>Ga0181556_1001530_pt1 | contig 22856 bp, 33 predicted proteins | sample 011ome_14_FD_148651 | JGI IMG/M metagenome (GOLD analysis project Ga0181556, IMG submission 148651) | Coastal salt marsh microbial communities from the Groves Creek Marsh, Skidaway Island, Georgia - 011505AT metaG (spades assembly) | ecosystem: Environmental > Aquatic > Marine > Intertidal zone... | reverse complement strand
TTGCGGCGGTGTCCAGTCATTAGACTGATTGTTATAATTGCCGCTAGATGGCCTAGAATGGCCTGTGACGCGCTTTGGCTTCTTTTTGGCATCTCTTATGCACCAGTTCTGCCAAAAGGCTGTCAGGTCGATATAAGCGGCTTTATTGCCATTTTGCTTATCCCATAGCCGGATCGCCTCTAATACGTCAGCGGCATCAAGACCTTTGCTTTGAGCAAATTGGCGATCAGCTTCATCAGGTTCCCAGTCAACAACTTTGGTTTTTCCCTTATTTCTTTTTAACGGTTCTTTAATGGTTATGGGTGCATCTCCTGCAGGGGTGTCCTGCATCTGGTGCAGGGGTGCGAGATATGCAGGGGTATACTCTGTTGACCTACCAGACCGGTGATTTCGGATCAAAAAGCCAGCCTGTTCCAGCTTCTTTAACTTAGCCCGAACGGTTCGTTCCGCTGCGCCGGTAACGTGGCAAATATGACCGACAGACGGCCAAGCAACGCCCCTTGCGTCATTATGGTGGTTCGCAACTACAATCAAAACCAGCTTTGCCAGCGGGTCTTGAACAGGCGCATCCATTGCCCAATCCAGTGCTTTAATGCTCATCGTGCAAAATCTCCAAGGTTAAGGCCGCATAGCCGATAATGTCCAACAGGCTGTCGGCGTGACTGCATTCGCTGTTTGCCAGCCTTGACAGCTTCATAGCAATCATCATCGCGCCGAATTGCTCCGGCGTTACATCTTTGCCGACCACCATACTCATCATCTGGCTGGTTTGCGTCCAATTTTTCCGCAGATCACCATAAGATGCGCCGCGTTCATTTAATATTAGCTGCACCTTTTCCAGTGCTTCAGATCGTTTCATCAAATTCCCTCACAATATGAAATTCATCAATTGGCACTTCAGCCATCAAGCCATAATCGCGTTCTATCCCGCGATCCCGTCTGCCACCAATTGTTGTGGCAAAATCCACCTTGAAGCTGCACGCACCTATGCAGTCAGTCCAGCGCACAATTAAAAAGGTCGGTATGCCGGTTTCAAACGCAACTTGCCGCGCATAAATCATTTTATGCAAATGGATCAATGACGTTTTATATCGTGTGCGTTCAAATGTCCTGCACTTGACTTCAGCAAATGCTTCGATCTTGCCTTGCCGCGTCAATGCGAAATCTAATTGACAATATTGCGGCAACTTGACTGGCTCACATTTCCAAGCTGTGCCGATTTCACTGATCGTCAGCAACTCCATTTTGAGATTGTGTTCGGTTTCCATCTTCATCCACTCCTTTATGGGTCATTTTGCAGACCGGACAAGCCCATATGTCTTTTTCCCTTGACATATAGCTTCGACACTTTGGGCATCGGCCTTGTTCGTAAAGTTCAGCAAATGTACCATCACCGCTTTGGATCATTGAAATGGCCTTTCGGGAAAAACGGTATGACGTTATGACGTTTTAACGCTCTTGCCACATAATCGGCTTCGCAGATAGCTAGTGGATCAGGATTGCCGGTATTGCGTTCGTAAATCCAAACCTTAACGCCCGTTCTGCCTTTGACGATGTTGACGGTCAAATCTTTAACATCAATCCAAGTTTCGCTTGAAACCATCGTGTATTCGCGGTCGCCAACAGTCTTTTTGCCGATATCGTCATCCATTTATATGCTCCCGAATAATCATCATCGCGGTGTCCAGATCAGTTTCAACGGCATACCGCCAATCATATTGTTCAGCCAAATCTTGATTAGGCGACCAGCCAGCAAGCCCCACAATAGCCGCCACTGGCAACCGCACGCGTGTTTTCATTCTATCGAGACGGTAAAACAGCACCGGCAGTTTTTCAGCAACCGCAGCGGCTGTGCAGACTTGTGACCACCAATCGCCAGACACGCCAGCTTTGTATCTTTTGCATTCAATCACAAAAGGAAAATCACAATCAGTCGTGACCAAATCGCCAAGATGCGCTTGACGCGTTTGATCCAATTCCCGCACAAAATTTAATCCAAGATGGTCGAAAAGTTCTTTGGCTATCTCATATTCATAGCCGCGACCTTTGTTTCTTGATTTTGATCCAGACATAGCTGCCCCCGTTTCAGTTGCCCTATCCTTGCCCAAAACGATCCAATCTGTAAAGTGAAAAAATACCTGTTGCATTTTGGGAACGATCTGCGCTAGGGTGTTGCTATGAAAAAACGGGAAATTAGTGAACTTTGGAAAACCGCAGGGTTTAGCCATTTATCGGCCAGCCAGCTTTTACGCTCACCGGCCAAGTGGATATTTGATTATCTGCATCTGACAAAAGAACAGCGGCAAGAAATTGGCGTTGGGGAACGCGCTGCAATTGGTACGTCAGTACATACGGCAGTGCAATCAATAGTGTGCCACGGGGCAGATATTGATGAAGCTATTGAAGCCGCGCAGCTTGCCTTCGACTTTCACCCAGCCGATGAAGACGATGTGCTGCGTGTGAAGTTTCGTGAAGTTATACCGGCTATGGTTCATCAGGGCGTGAATATTTGTGTAGAAAACGGGTTCACAGGCGCAATCGATGAAGAACGCATTGAATGTTGGTTGGATGATGTGAACGTGCCGATCTTAGGCTTTGTCGATTTGCTGGTTGAAGGCTCAATGTTTGCCGAAATGAAAACCAAAGCACCGCGCAAGACCAAGCTGTTGAAAGACGGGTCACAAGGCTGGGCAAAGGCAACACTGCCTAAAAAGCCGGAGTTTGCCCACATATGCCAAGCTGCTATTTACTGGCACGCGCTGCGCGTCACGCCATCAATTATTTATATAGCAGAACACGATGCGGTGATCTTCAACGCATACAACTGCGAAGAATTGCAAGCAGACGGCATTAATCACGCGCTGAATGAAATGCGCCAAAAAGCATTGATCCGGCAAAACCTATTGCGCGTCAGTACCGATCCAAAGGTGCTGGCATCAATCACCGATCCCGATTGGGGTCATATGTACCAGTGGAAAATGAAAACCGAATGGCTTGAAAGGGCAAAAGAGTTATGGAAAATCTAAAACTGCACGCGGCATTAGCCGATGTTAGAAAGGCTGCAAGTGTCGGCAAGTCTGGCAAGAACCCGATGTTCAAATCAGAATATTCAACGCTTGGAGATGTGCTGACCGCGCTTGATGTGCTGCCCGAATATGGGCTGTCATTTGCACAATATTTCCAAGACGGTGCGCTGGTGACGACTGTGGTGCATTTGGAGACTGGCGAAAAGATCAGTAGCTTTTTGCAGATCAGCCCAGAAAAAGACACGCCGCAATCATTTATTAGCTGCGTGACATATTTCCGCAGGGCAAGTTTGTTGACGATGTTCGGATTGAATAGCAATGATGATGATGGTAATCTTGCCAGCGGTGGTGGCGCGTTTCCCTCCCGTTCGCAGCCTAAACCAAAGGCACCGGCTGTCGCATCCACTCCGGCAGTCGGTGCCGCCTCCAACGATGTTTTAGCTGAAAAATTAGATGCGTGTAAAAGTGTGCGTGATGTAAACGCGCTTTACACAAAGCTGTATGGTGCCAGCGGCATAAAAGCACCAGCCGATCAAATTGCAATGTTTAGTAAACGGAAGGAAGAACTGCAAAATGACTGAATATGACAACACCAATCGCGGCGCGATCTTTAAGAACAACGACAAGACCGCCGAAAATCAGCCAGACTATACTGGCAAGATCAATGTGGATGGCGTTGAAAAGCGCATTGCGTTGTGGATACGCGAAAGCGCGGCTGGCAACAAATATATGTCGGCTGCAATCAGCGATCCGATGCCGCCAAAAGAACAGGATGCGCCACGCGCAGAACAGATGCAGCCTTTAGCAGATGCGATCCCGTTCTAAGAAAAAACCAACATATGCACCGGCCTCTAATGCACAAGGTCGGTGCGTATGGTGCGACAAGACCTTGCGCTTTAGTGATCCCGATTGGATTGTAGATGGCGCAAAACAAATTCTGCATCTTGGATGCTTTCGGGAAAGATTGGATATTTTAAATGCAAATCGAAAAAAACATACCAGTGCCGCCAGCCGGTCGCAGCAAGATTGAAATTATCAATGATATGGAGATTGGCGACAGCGTGCTTTGCGAAACCTATGAACAGGCAATGTCATTGCGTGACGCGCTGCGTTATCGCGGCCTAAAATATACTACGCGCAAAATGGACGGCAATGGTTGGCGGGTTTGGCGGCTGGAATAGCCGCCTTGCCTATTTCTTCGGACGTTGCTGGAAGCTTTCAACAACGCCGCCACCAAAGTAAAAGCCTAGAATAATCAGCATCGCGTAATTGATGCTGAATTGTTCCATCACTTTAGTGACCGCATCTGGATCGCCTTGACCGCTAATTGTCATTGCCAGAACCAGCACATAACTGCCCAAGAACGTAATCCCAAACATTAATGCAAGATAACGCTGCGCGATCTTAAACGGCGCATATGCACCCATCAGATCAATCTTTGCTTTGCTTTTAGCTGCAATCGCTTCTTCATCGCTGGTGTGCATATCGTCAATCAGCTTCATCCCTTGCTGAATAACATCACCAGACCCTAATATTTTACCAAGTACCGCCAGCATTACATTGCCCCTATCATTTTATTGAAGCCAAACATTTCCATCAGAACCAGCGTAAAGAACAGCAACAAGATACCGCCCACGATCAATTTGCCGCTGAAATTAGACGACCCGATTTTAACAGCCACAAATTCATTGCCCAAAATCCGCAAAATAAGTTCAAAGCTGTTGTTGCCAATATCTGCGCTTATGATCTTTTTCTTTTCATCAGTCATTTGCAATCGCCCTCATCCGATCAATTAACCGGCCAGCCCGATTTGGCACTTGCCTTGCCCATTTGCTATCTGCCATTTGGGTCGCCGCCTCATCATAGTCATAATTAGCTATGGCTGCGCGGAGCTTCAAGAAACGACCCAACCGGCTCCTGCCTAGGTTGAAGGCCATATTGGCTAAAATTAGCTGGCATTCTTCCGGCAAATCATCCCAATTCTCAAATAGCGACCGGCAATCTTCGACAGTAACAGCGATATCAAGCGCAAATAGCTGGCGACAGCGTTCCGGTGTGATCTGCGTGCCGACAGGTTTGCCGTGTTCCCCATCAGCTTCGCGGATCAAATGCCCTATGCCAACGGTGGGCAAGCCCAGATGATCCAAATAAATATCTAGCCGCACGCCCTCATCGCTGGCTATTTCTTCGCGCAGTTGATCCATATTCATTTTCTCATCTCCAAAACAACAGCCAGCGTTTTAGCCCAGCTATCGCGTTCCGCATCTTCAGTAAAGCGCGTGGCCGACAAGCGCATACTGTATTGCCGTACTGACGTAACCGGCAAGAACAAGCACCTTCTGGCATCGGGTGAAACAAGGCACAAAACATCATAATCTTCTTTCGTTGGCAAATGTTTCGCTTTGCAACCGTGACCCATTTGGAAATGGTGACGCGGAGATCGACCATCTTTATTACCCAATAAACTAGCAGTCTTGACTTGTATGCGTAAAAAAGTCTGATCAAGGAATGCCAGCACATCAATTCGATCCATCGGGCAATGTGTTGCTTTCCAGCCCATAGACAATATCGAACACAAAGCAATATGTTCTCCCATCAATCCCGTTGTGGTGGCACTATTTAACAATAGCAGATGCCGCCTCTATCATTACAGCCAAAAACAGCCCAATGATAACCACAATGCAGCCAATAACAATAGCCCCAAATTTCAGATTTTCAATCATCTCTTGTTGGCGTTGCTGTTCCAGCTTTCTCGCCCTTGCACGCGCTTCTTTTGCTTCTTGCAGCCGTTTTGCACGTTCTGCCAGTATCGCAGCCCAAGTGCCGTGACCAAAGCGGAAATCAACCATTCTGGCAACTTCGGCAATCTGTTCTGCCGCAAGCTTTGCATCGATCATTTCCTTTGCAACAGACTGCACGCCAAACTGATCGGCTAAACCAACACCGGATTTGCGATTACTGGCTTGCTGCACTTGTTTTTGGCCGGTAAACAGCGCATCTATCTGACCGGCAATCTCACCAATATCCTTGGCGGTGTTTATGTGGGTTTTTATGAAATCTACGCTGGCTTTAACCAGCGAGATACCCGCCAACGCGGTTGAAATCGGTTCCATTGGCAAGCTGCCCTTCTTTTAAAGGCTGACACCGCCACTTCATCGGCATCAAATTAACAAGCTCCCCAATATCACGCGACATTTCCAATGCGCGAGTTTTGCAAGTCTGTTTTGTTTCACTGTAAATAATCGAATGAAATTCTATGCAATCAGTCGGTGCGCCTATAACGCAAGCCAGCACGATTGCCTTAAACATCGTCTTTGCGACCAGTTAAAAACTTAACTGTGTCGGTTTCCCAGATGCGGATCAGCACCCAAAGGCCAGTAAACAAGGCCACAATGTCGGGCATCATTCCAATCCACGCAGCAAATGTGCCTGTGCCAGCCGCAACATCGATAATGACCTTGTTTTCTTCGTTCATTATTCGCCGCCTTCAGCCGGAGTTTCTTCAGCCGCATCACGCTCAGCGCGGGTTTGGTAATCATCTCTTGCAGTAATCATTGCCACAAAGTCAGCTTTGTTGCTTGGGATGCTGCCGGTGAATGTTTCATCATCCATTAACCGCTGTGTCCAATCTTGCTGCATCCGCTTCCAGCAATTGTTGATTTTGCCAGTGACTGCGCCTTGCACCCACTCGTCAATGTTGAGTAAGTCATTCGACAGAACCGCTTGGTCTGTGTCGTCAATATTAATTGTAACTGTTATAGCCATTATTTTGCTCCTTTAAGCAGGGTTGTTTCGCCCGATTAGCCAAGTAAATATCCAGAAAAAGAGGTGTAGCTCTGACCATCTTCAACGTGGCTTGCTGTGCCACCGTTTTGGTTTATACTAACATAAGCAGTATCACCAGCGTCCATATCAAATACGCCGCTAAGAGACATTGTAGAATAAGTAAGGTCACTCGTAAAATTAGGGTCAATAATTTCTTGTCTTGTTCGATTGCTAGTTACAATTTGAAATTGGTAGTGCCCTGCGGCGGTGTCAAAATTGTCTATTCTAGCCTGTGCTTGCAAATAATATTTTCCAGTAACCGGCGCAGTGAATAGGTTTGTAGATTTGGTGAAATCACTATTAGTGTCCCAAAGTTCTGTTTCCCAAGTGATAGTTGTATTAGCGGTAGTACTTAAAGTTTGGTCACTTGTTTTAACAACCGAAAAAGATGGCTGGTAGGGCTTTCTGACCGTGCCTGATGTGTCAATTTTTAACCACGGGCCATCAGCTAAATTAGCGTCATCATCAACCGCAAAGCCACCGCCTGTCGGCATCCCAAAGTAAACAGTGTCTGTGTCATCTGTTACGCGAATTGCAGTATTTCCGGTAGTGCTTCTTTCAACAATTAAAGGGTCAGCAGAATCGTCAACAACGTGTAAAGACCTAAGAGGCGAGGTCTGGTTAATGCCCACGCTTCCCGCTGTGATGCGGAGGCGTTCTGTACCGGCAGTTGAAAAGCCAATAGTGTTTGTTGTAGCCCTAAACATACCGTTGTCAGGGTCATTTAAAAATGAGTGGGTTGGTGCAGCCTCTGTACCATTAGCAGCTTTGACAATGCCGCTTGAATCAATTCTTGCTGCGCTATTAACGTCTATTTGACCTGTGACATCCACGTTTCCATTTGTATCTATGCCAACAAAATTTAGCCACGCACTATTTGCCGCGTTTCTAATCATATATTTTTCGTTAGCAGTGTCATACCAAAGTTGATAAGCGTATGGCGTTGTCGGGGCTGTTGCACCCGCGCTAATGGTCGCCGCAGCTTGCAGCGCATCGTTCAAATCTGACCGAAAGCTAGGAAAAGTCTGGTTGGCAATATTAAAATCGTGCTGTGACATTTAAAACCCCGTTGCAACGTAATCAAATAAACGATCCACCGCTGCGTTGCTGCTATTGTAAAACGTGATCGTGAACCCAGATGCAGACTTGCTAGTTATAGCATAATAATCGCCCGACTGCATATCCCCGACAGAAATTGACACCGCGTTCAGTGCCTTGAATGGCGTGGTAAAGGTCACAACCTTTGATCCCGCGCCGCTTTGAATATCGTTATCGCTTTGCGTTCTAGTTGGCAAACGCATTTCTGCGGTCAACTCTGAAATAGCCGGTGTTTCTGCGCTGTCAGTGCTTGTCAGAACCGCCCTAAAGCGCAACGCTCTTGCGGTATAGGTTCCAACAACAAACTGCCGGTAAGCAGTCCACGTTGGACTGCCAGTCGGGTCATCTTGCGTGGTACTGACATATAAATCAACGTCAGTCGCCCCGCTTGCCGGTGTGCCGGTGTGCATAGATAGCTGCGACACCTTTAAGACCGCGCTGGCTTGTGCTGTAAATACCGCGCCAAGGTTGATGATGTTCGCAAAGTCATATGTGCCGCTGCTTGCAATAAATCCATCACCAGAACCACCGCCAAACAATCCAGCCGCATCGTCAAAATTTCCGGCAACGCTGTCAAACAGGTTAGTCGTATCCAGCCGCAAAACGTCATCGATTAAAATACAATCGGTCTTTGTGCCAAGAAAATCGCTGTGTTCTGACACTGTATCGCTCAGGTTTAAGTCATCAACTTGATCGACCAATGCCACGCTGCTTGCTGCACTTGCGCTTTGGATGCCAAATTTGTTGACTGCTTTAACAAAATATGTGCCGGTCAAAGCTGGCGCAACGACAGTGTTAGTCGGGCGTGGCACTTTCTTGACGATTGTTTGCGCGTTATTGTATGTCGCGCCGGTCAATAGCGGTGAATGCCGGATGACGTAATGCGACAAATCTTGATCGGTTGATGCTGTCCAGCTTAGATCGGCATTTTTGCCAATGATATTGACGCTGAAATTAGTAACGTCAGATGCAGCCGCAGCTTGCCCGACAATCGTGTGATTAGCCGTTGCCCACGCAGATTTAACGCCAAGCGCGTTGATTGACCTTGCGCGGATGTTGTAAGTGCCACCAGCCTTTACGTTGACCAGCGTAAAGCGGTTACCGGAACCGATGCCCAATGACTTGTAAACTGTATCTGTTGACAGCTTTGCTTGCACCTCGAATTGCCGCGCATAGATGCTGGTGCTTTCAACGTCTGCGATCAGCACCGAAATGGCTTGCTGATTAAACAGTTCCAGCGTGTCAGATGGTGAAATTGTTGGTGCTGGAACATTGAACGGGTTTGGCAAGGTGGTGTTGTCTTGCTGGAAATCGCTTTCTTCAGCCGACCAATCATAAACCGCGCTGTTCGTCTCAACCATTTCGCAGTCAACAGTGACCTCGGTTGTGCCAAAGTTCAGTTTCCAGCTAACAATTTCAAAGACCTTGTTAGTAAAACCCAGCCGCGTGTTTGTGATCATCACAGTATCGCCAACTTGAAACTGGAACGCACTCATCTTGAATTTTGCACGCAAGGCAATCTCTTGCCGGTTTTTATATAAGATTTGCTTTGCAATGCGCTGTGCGCGTGCCGCGTTGTCAGTAAACGGCAGATCAAGGTTCAGATAACGGCGTTCACCGCCATCTTCGGTTTCAAACGTGCTGCTAGTAATCGCAGGATAATCTGTGGCTTGATAGTCGCTGGCTGGGCTAATAAACTGCCCTTTGATAGCGTTGAAACTGTCACGCGCCGAAATAGCGGTGCTAACAGTCAATCCAGACGCAAGATCGCTTTCATCAAGCGTAACTGTCGGTGTTACATATGCGCCAGCACGCAGCGACCATTTGCCGTTGCTATAATAAAGCGAACCATTCAAAGCAGTCAGCATTTGTTCAATATTTCCACGTGGCGTGTTTTGCGTATCAACAACGCCGTTGAACGTGTAGCGATCTTGTGTACCGCCGCCAGATAAGGTCACGCTTTCTTCGCAGATGTTAGCCGCTGCAATAAAACTAGCATCATCTATTTCTGCCGCCGTTGCGCCAAGCCCGTAAACTGTATCTGTCAAATAGTCGCGGATGACCAAAGCTGGGTTTTCGCTCCAAACAGTTGTCGTTGTGCGTGGATCGTAAATCTTGCGACCTTTGACCTTTGCGCTAATGTTTGGCAAGCCAGTTGGAAATGCGTCTGGATCAAACTTCAACCGCACATACAAATAACCTTGATCAGTCAGCTTGTGATTGCTTGTCCAGCTTGTTTGTGAAATCAAACTTGCTGGGATATTGCCAGCACTGCCAACAGTGACCGGATAAACATCAACCAAACCATCATATTTTGACGGGCTGGTGACGTTGTTGCCGGTTAGGGTCAAGGCTTCTTCGTTAAAATATATTGTTGTGAATTGCTCTAGTTCGTGCGCCGATAAAACAATCACCAAATGCAGATATTCATCGCTGTCAGTGGCTTCGATAAAGGCAAACGTGCCGCCAATGCGGGTTTCGCCATAAACCAATTTGCGCGTGGCATTAGATGATCTGGCTGTAATCGTTTTTGATTGATCGATGCCGCCATTACCGCCGCCGCCGATGTTTGGCTGCTTTGGCTTTGGCGCAAGTGCTTGCGATGCGGCAGTTAGCGCAAGATTAACTGCGAACGTGCCAACAACATATGCGGCTGTGATAGTTGCCACAGTTCCGGCAACATAAGCTGTGCCGACTGTTGCCGCTGTTGCAACCAGTGCTGGAATGACTGCCTGTGGCATATTATACCTTCCACGCTTGCTTTGCCGCGCTTAACGGCAGAAAAACCAAACCATCTTTGCCCATTGCGGCAACCTTATCGCCGACAACCAATGATAACGCATCGCCTAGTGGCGTGTCTATTAGCGCAACATCGCCGCGCTGCGCTTTAGATGGCTCTATTTCGTCCAACCTAGCCCCGACACTGGCTGCAAGATCACCCGCGCCTATCTTTAGCAACGCCTTTGCAGAACCCGCTGCTGAGCGATATTTGCCGATAAAATCATCAAAGCGTGATGCCCCACAAATAGCTTTTTCTGCATATAAACAAAACAAGGCGCAATCGGCCTTGCCCCACTCAAACTTTTTGTGCCGCCATTCCTCGATGTGATCGTTCAAGCGTGACGGCCAATCGACTAGCCGCCCCATTTGATAGTCGCCTCTTGCAATGAATTGATAAACTCAAATCCTTTATCTGTGGCATCAAGGGATTTCTGGTCTTCGCTAGTCCAACGGCGCAAGCGTGGCCGTTCCAGATCAATCAAACGGCTTTCGGCAGTTAGCGTAATTGTGCAAGTCTCGCCTTCTTCAGCGATTGTCATCACATCCATCCGGCCAGAAAACACTTTGTAACTGCTAACTGTGCCGCTAGTTATTGCGCCGACATAGATGTTTGCAATCCGATATTGATAGTTTTCGGTCAGCGCGGTTGCCAAAATGCTGCTTGATATGCCGGTTAGTGACATTGACGCGCCTTTTGCGCCAATCTCAGCAGCTTCTTCAATAGCAGAAACCGCGATTAAAGAACCGCCGCCGGTATAGGTATCGCTGCCAATCGTCAAATCGCCGTAACCGTTCCACAAGCGTAATGCACCGCTATCAAATAGCAGTTCAGCCGCCAAAAAGCCGGTGAAACTGTCAGTCGAAAATTCGGATGGTACACCGCTGCGCGTCATAGTGCTTCAACCGCTGCAAAGCTGATTGAATAAAAACCGGCATTATTAATCGTCCAAGTGGCATCATTGCTTGCCAACCGAAAAACACCTTTTGCGCCGCTGACCACAACAGTCGCACCATCTGCCGGTGATGACCGCAAATCCGGCCACAAGTTCAACGTGGCTTCGCCGCTGCCGTTTGTGTCAACATCTTCCAGCACTTTGTAAAGCCGCGCCGATGCTGCACTGCCAAGTTGGATATAATCGCCAGCCCTTAGATAGCCGACCGCCGATGTTGGAAGCCCATCTATTGCCAATTCGTTACCTGTTTGGCTTGCACCATTAACAACAGGTGTCCCCGCTGCCGATGCCGCTGATCCGCGTGGCGTTGCCGCGTTAGGATCGCCCAGCAAGAACGTGCCAAACTGACCGCGCAGTCGCAACAAAAAACTGTTCCAATATTCGCTGTCAGATCGCTTCACAGGCGGGATGCGGATCGTTGCCGACCAACGTGCGCCAGCGTGCCGCACAACTTGCTGTGCTAGTGTAAAAGGGCTTTCACTGATTGAAACAATATCAGTCGCGGTGATTTCAACCGCAGCAATGCCAGTCTGTGTCGGAAATGTAAGTGGATAACTTTCAGCCATAATTACGCCCCAAATGCGCTGGCGAATGAACCGCCACGCCGCCTTGCCTCAAGCACCGCCGCCTTTGATGCTTCTTGTATTTGCGGCAACATTCCCATCACTTCAGCGCGTACCGTTTGCGACACGCCAGCCGATAGGTTGATGGTCTGGTGAACAGTAACACCACCACCAGCACCACTTGGCACAACAGTACCAGAAACGCCATCCGGCACAAACAATTCTGCGCCTTTTTCACCGACCACAGAAACCTTGTTGCGTGGTGGTCTGCCGCCATCGGCAAAGAAACCGCCGAAAAACTTGCCCACGCTTGCTGCAAGTCCCGTTCCACCACCGCCGCCCATAGCGGATGCCAGCGGCGCAGTGATGCTTTGCTGAATTTGGATGCGGATCAGATCGCTAATAATTGACCGCGCCATTGACTTGAATGCATCTTTCGCACTGGCGGTTCCCATAGTCACATCAACAAGCGCATCTTCTAGCGACTTGATCCCGCGCACCGCTGCGCTTTCCATATTCTTTTGCACATCTTTTGCAGCTTCAGCCAAATCCATTAACTGCTTTCTATAAACAGGCGCAATCTCAGTTCCCTTTTGAGTTTCTTCATTTGTTTGCTTTAATGAGCCTAAAAGCCGGTCAAAAACAAAACTTGTGTTTAATGTCACTTTGCCGATTTCGCTAAAATCGTCTGTTACACGCTCAGATTGTTGTGACATTCTTTGCAACAGACCGACTAAGTTTTTCACTGGAACATTTACATTTTTGTTTGTTCTGCCGATTTCTTGTAGCTTTTCTGCCAAACGATCAAATGTTTCAGCATTGTGGTTTGCTTCATCAGCCAATGGTCGTAATGCTGCTTTTATTTCAAGCATACCAGCTTCAAAATCAGCCGAAAGTTTCTTGCTTGACCAAAATTCAAATTTCTGGTTGAACTCATCCATAGATTTAGCAAATTCTGTTTTGCTAATCGAAAAACCAAATGATTTTTTGAAATCGTAAACAGTTTTTCTTGCGGCGTTTATCTGTGTGATAATTGTGTTTACAAACTCAATGATTGCAAATGACGCATTTTTCGCGCCAATTATAATCGCTTCGGCTAACTGCCGACCAAAAACAGCCGTATCATCACCGGCACCTTTTAATTTGCCGCTAATTTCTTCGGTTAGAATTTTGGCAAGCTCCCCCAGTGCCGGAGCCATCGCCGCTGTAACAGTGTCAGCAATGCCTTTGAATAAAGTGCCAAGCCGCGTAAACTGATCGTTTGCTTTTTCAACGCCACGAACCGCAGAACCTGACAAGATAAAACCAAGGCTCTCAGCATCGCTAAACATCTGTTGCAAGGCTGCGCTGCCGCCTTCCAGCGTGTTTACAAACGCTACACCTTCACTGTCAAACAGCTTAAACGCAAGCCGCACTTTGTCGCCGCTTGATTTTACATCATCAAACGCATCTGCCAGCTTTAGCATTTGATCATCAAGTGAAAGTTTAGTCAGTTCTTTGGCGTTCAAGCCAAGTTCTTTCAACGCATCTTTAGCTTCGCCAGTTCCAGCCGCAGCTTCAGACAGCCGCCGCGTAAACCTTTGCACCGCCATATCGACTGTTCGCGTTTCAACTCCAGCCAGATTTGACGCATATCGCAGCTTTTGTAATGCTTGACTGGTGACGCCCAGCTTTTGCGCGGTCTTGCCCAGCGTGTCGATGCTTTGCAGTGATGACTTGACCAGTAAGCCAATACCAGCCGCACCAGCAACGGCAGTCAGACCGACCTTGAAGTTGAATAGTGCTTTGCGAACAAGACCCAGCGATTGGTTTAATTTGCGAAAAGTGCCGCGTGTAAGGTCTTTCGCTGTGATCGTGAAATTAAGATTTTGATTTGCCATCTTCGATCACCTTAAAATATGCGAACCATTCGTTCAGTTCTGTCAGCGTCAATTCTTCAATTTCGGCTTGTGTCTTGTGAAGGCGATCCGCCAAGGCCAGCATATTCAGCCTTAACGGGTCGCCCTTTAGTTTTTTTCCGCATCCCCGACACTTTCAACATCGCCAAACATTTGCCCAGCAATATCAGCAATCAAGGCCACGCTGTCACCCATTAGGTGCATTTTATCTTCTAGCGTAAACAGTCGCTTGCCATCGGCATCTTCAGCTTTGGTAATAATCAGATCAACCATTCCGCTAATCGTCATATTGTTCAGAAAGTCTTTGTGCTTTCTTTGCAGCTTATCAATGTCGCCAGCGGTAATTGAGCCAGAATAAATAACCAAAGGTTGTCCATCTTCGCCCCACTCATCAACCCGAATAACCTTGCGGTCGCGGTTACGCCTTGCGGCGATCTGTTCTCCCAAACCCATAATTTACCCCTTAAACGGTTGTTTCAGTTAATCCACCAGTGCCTTGCAGCGAATAGGTGGCGGTGTTAATGCCATCAGATGATACACCGATTGAACGGCTTGTGACAATCGCTGTACCAGTCAGTTGATGATCGCCGCTAGTGTTGCCTTCCATCTGCAACTTCAATGTTACGCTATCGCCAGCGGTTACTGCTTGCTGTGCTGTGTCGGTATCGTCAAAATAGGTTTCTACGGTAGCTGTGAAGTCAGTAAAGCTGCTAACATAAGTCTTAGCAGTATCGCCCATCACTGTATCTTCAATAGTATCGGCAGTTTCATCAACAGAAAAGCTAATCACTTCAGCCATTACGTCTGTGCCGATAAGTACGACACCATCGTTACCCTTAAAAGTCGCCATTGGTTTATCTCCTTAAACGGCAGTTTCAACGTCATTTTCTTTGGTGCGATATTGCACCGATATTGTAAACCGACCAACGGCCACCGGCTGTTCGCCATCACCGCTATAGTCAGCCTCAAACGCAACAACCTGTGCATCTTTTGCCAGATTGTTCAGCGTCACATCAGCGGCAATGGCTTCTTCAACCTCAACCGCAATTCCATCCAGCGCATTATCATAATTCGCTGTGCCAATTACATATGCTTCAACAGCAACTTCCAAAACCCGATTTACCGAACGCGCTAAAGTGATTGTATCAAATTCGGTCGCTTCGCTCTTGGTAAAAATGCAAAGTGCCGGAAGCTTTGTCTGTTCCAGCGGAAATATACGGCTGCGAAATACGTTGCTGCCGGTTGTGGTCAATCCCGTTAGTGCGGTCACGATCTGGTCGCGGATTTGCTGCCGAACGTGCGCCATTTATTGTTTCTCCAATACCAGCGTGGTCATACCAGTGCCGTCATCCTGCACAATCCGCATTGTGTAGGCCACCGCGCTGATCGTAATAGTGTCGCCTTCGGCTGCGGTGCTAACGTCTGCGGTGCGGCAAACAAAGCGTGGCTGCTGTAATGCAAAGCCAACGCCCCCGCCAGCGTCAACTTCAACGAAATCGTTGTCAAATATGCCATTGATCGTGCCGCCGTTATAGGTTGCGGCAACCCCGAAATCATCAACGCCAATGAATATAGCGCGATCATCTGCGGTTTCGACTGCCATTAGTCAGCGTCCACTTTAGCTACTTTAGCTACTTTGGCCGACCATAGCTTCGCATAGCCGCGATCAATCAGTTTGTTCGCCTCATCTTCGCGAACATCGTGATTTTCGCCTTCAAGCATAATGCCGACTGAACCCGCTTGGCAGTCTTTTAGCGTTGTGATTTTGATCAGTTTTGTTGTCATTTTTTCTTTGTGTTCCGCTTTACTAGGCTAGCCGCTGACTTCTTTGTTAGGCCAATTGCCCGATCAGTGATGCCCTGCTTTTCTTCGTAAACCTCAACCTTGCCAGTATTGACCAGATCGAAACCCACATTCTCAGCCACTTCGACAATATCGCCAATTTCGTGCGCTATGCCCTTAATTAAAATATTACGTTTGCATCTGATTTTCATATTACGCCCCTATGGGAAAGACAGGGCGACCGAAGCCGCCCCGTCAGTTTAGTTAGGCATCGATGTCCAAGCACGCAGCGAATGACTGGGCGTGACGAACAGCCAAGTCCATTTCCTGCATTACGCGGATGCGTACTGCACCGGTTGAACCGGCTGTGTATGGATCGATCAAGATGTCTGGTGTGCTAAAGAAGCCCATCATTAACTGGCTAAAGTCACCAAACACCATTGCAGACGCAGTGGTCAATGTGCCTTTTGTCAGGTCAGACGGCACGTTGTTGGTCACTGCCAAGTCATAACCATAAAGGCTATTCCAAGGCGCATCCATCAACATTACGCTGTCAGTTGAAGCAACCTTTGGAGTTGAAGCCATATGTGACTTAACTTTCGGGTTGGTCAGATAGGCAAGGGTGTTGCCATTGATTGCAGCGTTGTCAACTTCAACTTCTTTGACCAGATCGGTGATTGCATCCCAAGTCAGTGCGCCACCGTTTGTGCCGATTGCGACTGAACCGATACCGGCTGTTCCGATGATGCCTGTTGGCTCATTTGAGCCGCCGCCTTCGATTGCAACGTCTTCGATCTTTTGTGCAATTGCGTTCAAAAGGTCATCGCGAACAATTTGTTCTACAGATGGATCGCTTTGAATCATCAATAATCTCGAAATATCTGAAAACGCGCCCAGCGATTTGGGCTGGAGGCTAATTTGTGAGAACACAGCGTTGACTTCAGATGTTGCGCCATTCTCAGCAACGAAACCGGCTGAAACGCCAGTTGCAAGCTTTGGAATAGCAACATCGCCACGCAGACCAGTCATAAAGCGTGCGCCAAGCTCGCTGAAGACCAAACGTGCGCGGAGTGCGTCAACAAACTGATCACCAAGATGATCTGTGCCGACCAAGTGACCACCGGCTGTAGCTGTGCCAACAGTCAGGTCACGCTTGCCGCCCCAGAAGCTGTCTGGTGCATAGAAACCGCGTGCTTCGCGTCCATTGTTCTTTGCAATCTGCTCAGAAACTTCACGCTCAAGACCCTGCAAGCCAGAACCGTTAACCAGACCGCGAACAGCTTTCATAAACGAATATGAACGCTCCTCTTTGGCTGACATATCAACCGCACCGGCGGACTGCTCTAGTGGCTTGCCTTCGCCAATGGCGTCAAGCAATGTTGCGCGGAATTGTGCAACAGACTGGCCTTGACCAATAGCTTGATCAGCTAGATCACGGCGGTTGTGTTTAACAGCAAGATTGATAATCTCGCTGGCATTCTTTTGGAAATCGCGCTTGGCTGCTTCAGCGGCTGCTTCACGGATTTCATCGTGATTTACTTCAGACATAATAACTTTTTCCTCTGTCTTGATAGTAGGTTCGATAAATTCAGCATTGCGATTAACGCCCACACCGGCATCGGCTGGCACGCTCACAATACTAGCTTCGTATGGCAACCAAGAAGAAATACCAACTGTCCCATCGGCTCTCTTGTCTTCCATTGTGCGGATTTGATAACCGATGCTGACGTTGCTTCGTATCCCATCCTTGACGTCTTGATAAACTTCTTGAGCCAGTGCGCTTTTTCCAAAGCGAACCACCGAACGCAACTTGCGATCAGCTTGATCCAAATAAGTTCTTTCAATGACACCAATTTGTTTTGTCAGATCGTGATCCAGCAATAATGGCGCGTGGCCGCTGTTCAATCTTGACAAATCTGCCGCGCCTTCATTATGACGCAAAACTTCTAGACCGAAAGAACGCTCAACGGGTTCTTCGCTTGAAATTGACATTCTGACGCGGCGGTCATCTTCTTCCACCATATCCGCAGCGCGTGCGCGAAATACCAGTTCACCGCGATCCAGACGATCTTGATCTTCTTTATAGCCAGCGGTTTCAACAACCGGCGGCGTATCATCTGATTTGCCGAACGTGATAGTCACGCTATCGTCAGTTTCAACAATATTTTGAATGTGCCTGTCCATTGGCTTTTGCTCATCCATCGGTTCAGCCCTTTCTATAATCTCGCCAACATTATCAGCGATTTCTTCATTTAAATCTAGACCACGTTCGTCAATGCGATCAAGCGCAGCATCTTTCGTCCTTGCCCACGTTTGACCGGCATCACCGCCCCACGCTGCCCACGCAACGCGACCTTTTGACGGATAACCATCTTCACCAGCACTAAACCCTTCAGCTTGCTTGTCAACTTCGTGCCGACTAAAAAAGCTGTGCATTCGGCGCACTGTGTCGGCAGATAGTTCTTGCCGGTTAGCCAGTTGTGTAGCACGCGCCACAGCAACATCAGTGCCACCTTGTTTGCCTTCTTCGCGCCACTTTTTAAATTTACGCGCTTCGGCTGCCATCCCTTCGGTTGGCTTTAGGCTGATTTCAACGCCTTTATACTTCGCCATCTTTTTTGTTCACTTCTTCTTCAGATAGCTTTGCTGAACCAAAGCTAGTCAATCCACCGCCAAACGGCTGGAAGGCTGTTGAAATATTATAGCGATCAGCAAGTTCAGCTTCACGATTGATTTGTTCAAAGATTTCTTCAGTATCACGACCATATTGAGAATGCACATCTTGCAAAGTAACGATGCCATTTTGCAAAGCTGCAACGCTTGCGGTGATCTCTTTAGCCGGATCGACCCACGCAAAGCCGCGTGGCCGGTATATCACTTGATCAGCAAACAGGTCAAACTTGCCCATCGGCAAGCTAACGCGGCCAACAGTAATAGCCATTTCTAACCAAGCGCGGTAAACCGGATCAATAAACTGATCGATCATAAATTGCTGAACCATCTTGAAATGGTCGCGATCTTCGATTGTGCCTTGCCGAATTGATGAATAGCTAACGCCTTCAAGGTTGTTCGCCAGCGATACATATGAAACGCCAAGACCGGATGCAATCCCGCGCAAGATGCCCTTTTCAAACTCCGCAAAGCTGTCAGTTGGGTTTTGCGGGTCAAAGGCTGTGAATGACATTCCAGCCGGTAACTGTGTGAACGTGGCTGGCTCCGCTGACATTATTGGCGCGTGATTGTCGTAATCATCACCAACAAAGCCATCACCTTCGGGGCTGGTGAAGAAGCCCATCTTTGACGCAGCAACCCGCGCATTCACCAGCGTAGCTTCTTCGTAACCATCAAGCATCTTTAAACGGGTCAGGACGTTGCTCATCCAAGGCACGCCCCGCGTTTGACCGGCACGATCCTGCAAATAGCAGTGGATAATCTCACTGGCTGGCACAATCTTATGATGCCGTTTTGTGCGCGATCCATAACCTTGATCGTGATGTGGGTGATCTTCAAATAGGTAATAATTCAACGGCTTGCCGGTGCGCTTGTCCAATTCCACGCCCATCCGCACTTCGTTGCCGTTATTCAGCCGCGCATCATAACCTTCATCAAGATAATCAGCTTCAAGAAACTTTAACGAAAAGCCAAACGGGTTTCCGGCTGGGTTCTTGATCTTTTGGATAAGCACTTCGCCATCACGCGCCAGCGTTTCCATAAATAGACGCTGCGCTTGCACCCACGATACGCGGCCATCAACGGTGCAAAAACCAGCCCGACCCCACGCTTGCCACGCTTGTTCGATGATCCGGTTGCCCACGCTATCAAGCGAATTGTCGTCATTCCGCTTTCTGACTTGTATCCGCACGCCATTCGCGCCAACCACGTTTGTTGACATAATCTGCAAATAGCGTTTCGCATATGGATGGTTGCGGCTGATTTCGCGGCAACGATCCCGCAAAACGCGCAAGGATGGTTTGATTTCGCTATCTGCCGACCGGCTGCTTGCCACAAAATCGCTGAATAGTCGGCCAGTGTCAGCCCCGTGAAACGCCCGAACCGCCTTGCGTGGTTGGGGCTTTGCTTTGAAAAAGTCAAATAAGCCCATTGTTAAAACCTCACTAGGATGGTTGCGCCGGTTGTTTCACCAGCCAAAGCGCGTTCTTTTTGCCGTTCTTTGGCATATTCCTTGCGGTAAAAGTCACGCGCATCAATCAAGTCTTGGAAACTCATTTTTGTCAGTGACCGCCCGTTGATCGAATAGCTGGCAACATCTGCATCAGCTTTGCCTTGCAAAATGCTTTCGATCTTGGTGATCATTATTTCAGCGTGTGTGCGCGGGTCTGTGTTATTTACGTCCAAATCGACAACGGCAGTGAATGTGCCGCGTTCTATGACCACGCGGTTGCCGGATGCGGTTTCAGTGACCTCTAGCTGCCAGTGATAGAAGCCAGCGACATAAGTTGCACTGGTCGCGCTGTCTACCTCAAAAACATATGTGCCGTTGCTTTCGGTCGCTGCAACCTTAATTTCAGTTGCGCCGCCGCCAGTGATCCGCGCAACATATTCCATCGAATGCGTTGCCAGCGGATAATCGTCAACAAGGTCGGTGCGCTTCCAAAGCAGATAATCGCCAATAACGATTGTTTCGGGTGCTTGCCCGTCAGGGGCTTCATCAATATCAAATCTGTTTGCCATTATTTACCGCCAAGAATTAACAAAGCCGCCTTGCCGTTGTGGGCGGCGGGCAAGTGGATTAGACTGTTGCGGTTGCGGTTGTGTTTCTGGTTCTGGCGCATTGACCACCCTGTCGGCAACAGCGTTAATATTCAGCGACAAAATGCAAAGCGCGGCATAAGCATACACCCTACAATCAAGTGCTTCGTTTCTTGTGCGTGTCTTGACAAAATCGCGGCGTGGGAACCCTTTTTGATACTTTGTGACGATTTTCTCAGAATTTGCTAATTGCTGATAATATTCGTCAGAACGCCCCGCCGGAAAATGACAATAACCCGCACCCTCAGATTGTACGCGCAATCTGGAAAAAATCAATTCCTTGATTGGAAAAGTGCCGACAGCGAACAATTTAATCTTGCCAATGTTGTTTTTTGTCGGTCTGGATACCAATGGCCGCTGTTCCCCGCCCATACCCTTAATGGCAAATATGCGCCGACCTTCGCGTGGCCGGACAAAGTTATAGACCGCTTGCGTGTAGTGACCGCCACTATCGATGCACGCTGCCCTAATCCCTAGCTGCCGCCCGCTTTCGGTCGTATATGCTGCTTTTAGGATGTTATCCAGATCATTCCACAGATGTGGCGTTGACGGGTCGCCGTATAAGGTCAGCCATTCAAGGGAAAAACTGCACTCATCACGCCCCCATCCTATAACCTCAACAGCCAAATAGCTATCTTGCACATCAATGCCAGCAGTAATGACAACAACATCATCTGGAATGGTTCCAGACCAATCTTGCTCCCGATCCCGAAAATCTATTTCCCCAACGGTTTCACCTTTATCTTCAAAGGTTTCGGCTAAAAATGTATTTACAAAAACGCGCAGCGTGTCGGCTGATTTCTTTGCGACAAGAAAGTCACGCACCGCGTCAGCCATTACCGTCCAAGGGCTGTAAATGCCGTTGATATGAAAACCGGCAACGCCAGTAAAATCGGCAGTTGCCACCCATTGCCCCTTGCGAACAGACCGATTGCGCTTTGGATCATCCCAAACACTGCCGCAGCTTTCGCAAACATAGCAAGCTGTTTCGGGTCGGTCTTTTTCCCACTGCACTTGTTTCCATTTCAACGTCTGCACTGTGCCGCAATCTTCACAAGGCACAAAATATTGCCGCTTGTCGCTTTCTTCATATTGGCTTTCGATCATTGACGCGCCTTTGTTGGTCGGCGTGCTGACCATCACCATCTTTCGATTGTGGAACGTGGCTGACCGTTTTCTTGCCAGCAAGATAGGCGAACCCTCTGATCCGGCTGAAACCGGAAAGCGATCAACCTCATCGCATAAAACAATTCGGATTGGCCTTGAAGCCAGCCCAGCCGCACTATTCGACCCGACCAAGCTGATATGACCGCCAGTAAAGACTTTGTGCGTTGTTGTGTTATTTGCATCGCGGCTGCGTGGGTCTTTGACTTTATACTTCAAAGCCGGTGTATCGCGCAGCATTGGCGCAAGACGGTCTTTAGAAAACGCCTGTGCCATTTCAAGCGTTGGCTGCACAAGCAGGATTGGCGCAGGATCGTGGTGGATGTGGAAACCGATGACGTTCAACAGCATTTCGGTCTTACCGACCTGTGCGCCAGCCATCACGACAATATCGCGCAAGGTCGGATCGCTAATGGCATCCATAATGCCGCGCTGATATTCAGCCCGTGATGTAATCCAACGACCGGCGGCTGCACTAGCCTCTGAGCTTAGTCGCCTTTCGCGGTCTGCCCACTGCCCCACGCTTAACCTTGGCGGCGGTTTCAGCGTTTGCATCGCTTCCGCTATCACCGCTGTCAGTGACGACTGTGCGTCCAGCGTGTTCGTGTGGTTGGTAAGATGATAATTCATCTAACGCTTCCCTTATCTGATTTTCCAATATGCTTTGAATAGTTGGCAAGTCAGTTTCAGTGGCGCAGATCGGCGCACAGATCGATGGCAACGCCAACAGCTTCGCCTTCATAGCCGCCAGCACTTCGACCCAAGCACCGGCAACATCATCAGATGCCACTAATTTGCGTTTGGCTTGCAGCAATTCAAGTTCAGCCATTTGCGCGTCAGCTTCCATCTTTCTGGCGCGGGCTGCGTTATAGTCGGCATCTTCGATCTTTGGCCGTCCGACTGGCCTTTTTGCCTCTTTTACTGTCAATTTATTGACGCCCCCTCAATTATTGTCAAAATTCTGACGCTAGCGTTTGTTCGGGGTCGCGCGTTACC
>Ga0181556_1001527_pt1:17500-22898 | contig 22898 bp, 19 predicted proteins | sample 011ome_14_FD_148651 | JGI IMG/M metagenome (GOLD analysis project Ga0181556, IMG submission 148651) | Coastal salt marsh microbial communities from the Groves Creek Marsh, Skidaway Island, Georgia - 011505AT metaG (spades assembly) | ecosystem: Environmental > Aquatic > Marine >... | reverse complement strand
TCTCAACATCGCGGCGATCCGCCGATAACCGTACCGCCCGTACTGCCGAGCCAGTTCGATCATATCCCGGACCAGAATATCCTCATCGTCGCGGGACTTCGGTTGATATCTCGCATTAAGCGCCACGAGCATAGCGTCCGCCCACTGGGCCCTGTTAAGCGCCCAGATCGAAACATTGACGGCGATGCCTGGCGCTTGATGGAGAGCGTTGGGAAGAAAGGCAACGTAAGCTGGGTTATTGCCGAGTTTGCCTGCACACCATGCTCCGAAATGCGGTGGCAGGCCAAATCGCCGGTGCTATTTACGGTCTTGAGGGAATTCCTGATGACTGGGTCTCGGAATTGGTCGAAGGCCGCAGAATTTTGGATCTTGGAGAGCAGGTTTTTGAAAAAAGATACCAACGTGAGAGTTTTGGATGAGAGATCAGTACGCAGGCGATATTTCAGATTTTTTCAAGTTCTCGTTCCTGAGAGCACTGGCTTCAAAGGCTGATATCAAGCTAGGCATTGGCTGGTATTTCGTCGACGTTCATGACGGTCGGGCGGATGGAAAGCATCAGGAATACCTTTCCAATGAACAATTCGCTTGCCTCGACCCGGAGTTATTTAAAATTCTCGCTACGTTGCCTGATCGCAGTGTCGCAGCCCTCCAAAATATCAATATATGGCCAGCTCAGACGATTTTTCACTCATCTCCCCTTCCGCCTTCCCAAGACAGGCGAGACCGGGATGCTTGGTCGTGGGATATGGCCACTACTTTATCAACCTGTGACCTTGTCTTCGTCGATCCAGACAACAGTGTAAGTTTCGGCGATAGCGTTTCTGAGAGACATGCATCAATAAATGAGATTGAGACGCTTGCCGCTCATGGTCGGCCTGTCGTGTTTATAAAATTCCCTGGAAGACAAAAATATGTCGATCAAATTTCCGACATCGAACGACAGTTCACACGCTTCAAACCTATAACCCTGACCACGTCAACAAGCGTACCAACCGCGCATGGGGGCAAAGTTCCCAGAGCACGGTGGTTTGTAGTTCTCAATTCGACCAAAGAAATAAGACAGCGAACTCGCGAGTTTTCTGAACAGCTTCACGCGATTCCTGACATAACAAGCAGTCTACATGAAGCCAAATAAGGAAGCAGCCGATCCGTTGGAGGCCATTTTGACTGGCATCCAAGAAGGTGATGACATCGGCGGGCCAACAGAGATCGCAAAGCGTTTGTCGCACAGCCTGGCTAAAATGCAGGCTTTCACACCTAGGGATATCTCCGACCGGTATTTAGATTGGTGGCGATCCGGAGCTTTTGACACCGGTCCAACCTTCTCAATGGTTTTCAGTCGGGCTTCACAAGGAATGAACCAGGAGCGGGCTGTTCGAGAAACTGATAAACTTCTGGATGGTGCTACAGCGGGGTGTAATCCAGCTCACCGAATAGCTCCAATGGCAGCATTTTCATTCATTGAGACAGAGAATATACCGGTGTTCGCCCGGACTGAAGCAAGGCTGACCCATTGGCATGAACACGCTGGTGACACTGCGTCAATTGTCGCTTTGTTGTGCCGGTTTTTGGTCCAGGGAAATGATTGGCCATCATCTAAAGCTCTCGCAGAGAAACTAGATCCACGTGGCTGGGCAACTGTCTTGAGTGGCAAAGTCTCAGATCGAGGGCACGCACCCGACGTGGTCAAAACCGCTATTCATTTTTTGGATTTGAACGCCGATCTCAGTGAAATAAAGAAGTTTGCCGGTCCAGCAAACTATTCACCTGTCATATTTGGCGTTCTGAAACGCTTATCGACGCAGGTCTAATAAACCCATTATACAATATACGCAGTTTTTCGCTCCCGCATGATTCCATAGTGATTCCAGTGAATCATTTCGGCACATACCCTAAGAATCAAAAAGCCCGTAACCATTTGAGGTTACGGGCTAATTTGGTTGCGGGGGTAGGATTTGAACCTACGACCTTCAGGTTATGAGCCTGACGAGCTACCGGGCTGCTCCACCCCGCGTTAAGAGCGTAATTCTCTTCGAGAACTATCGCGATAGCGACCAAGGTATTGCGCAGCAATGCCAAGTCGCGGTTATAAACTGCTCACTATGGCCTTCGGCCATAATCTTAATAGTGCCAAGGGCATTATGCAGTCATGCCAAGGCGCGTAGTTCTTTGCCCCATTTTGGCAACTCTCCACGCGCGATGCGCTTCGGAGCGAGTGCTGAACACCGGCTGTTGGTTTCGAGATACCGATGTTGTTTGGAGCTTGTACGAGGAACGACTTTGTTGGCTGTTTGTTTATCTTAGATATTTGTTAGATATGCTTTGAAGACCTGGCGGCGACCTACTCTCCCACACCTTAAGATGCAGTACCATCGGCGCTAAGGGGTTTCACGTCCGAGTTCGGGATGGGATCGGGTGGGTCACCCTTGCCAGAACCACCAAGTCGCCGAAGCATACCTAGTATGGCCATAGCGTGGAAGCTATGGCTGTTGGCTCGTGAAGCAGGGCTTCACGGGTTCTGAGAAGTTAAACATTAGCCATTTTTGTCTGATCTCTTGATAGCAGTTTTGCCTGTCATGCTTTGCATAACAGTAGGTCTGTCATGCCAAGCACGACGAGGCCCTTCGCTTCGCCTGTCGGCGAACGCGTCTGCTGTCCGGAGTTTTAATTATATACATGCGTTGATTAGAGGTCCGCTCGTCCGTGCGCATGAGAGCGTTCAAAAGCCTATCGAGCGATTAGTACTGGTCAGCTACACGTGTTACCACGCTTCCACATCCAGCCTATCGACGTGGTGGTCTTCCACGGCTCTCAAGGGATACCTGGTTTTGAGGGGGGCTTCCCGCTTAGATGCCTTCAGCGGTTATCCCGTCCATATTTAGCTACCCTGCTATGCTACTGGCGTAACAACAGGTCCACCAGAGATATGTCCACCCCGGTCCTCTCGTACTAGGGGCAGCTCCTCTCAAGTATCCAACACCCACGGCAGATAGGGACCGAACTGTCTCACGACGTTCTAAACCCAGCTCACGTACCACTTTAATCGGCGAACAGCCGAACCCTTGGGACCTGCTCCAGCCCCAGGATGTGATGAGCCGACATCGAGGTGCCAAACGGTTCCGTCGATGTGGACTCTTGGGAACCATCAGCCTGTTATCCCCGGCGTACCTTTTATCCGTTGAGCGATGGCCCTTCCATGCGGGACCACCGGATCACTATGACCGACTTTCGTCTCTGCTCGAACTGTCGCTCTCGCAGTCAGGCAGGCTTATGCCATTGCACTCAACAGCTGATTTCCGACCAGCTTGAGCCTACCTTCGCGCGCCTCCGTTACTCTTTAGGAGGCGACCGCCCCAGTCAAACTACCCACCATGCAGGGTCCCGGACCCGGATAACGGGCCACGGTTAGATATCAGAAAATAAAAGGGCGGTATTTCAAGGATGGCTCCACAGCGACTGGCGCCACTGCTTCAAAGCCTCCCGCCTATCCTACACATTCATCCACTAATACCACTGCAAAGCTGTAGTAAAGGTGCACGGGGTCTTTCCGTCTGACCGCGGGTACTGAGCATCTTAACTCAGAGTTCAATTTCGCTGAGTCGGTGTTGGAGACAGCGGGGCAGTCGTTACGCCATTCGTGCAGGTCGGAACTTACCCGACAAGGAATTTCGCTACCTTAGGACCGTTATAGTTACGGCCGCCGTTTACTGGGGCTTCGGTTCAGAGCTTGCACCCCTCTCCTTAACCTTCCAGCACCGGGCAGGCGTCAGTCCCTATACGTCGTCTTGCGACTTCGCAGAGACCTATGTTTTTAGTAAACAGTCGCCACCCCCTGGTCTGTGCCACCCCCATCTGGTTGCCCAAATGGAGGTCCCCCTTCTCCCGAAGTTACGGGGGTATTTTGCCTAGTTCCTTCAACACCGTTCTCTCAAGCGCCTTGGTATGCTCTACCTGTCCACCTGTGTCGGTTTGGGGTACGGTCTTCACGCTGGTGCTATTTCCTGGGAGTCCCAGGCCGCATCCTCAATCCAATAAGAAGATACGGCTTTCGGCCTCCGTCACATCCAGCAGGCTCAGGAATATTAACCTGATTCCCATCGCCTACGCCTTTCGGCCTCGGCTTAGGGGCCGGCTCACCCTGCGCGGATTAGCCTTGCGCAGGAACCCTTGGACTTTCGGCGAGAGTGTTTCTCACACTCTTTGTCGCTACTCATGCCAGCATTCTCACTTCCGATACCTCCAGCACACCTCGCGGTGCACCTTCGCAGGCTTACGGAACGCTCCGCTACCACTCCAGTAAACTGGAATCCTCAGCTTCGGTGTATGACTTTAGCCCCGGTACATCTTCGGCGCAGGACGGCTTATCTAGACCAGTGAGCTGTTACGCTTTCTTTAAAGGATGGCTGCTTCTAAGCCAACCTCCTGGTTGTCTTGGCCTTCCCACATCCTTTCCCACTTAGTCATAACTTGGGGACCTTAGCTGGAGGTCTGGGCTGTTTCCCTTTTGACGACGGACCTTAGCACCCGCCGTCTGTCTGCCGTGCTCTACTCACCGGTATTCGGAGTTTGGTTAGGTTTGGTAAGACTCGCGTCCCCCTAGCCCATCCAGTGCTCTACCCCCGGCGGTAATACACGACGCTCTACCTAAATAGATTTCGCGGAGAACCAGCTATATCCGAGTTTGATTGGCCTTTCACCCCTAGCCACAGGTCATCCCCCCATTTTTCAACATAGGTGGGTTCGGTCCTCCAGTGCGTGTTACCGCACCTTCAACCTGCCCATGGCTAGATCACTCGGTTTCGGGTCTAATACATGCAACTGAACGCCCTGTTCAGACTCGCTTTCGCTACGCCTACACCTAACGGTTTAAGCTTGCTGCATAGATTAAGTCGCTGGCCCATTATACAAAAGGTACGCGGTCACCCCACAAGGAGGCTCCCACTGCTTGTAAGCATCCGGTTTCAGGATCTATTTCACTCCCCTTATCGGGGTGCTTTTCACCTTTCCCTCACGGTACTGGTTCACTATCGGTCACTGAGGAGTACTTAGGCTTGGAGGGTGGTCCCCCCACGTTCAAACAGGATTTCACGTGTCCCGCCTTACTCGAGGACCATCAGACTTTCTACCCGTACGGGGCTATCACCCACTATGGCCTGCCTTTCCAGACAGTTCCGGTTCTTATCCGATGGCCACTGGCCTGGTCCGCGTTCGCTCGCCACTACTAACGGAGTCTCGGTTGATGTCCTTTCCTCCGGCTACTTAGATGTTTCAGTTCGCCGGGTTTGCTTCGTTACCCTATGTATTCAGATAACGATGACCCTTACGGGCCGGGTTTCCCCATTCGGAAATCCACGGATCAAAGATTGCTCGCATCTCCCCATGGCTTATCGCAACGTGC
>Ga0181556_1001527_pt1:0-12500 | contig 22898 bp, 19 predicted proteins | sample 011ome_14_FD_148651 | JGI IMG/M metagenome (GOLD analysis project Ga0181556, IMG submission 148651) | Coastal salt marsh microbial communities from the Groves Creek Marsh, Skidaway Island, Georgia - 011505AT metaG (spades assembly) | ecosystem: Environmental > Aquatic > Marine >... | reverse complement strand
CCGCGAGAAACTTCAGGAACGTCTGGCGAAACTCGCCGGCGGCGTTGCGGTCATCCGGGTCGGCGGTGCGACCGAAGTCGAGGTCAAGGAGAGGAAAGACCGCGTCGACGACGCGCTCAACGCGACCCGTGCCGCGGTCGAGGAAGGCATCGTCCCCGGCGGCGGGACGGCACTTCTGCGGGCAACCCAGAGCCTCGACGGACTGAAACCGGCGAATGACGACCAGCGCGTCGGGATCGACATCATCCGCAAGGCGCTGCGCGCGCCCTGCTGGCAGATCGCGCATAATGCCGGGGTCGATGGCTCCGTCATCGTCGGAAAGGTTCTTGAAAACAAGACCTACTCCCACGGCTACAATGCGCAGTCGGATCGCTATGAAGACCTGGTGAAATCCGGCGTCATCGATCCGGTCAAGGTTGTGCGGACCGCGTTGCAGGATGCGGCCTCGGTCGCGGGCCTCCTGATCACCACCGAAGCGATGATCGCGGAGAAGCCGGAACCCAAGCACTCTTCCCCGGCCATGCCTGACATGGGCGGCATGGACTACTGATCCCGATCACCATGCTTCCGCCAGCGCGCACGCGATGGCGGACAGAACAAGACGAACAGGGGCGGCTTCGGCCGCCCCTTTTTCATCCGGCATGCCGGCGGATGACTTGAAATGAAATTATTTTAAGCTTAAAATAATTTCATTCTCGGATGCGTTATCGAGCGAATGTTCTTGATGGCGCGACGGCATTTCAGTGGAGATTCGCATCATGTGGCGCCCCCCGGAACGCATTAAATGGCAGCCAGAACCCGGTGAATGGCCGACCAGGGAGCAAGCCGCCGCCTCGCGGCTCTTCAGCCCCGTGGACATAGGCCCCATTTCACTTGAGCAGCGCACGTGGATTCCGGCCATGGTGCCCTGGCGGGCAACGGGCGACGGCAAGGTTACGCCGGAAGTGCTCGACTGGTACGGACGCTTCGCGCGCGGACGTCCCGGCGCCATCGTGGTGGAAGCGACGGGAATCCGAGATATCCCCTCCGGCCCGCTGATGCGGATCGGCACCGACGAATTCATTCCGGGCCTCAAGGACCTTGTCGAGACGGTACGCCGGGAAAGCGGCGGCCATACGAAGCTTTTTATCCAGTGCATCGACTTTCTCTCCATCCGGCGACGCCCCGACCCAAAGCGGTATCTTATGGAATACATGCGGATCACGGATCGGCACCGCGCCAAGCTCGGCGACGGCAGCTGGGACGACGCGCGCATACGCGAACATCTCGCAGGGCTGGAAACGCCCGAACTTGAGGGGATTCTGGATGCGCGGGAACTCGAAAGCCTGCATATGGGCGACCGCGAGCGGGTCACCGATACCCATCTGCCCCATATTGCAGACCTGCCGAATGTCCTGCCCGGCCTGTTCGCCGACGCCGCGGCCCGCGCCCGGGAAGCCGGTTTCGACGGGGTGGAGCTTCATTACGCGCATGCCTATACGATGTCCTCGTTGCTTTCGCGGCTGAACACGCGGGAAGACGGATATGGCGGATCGCTGGAAAACCGCCTGCGCCTGCCGCTCGAAGTATTCGAGAAGGTGCGCGAAACAGTGGGAAACGATTACCCCGTCGGCTGCCGCTTTCTGTCGGAAGATATCGTCGACGGCGGCAACACGCTCGAAGACAGCACCCAAATCGGCGTTGCCTTTGCCCGCGCGGGCATGGACTTCCTGTCGCTGTCCCGCGGTGGCCGGTTCGAGGATGCCCAGCAGCCCGCCGTCGGCGCCGCAGCGTATCCCTATACCGGGCCGAGCGGCTATGAATGCATGCCGCAATACATATCCGACGAACAGGGCCCGTTCGGCCGCAATATAGAGCCGGTGGCAGCGATCCGGTCCGCCGTGCGCGATGCCGGGTTCGACACACCCGTCGTGATGACCGGCGGCATCCACGGATTCAGACAGGCGGAAGACGTTCTTGCCGGCGGCAAGGGAGACATCGTCGGCTTTGCCCGTCAGGCCCTCGCCGACCCGGACTGGTTTCTGAAAGTTCGGCTCGGCAAGGGCGATGAGAACATCGTCTGCGAATACACCAATTACTGCGAAGCGCTCGACCAGAAGCACGTCCCCGTGACGTGCAAGCTCTGGGACCGGGTCAATATGGACGAGCCCGGCATTCTCAAGACCGCGGACGGCAAGCGCCGCCTGTCCGCACCCGTCTGGGAACCGGATCTCGACATAGACAAAGCGCTGGACGGCGGCTAGCGCCGTCCGTCACGAGTCATCGCTGCTCCGGGCATCGCCGGCATCCACGGTCTGGGCCGCTGACGCAGGCGCGCCGGCCGTCTTGCCGCCGAATTCTTCGACAGCATCGCTGCCAGCCGCCGCGCCGCCATTTGCGGTCGCCGCAGACATCCTGAGCAACACGTCCTGGAGAAGCTGCTGCGCACCGTCCTGAATGCGCAGGCCGCTCTCCTCCGTGACCTGGCTTGCCACCACGCGGGACAGATCGACGACCTTTTCGGGCGCGGTTTTCATCGCCTGTACGCGCTCGACAACGGCGCTGGCCTCCCCGGCCGATGCTTCGACCGAGCCGATTTGCGCCCGCGCACCGCGCACCGCGGCCCGAATGTCATCGACGGAGGCCTGCGCGGCCGCCACGGCGGTCACAGCGGCTTCGCCGCCGGACTGGCTTGAAATATCCGCGGTCGAAAGGCCTGACGACAACGACGCCGAATCCGCGGCATCGAGACTGACGCTGACGGTCCCGCCGGATGCGGTGCTCGCACCGAAATCGATCACCTTCGGCGCGCCGGGCGAAAGGGAATCTCCCGATAAAAGCGCAGCGCCCCTGAAGGTTGTCGCGGCAGCAATGTCGTCGATGTCGTCTCTAAGCCCGGAAAATTCGGACCCAAGAATCGCCCTGTCCTTCGCCGAAAGCTCTGCCGGCGCAGATGACGAACCATCCGGTCGTTCAACCGCGGTCAAAGCTGCGGCCTTCGCCAGCGTGTCCATGCGCTCAAGTTTGGTATCGATCGCGGACAGACCGGCATCCGCGATATCCAGCAGCGCAGCCCCCGCGGTCGCATTTGCCGCGAGTTGCCGCAATTCCGATAACTGGGTCGCATACTGCGCACCCGCAGCCACGGCAATCCGGTCGGATTTCACCGTAACGCCGTTGAATTCGACGGACTTCGCCGGGTTTCCCCCGGTCAGTTGCGCAAGCGCAACGATGCCGTCAGCCTCGGTCGTTCGTTGTTGAACCGCCGTCAAAACAGGCGACGACGCCTTTTCTATTTCCGCCATAACTTCGTCCTTCATCCAAACAGGTTCGAAGCGCACCAGGCAGTCTTGTTTATGAGCAATTTTATTTATTGCGGGAATGATAAGCCGGGAGTTCCTAACCGCCCGTGAATATTACGGACAATCTACGGCGCATTTTAAGAGACTTCGTCTCAAATCCCTGCAGAAAAACTGGCTCGAAACCCCCAATCGCAGTTACCGCAGAACAAACGGATTCGGCGCTTCCGCGTTCGACGTCTCTATCCACACCGATTTGTGCTGCAGGTATTCCTTGATCATCTCCTGCCCGCTCTCGCGGCCGATGCCGGATTTCTTATACCCGCCGAACGGCGACAGGTAGCTGACTGCGCGGTAGGTGTTCACCCAGACGGTACCGGCCTGCAATTTGCCGGCCATGGTAATTGCGCGGCCGATATTCTGGGTCCACACGCCGGCGGCGAGGCCGTAGATCACGTCATTGCCGATCGAGATCGCCTCTTCGTCGTCCTTGAACGGAATGACCGACAATACCGGGCCGAAGACTTCTTCCTGGGCGATCCGCATGTCGTTTCTGACCCTGGTGAAAATCGTCGGCTCGACAAACCAGCCCTCGCCGATCTCCGGCCCCGACGGCGTGCCGCCGCCCAGCGCCACCTCGGCGCCTTCCGCTTTCGCGACCTTGATATAGTCCAGCACCTTCTCATACTGCGGAATATTGGTGACGGGGCCGACCTGGGTCTCGAAGCTGGTGGGGTCTCCGATCTTTGCGGTCGCGCCAAGGGCAACCAGCTTCTCGACGAACTCGTCATGGATCGATTCCTGCACAAGCAGGCGCGAGCCCGCGATACAGGTCTGTCCGGTTGCCGCAAAAATACCGGAGATCACGCCTTTGACGGCGTTGTCGATATGGGCGTCGGCGAACACGATATTGGGCGACTTGCCGCCAAGCTCCATCGTGACCTTTTTCATGTGTCTCGCCGCCTGGGCGTAGATCGCAGACCCCGTGGCATCGGATCCGGTGAAGGCGACCTTTGCCACCTTGGGATGATCCACCAGCGGACTCCCCGCCTCGCCGCCAAAGCCGGTAACGACGTTTATCACGCCGGGAGGGAAGACCTGTTCGGCGATCTTCATGAATTCGAGGGTCGACGCCGACGTGTATTCCGACGGCTTGATCACTGCCGTGTTTCCCGCAGCCAGCAACGGGGCCAGCTTCCAGGCAAGCAACAGAAGGGGCGAATTCCATGGAACGATACAGGCGACGACGCCGAGCGGTTCCCAGACGGTGTAGTTGAAATGGCCCGGTTTATCGATCGGAATAACAGAGCCTTCGATCTTGTCGCAAAGCCCGGCATAGTAGTAATACCACTGCGCGAGATATTTGCACTGGGCGCTCATTTCGGCGATCAGCTTGCCGTTATCGCGTACTTCGATCTCTGCAAGCTCGTCCGCCTTGTCGACGATCAGGTCGGCGAATTTGCGGATCATGTGTCCGCGCGCGGTGGCGGTCAGCGCGGGCCAGTCACCCGATTTGAATGCCTTGTCGGCTGCTTCTACTGCGCGATCGACATCGTCTGCATTGCCTTTCGGCATCAGCGCCCAGGGCTGCGCGGTATAGGGGTTGAAGGACTCAAACATCTCGCCCGAGGCGGAATCGACCCATTCGCCCCCGATAAACATCTTGTATTTCGTCAGTCCGGCAACACCCGAATCCATTTTTTCTCTCCCGTTTTCGATAGACGGGGAGCGTATCCGACCGGCCCGGCCCGGGGCAAGCTGCCGATGCGGAAACATGCAAGGACGCCGAAACATAAAAAACGGCGACCCCGAACCGGGGCCGCCGCTGATCTGTCACCCGGCATTGACCGGGAATGAAAATTCTTACGCTGCGCGGCGCATCGTCCGGCGCGCGGGGCGACGGGCAACCGTCTTGCGGGCGACTACCTTTTTGGCAGGTGCCTTGCGGGCGGCCGGCTTCTTCGCCGCCGGCGTGCCTTTCTTCAGCTCTTTGTGGAGCTTCTGAAATTCACGGCTCAGCTGCTTGCGCAGCATTTCGATCTGGCGATGAACCGGATTGGCCGAAACGGCTTTGCGTGCCGCGGGCTTGCGGGCCGGCGCCTTGCGGGCGACGGTCTTCTTCGCCGGGGCCTTACGGGCGATCGCCTTGCGTGCCGGAGCTTTGCGGGCAACCGTCTTGCGGGCAGGTGCCTTTTTCGCGGCAACCTTGCGGGCGGCCGGCTTTTTCACGGCGGTTTTGCGTGCAGGAGCTTTCTTCGCCGCAACCTTGCGGGCAGCGGGCTTCTTCACGGCGGGCTTGCGAGCCGGCGCCTTCTTGGCGACGGTTTTCTTCGCAGCAGGCTTGCGGGCGACGGTCTTCTTCGCCGGGGCCTTCTTTGCAACAGTCTTCTTGGCGGCGGGCTTGCGAGCCGGCGCCTTCTTCGCGACGGTTTTCTTCGCGGCGGGCTTGCGGGCGACAGTCTTCTTCGCCGGTGCCTTCTTCGCTACGGTCTTCTTCGCGGCGGGTTTACGAACCGGAGCCTTTTTGGCGGCCGGCTTTTTCTTTACTGCAGTTGTGGTAGCCATGTTCTTGGCTCCTTCCTAAAATTGGATGATTAGTACTAACGCTCAACTAGTTGGTTTGTTGATTACCAACTGCGAGATACCCGTCCAAGGTTAAGAAAGTCTGAATATCGAATGACCTAGGTTGTGCCGGAAGACGTCCTGCCGCCCGTCTTTCTGTTCGCGCAGAACACCGCAATGGTCACCAGGGCAAACCCGGCGGCGCTGCCCCAGCCGATCGGCTCGGACAGTATCCAGGCGGCGAACAGGATCGCGGTCAAAGGGTTACACCCCACGGCAATCGCGGCCTGCGTCGGTGTCACCAGCCGGAACCCGGTGATGAAACACCACATCATCAACGCGCCGCCAGGCAGGGCGAGAAAAAGAAGGGCGCCCCATCCCCGGATACTGAGATCAAGCGAGCCGGAAAAGGGAGAGCCGAAAATAATCGCAATAATAAAAAGCGCGGAAGATCCCAGAAACATAGACCATGCCGTCATCGCGACGCCGTCATACTTCATCACGTAACGCTTCGCGAAGGCGGTATAGGCTGCTGAGAAAGCCGTGCCGATCACCATGATGATATCGCCCCGGATTGCATTCGGCGGTGCATCGACGTCGAAACCGATCGCCGACCAGACGCCGGCGATGGCAAACATCACGCCGAGAAATTTCCAGGATGTTATCCGCTCTATTCTGAACGCCGCCGCCAGGAACATCGTTACCAGCGGCATGCAGGCATATATCAGTGCCCCGCGCGCAGACGTCGTGTCCTCGAGGGCCCGGGCGAAGCAATACGGGAAGGCCGCGAAGAAGATCAGTGCGAGCACGATAAGACCCGGCCAGTCCCGCGGATCGACCCGGAACCGCCGCCCCTGATACGCCACAAGCAGCAGGAGACACGCCGATGCGATCAGATAGCGAACGCTGGCCAGCGTGAAGGGATCGGATTCCGGCACGACAAACCTAGTCATCACCACCGTCAACCCGCCGATGCTCGCCGCCGAACACACAAGGGTCATGCCCAGCAGCGCCTGGCGATCGATCATCGGGTAAAAGCCCGCGCGATTGCGAAAGAGTTCGGCGGAACCCTCAATCGTGGGCCCTGTCGCGGAGGACGGATTCACGGAACCGGGCGCGGATCGCCGTGCCATCGCGCATCGGCAAGATCATCGGGACGGCATCCGTGTTCACCTTGACGGCAACGAAGACCGGTCCCTTGGTGTCGTACAGGAGCGGGATTGCCGCCTCGAGCTCCGTCTTGTTCCAGACCGTCGCGGTCTCCGCGAAGCCCGCCGCCGCCGCCATCCCCGGCAGGTCGACGCCGTGGCCCGTATGGGTCTCCTGCATGCCGGTTTCGCCGTAATGCTGGTTGTCGATGACGCAGATCGCGAGGTTCGCCGGCGCTGCGACGGCGGTCGTGGCCAGTCCACCGATCCCCATCAGCATCTCGCCGTCGCCGGTGAGCACGATTACCCTGCGGTCGGGCTGCGCGCGCGCAAGGCCGAGCCCGGTCACCAGAGCGCCGCCCATTCCGCCCCAGAGATAAAAGTTGTTCGGGTGGTCACCGGCCGCAGCGGCATCCCAGGTGGTGGATCCGAGCCCCGTGACCATCAGCATGTCGCCCCGGTCGCGAACGATGCGCGAGACGACGTCCCGGCGGTTCAGTGTGATTTTTTTCTTCGCAGCCATTATTTGCGCCAGTCCTTGAAACCGATCACGCGCTGGCCGATCAGAACGGCGACGGCGCGATAGGAATTGAAGGCAAGCTGAGACGCGGCATAGATCGTCTCGGCAACGTCGTCGGGATCGTCGACGCGATAAACAATCACCCCGGCATCCTCGAGCGATTTCTGCGTGCCCTGCCCCATGGGTATCTGCCACGGATTGAATTCGCCCCATTCGCCCCGCATCGTGACCAGCATCAGCAGCGGCGAGCGTGTCTCCTCTATGATCGACAGCATATTGATGCAGTTGCCGACGCCGGATGACTGCATGAGCACCGCGCTGCGGTCGCCGCCGAGCCAGGCACCGAGCGACAGGGCGACGCCTTCTTCCTCGGTCGTCAGGCGCGTGGCCTTGATATGATTGTCTGCAAGGCAGGATTTGATCAGGGACGCATGACCCGCATCGGGCACGTAGCTCACCTGAGCGATACCGGCATCCTTGAGGGTTCTGAATATGTCTGCCGGCCAGGTTGGTGCTGCCGCCCGTTTTTTCTTCGCCGCCGCCATAACAGTACCGTCGCTGTGGAAAAATATGATGGGAAACTCCGCTGCCCATCTATTATCCGCTTCGCCGCGCCAGTACAATCATCAACGCATAAAACAACGGTGCACACATGGCAGTCGTGGACGCGAACGGCATCAATATCAGCTACGAACTCGACGGGCCCGAAGGCGCGCCCTGGGTGACCTTCGTCACCGGCATCACGAATGACACCACAATGTGGGACGACCACGTCCCCGCGCTCAGCCGCAATTTCCGGCTTCTGCGTCTCGATTCCCGCGGCCATGGGGGCACCGACGCGACACCGCCGCCCTATTCGTTCGAGCAGCTGACCGGCGATGTCGCCGCTGTCTGGGACGAGCTGGGCATCGAGCGTACGCATGTCGTGGGGATCGGTCTCGGCGGCATGACGACCATCGCGCTTGCCCTGCGTTTTCCGCGGCGCGTCTCGGCCATCGTGCCCACCGCCTGCCGGGTCGAGCTTGTCCCCGAATATGAGGCGATCTGGCCGCCAATGATCGAAAAATCGGCGGCGGAGGGTATCGAGGGGATCGTCGATATCACCGCGAGCCGCTGGTTCCCGGAATCCTTCCGGGACGCGAACCCGGAAAAGATGCAGGCGGTGCGCGCCATGATCCGCCGGACCTCGCTGGACGGCTATCACGGCTGCATTCAGGCGCTGCTGACCGTCGATTTCGCGGCGGAGCTGTCATCGCTGCGCATGCCCTGCCTGTTCGTCTCGGGCGCGCTGGACACAATCGGCGGGCCATCGGATGTGATGCAGGAAATGGCGCAAACCGTTCAGGACGGCCAGCATATCTCGCTGCCCGATGCCGGCCATATCTGTAATATCGCCAATCCGGCCGCCTATGACGACGCGCTTCTCAGCTTTTTCGAATCTCTCTAGGAGTCCATTGGATGTTCAACCCGCTTAATCCGGACGGCGTTGCCCCACCCGTCCGCAAATATGTCCACACCATGACCGTCCCGGCGGGCTCCAAGCTTCTGAGCGTGTCCGGCCAGGTCGGCACCCTCCCCGACGGGAGCATCCCCGAAGGGATCGAGGCGCAGTCAGAGGCCGCGTGGGCCAATTGCCTGAAATGCCTTGAGGCGCACGGCATGGGAATCGAAAATATCTACAAGGTTGTCCAGTACCTCACGGACCCGCGACACAGGGACGCCCATTTCGCCATCCGTGACCGGTATCTCGGAGATCATAACATCACATCGACCCTCCTCTTCATTTCGGCTCTGGCGCAGCCGGAAATGCTGGTCGAGGTCGAGATCTTTGCGGCAGCGCCGGAATGATCCGGACATGCGCACTCGCGGGCCTGGCGCTGCTTCTGGCGATGAGCCCGGCGACCGCCCAGCGCAAGGTACCGGTCGATCTTGAACTGTCCTTTGTGGTCGACGCATCTGGCTCCATCGATCAGGAGGAAATCCAGCTTCAGCGGCAGGGATATGCGGACGCGTTGACGAACCCCGAGGTACAACGCGCCATCGCCAGCGGGTTCCTCCGGTCCATCGCCGTCACCTATATCGAGTTCGCGGCGGATCAATGCGTCTGGCAGTGGCTCGACTGGACCAGAATCTCCGATATCCCCTCGGCCCGCGCGGCCGGCGCGAAAATCATGTCGGCGCCCCGGGAATTCTGTTCCGGCGGCAACGCGATCGGCGACGCCGTCGCCTTCGCAACGAAATCGACCCTGGAAAACGGTTTCGACGGCACGCGCAAGGTCATCGACGTTTCCGGCGACGGCCCCGACACGACAGGCGCCATTCCGGTGCAGGACGCCCGCGCGGTCGCGATTGCCAACGGCTTCACGATCAACGGGCTGGTGATTCATCGCCCGTCAATGCCCGAACTGGGCGATTACTACCGCGCCAATATAACGGGCGGGCCCCGGTCATTCGTCATCCAGGCAAACAGCCGGCGCAGTTTCGCGGACGCCATCGTCAAGAAACTGATCCTGGAGATTTCCGATCTGGTTCCGGAACGCCAGCACGCCGAACGCTAGTCGTCCACCACCGCAATCATGTCGATCTCGATCATCATGTCGGGATGGGCGAGGCGGCTGACCTCGAACGTCGTCGAGGTCGGCCAGCCGGGTCCGAGATATTTTTCCCGGATATCGACGCACTCGAAGAAAGCGTCCATGTCCGTGACATAGGTGACCGCCTTCACGACGTCTTCTAGCGATGCACCGGCCGCCTCAAGCGCATTCTTCAGGTTCTGTCCGACCTGTTCGAACTGGGCGCGCATATCGCCCTTGCCGACGGGGTTTCCGTCCTTGTCCCAGGCGAGCTGGCCGGATGTGAAAATCATCCGCTTGCCTTCAACCGAAACCGCCGTCGGAAACATGGCCTTGCCGTCCATGATGCGGGCATAGACAGTGTCGGGCACGTGGTTTTCGCGTTTCGCGGGCATTTCATTTCCTCCTGTGCAGGCCGGATCGTTGACCGCCCTTTTTTCCGGTGTACCGGCGGGTGGATTACTGACCGGTGAATTTCGCTTTCCGGCGTTCGGCAAATGCGTTGATGCCCTCGTTGTAGTCGTGGGTCCAGCGCAGCTTCTCGTAGGAATGTCCCTCGATCTCCAGCGATGTCTTCAGCGGAGAATCGTAGGCCGAATTCAGCACCTTCTTGAGGGATGCAAGGGCAATCGGCGACAGCGCATTCAGCTTTGCCGCATATTCCTCGACCATGGCCTGCAGGCCTGCCGCATCCTCGGCGACGTCTGTCAGCAGCCCCCAGTCATGGGCCTTCGGCGCAGGAATACGGGTACCGAGCATCACCATATCCTTGGCGCGGGTCAGGCCGGCAATCCGCGCAACACGCACGCTGCCGCCGGAACCCGGCATCTGGCCAAGGGAACTTTCGGGCAGACCGACCAGCGTATCCTTCGTCGCAAAGCGGAAATCGCAGGCCATCGCGAGTTCGAATCCGACACCGAAGGCGTATTTCTCCATCGCGACGATCACCGGTTTCTCGGCCCGCTCCGGCGCGCCGATGTTCCAGTGCAGGTCCGACATCTTGTTTTTCGGGATATCCGGGAACGCTTTCACATCTCCGCCGGACGTGTAGCATCCGTTCGCGCCCTTGATGACAATCACGCCGATATCGTCGTCTTCGTCCATTTCCTCGATCAGCGCGCGAATCTGCGCACGCCCGGTATAGGAGACGATGTTCAGCGGCTCGCGGTCGAGGATCAGGTAGCCGATACGTTTTTCCGCATCGATATCGACCCGCAGCCCGTCCAAGTTCTCGAGGATGGATGCCCGCTGCCGAGCGTAATTCTTTTCTGCCATGTTGGTATTCCCTGTTTAGAGCGTTGATTGAAAATCGGGGTTTGTTTCATAGTCGCCGTCGCGCAGAAACCGCCGGAGCAGTTTTCCTGCGGCAGAGCGCGGAATTTGCTTTACGAAGACATAGGCCCGGGGCCGCTTGAACCGCGCGAGAGCGCTTTCGAGACACCATGTGTCGAGCGCCCCGGCGGAGCAATCGGCAGAGGCCGGCTCGACAAAGGCGACGATCTTCGCCCCCATGCGTTCGTCCGGCATGCCGATGACCGCAACCTGTTCGACCAGCGGCGATCTGGACAGCACGTCCTCGACTTCTTCGGGGTAAATGTTTTCGCCGCCCGAAATGACCATGTCGTCGACGCGGCCGACAACGTAGAGCTCGCCGTCTTCGTCGAAATAGCCGAGATCGCCGGTGAAGTACCATCCGTCCCGGATCGACTTCGCGTCGGCGTCAGGCCGTTTCCAGTATCCGGCGAAAGCCTCCATGCCGTCCATCGGCACGATGATCTCGCCGGACTCGCCCGGCGCCACGAGATCGTCCGGCCCGCTGCCGCCATCGGGGTCCGGCGCGACGATGCGGATAATCTGTCCGATTCCGGCCCGCCCGGAACACCCGGGCTTTTCCGAGACGTGATCGCAGATCGCGAAGCAGAATATCTCGCTCGAGCCGTAGAAATTGTGGAAATGGCGCGGGTTGAACTCCTGCTGGCACAGCGCCGTCAGCGCCGACGTCATGGCCATCCCTGCGAAACCGATATTCCGGCAGCTCGACAGGTCGTAGTCGCCGCGCTTCGGGTGATGCAGCATGTCGTGGAACAGGGTCGGCACGAGAAAAAGGATGTCGATTTTCTCTTCCTGTATCAGCTGCATGGCAGCCTCTGCATCCCATGACCGCTGACAGATCAGTGCGCTGTTCAGCAACATGGACATCAGCATCGAGCGCACGCCCATTGTATGGAACATCGGCATGACGCCGAGGGTGGACTCGCCGCGGCGATAATAAAGCTGGGCGATACAATGAGTGGCCGCGAGTCGTTCCGCCCGGTGAGAGCGCGGCACGCCTTTCGGCCGGCCCGTGGTGCCCGACGTATACAACATCAGGCAGAGTTCGCTGTCATCGACGGCAGACGGCCCGTCAACGGGCGGCGCT
>Ga0181556_1001502_pt1 | contig 23144 bp, 13 predicted proteins | sample 011ome_14_FD_148651 | JGI IMG/M metagenome (GOLD analysis project Ga0181556, IMG submission 148651) | Coastal salt marsh microbial communities from the Groves Creek Marsh, Skidaway Island, Georgia - 011505AT metaG (spades assembly) | ecosystem: Environmental > Aquatic > Marine > Intertidal zone... | reverse complement strand
GCCACTGAATGCCGCCATGGGTTACAATATAATGTGGCTTTGTTTCATTGCGCAACGTGGCATCATAATGGATATATGTTTGCCAAGGATCGCCATCGGCCAAAGTCACAGGCTGCCAAGCGGTTGAGGCACCGGGAGTTTCGCCCAAGGAATATTGCAAGTTGTACCAAAGCTGACCACTGCCGTCCGGATAGGTCACGGTCATATTCGCGGATCCATAGGGATAGTTTGCCTGCCATGTATCGCCGGGCGCGGGTACATTGGTGCGTTCCCAAGCGGTTGACTTACCGGGCTCTTCACCCAATGTGGCTCTCGTATTGATCCATTGATTGCCATTATGCGCGGTTTTATAACGGCGGTTGGACTCCGAGCGAGCGACATTGTCGTAGTTGATAAATTGACTCCAATCAGCACCATCTACGATCGTCACGGGTTGCCACACCGTATTTGCGCCCGGTGTATCGCCCTGAGAATAGCCGGTGCTCGTCCATCGAGTTCCATTATAGGTGACCGTATAAAACTGGCTGGGTTCCCCGCGTGATTGGCTGTCATAGACGACAAAACTGTTCCAAGCATCGCCTGCGGTAATGGTCACAGGTTGCCATACAGCGCTTCGGCCCGGCTCATCTCCTTGGGTATAGTGGAGATTGTACCATTTCTGCCCTCCGGCTGGGTATTCAACCTGCATATTTGCGGTCGAATAGCTTCGATTTCGGTCCCAAATTTGGGTTGTCGGAGCTGTGCTGCCGACATTGGTCCAAACCAATGAATTGCCGGGCTCATCACTCATTCCGAGCGCATACCATTGGTTTTGCCAGCGTTGGCCATTATGGGTGACAATATAGTGGCGCAAAGGTTCTTGACGGGCGCTGTAATCATAAATGACATGTTGGCTCCAAGGGTCACCGTCTACGATGGTGACGGGCTGCCAGACGGTGTTTGTGCCTGGCATTTGACCTTGGGTGATCCCAGTGGAGTAGAAAACTGTGGGCACGCCAGCGATGGTGAAGGTGACCTGCATTCCAACTTGGTCATAGACGCGCTGTGCATCCCAAGGCTCACCGGGCGTATAGGCCGTTTGCAACCCATCTTCGGCCCAAACTGACTGTACGCCGGGCTCATCGCCTTGGGTCCACCATTGGTTGGTCCAGGTTTTGCCATTGTGTGAGACCGTATAGAAAGTCTCGCCTTCCTGACGACTTTTTCCGTCATAGATCACATAGGCGTTCCATGGGTCACCATCGTAAATCGTTTCAGGTTGCCAGACGTCCGATTTGCCGGGCTCATCGCCGATAGTGGCCCAAAGGCTATACCAATTGCGTCCCTCATGTTCGACCAACCAATCGGCCGCTGGATAGGCCGTGGTTGCCGACCAAGCCTGCCCTTTTTGAGCGGCTGACGCGGTGGCAATCCAGTTGAGAGATTGGCCGGGGATGTCGCCTTGGCTCCAGTCTTTTGTGGCGTAAATTTTGCCTTGATAGGTCACGCGATATTCGCGTGTTCCGTCATAAATGAAATATTTGTTCCACTCTTCTGCATCAATGAGAGTGGTTGGCTGCCAGACAGCCGAAGCCCCCGGCGTGTCCCCCTGGGTCCAATGCAGATTGGTATATTCGCGGCCGTTGTGCAGAACTGTAAGGCCAGGATCTTCGTAGACGTAATTTGCCTTCCAGACTTCGTTGTCGTCATCTGCGGTCACCGTTTTATTGGGATCTGTGACCGGCTGCCAGAAATCGGGGCTGATGTTGGGGGGATTGCCGCCCGTTACGGGCACAATATTATAATATTCTACACCCTGATAGGTCACGACATGCCCGGTTTGGCTATAGGATCGGCTGACGCTCCATGCGTCGTCGTCCAGTTGTACCGCCTCAGTAACTGCCGTTGTGTCACCGCGACCGCGCTCTTGCAGGAGTTCCCAGAAGCTTGAGCGATTGGGGGTGTCTTGTCCTGGGCCTATCGGGGCTGTGTTGAGCCAAACCTGATCGAGATAACTGGCCAGCATCCCGATGAACGGGTAGCTGCGTTCTGCTTGCCAATCGGCCATGTAAAACACATTTGAGATATTGCGCCCAGAAAAGCGGCTCCAAAATACCCCATCACTGTTTTGCCCGGGCACGTTGCCCTGTGTCTCTTGCACAGAGATCCATGTGTCGTTGTTGTAGCGTACGCTGAACCCTTCAGGATAACGCACTGTTCCATCCCAATCTCTTAATGTGTAAGAAATTGCCTTTGCCAAAAGCCAATCGCGACTTTGATCGGGTTGTTGTGAGACGGTTTTGTTCTTGGAGACCCAGATATACTGGCCAAACTTTACCGCTTGCGACCCATCATAGCTGCGCATGTGATCCCATTCGGGAATATTGTTTTCTGGTGCCATCCCAACCAAATACCACACATCGACCCCTTCAGCTCCGGGCTCTTCGCCCGGTAGGACCGGCGCGCTGTTGCTCCATAGCAAGCCGCGGTGCTGAACGATGATATCTTCAGATACATAGGAGGCTTCCGGCTGCCAAGGGCCGCCGCCACTGAGCGGGCCTGAACCGCGGGTGCTGGTAAATGTATCTGACTCGACTTCTCGGATACTGAGCGAATAGCCGCTGAGAAGCCAAGCATTGGTTGTGCCGGGCTCTTCGCCGCTCGTGTCGAAGAGAGCCTCCCAAAGAGCATTTTTCCACAAAACGACATCGCCAGCCTGATAGTCCTGATAGAAGGTGAATTCATTGTTAGTATTGAAATTTATTCCAATACTCTGCCAAACATACACACCATCCTGCCCAGGTTCTTCGCCCTTACTCCAAGAGGTGTTTTGCCAGAGCTTTCCGCGATGGGCGACAACGGTTCGAGTCCGATCATAGATTGTTGTCGCCGACCAGCGGGGATGAACTTTAGTTTCTGAAGTGGCCAAGTGGGAGCCGATGGAGTCCCAGGTTTCAGCATCTGACGAGGGTTCAACACCCGCGTTATCGGACAAGGCAATATAGGTGCCCCCAACAAAATCAACGACATCTCCGATAAGATATTGCTTCCAAGCCTGCCAGTCTTCCGCCGCAAGAGCGGAAGGCAGGCAGAAAAGGCATAGGCAGGCTATGCGATTAAATTTTAAAATCGAAGCGAGAAGTTGTTTTGATCTCGATCTTACGGGAAATGTCATGGTTCATCTCTTATTGGTTTTGGGCCTATCGGCGGACTGGCGGTCCGCCTCTGGTCGGTGTCACGGTGGAGCGCGATTGCGTGGAGCTGTTGAGGTAGCTTTCCAATGAGCGCGACATGGCTGCGTTCAAGCCAGGATTGACTTCATTGCCGTAAACAGAGGCGCCCCCGGCATAGATGTCGCCTGAAGAATTCAGCAAGATTTCTGGCGTAATCAAAATTAGGAGGTCGTTTTTCACTTCGCTGTTTTCACTGGCACCACCGGCCACCACCGTTAAGGGGTTGCGCGCGAGCCCTGGTAGGCCGTCCAAATTTCGACGGTTGTTCATAGAGGTGATGCCGCCAAGCATGGCTGTTTCTCCGTCTTGAACCACCAAGGAGGTGTCAATATCGCGGGTGGTCAGATGTGGCTGTGATGTGCCGCGCGCGCTTTCGGTCTCCCGAAGCAGATGGGACACGTTCAGGTTAACATCGAAATTAACGTTGTTTTCATCGAGCACCTGGGCACCAATATTAATGCGCAGGCCCAGATCAAGCATAGTGACACTCTCGGTAATGACGCCATTCCCTGCCACACCAGAGGTCACCACAGGCAGCCGGCTGCCGATGTTAAGCGTTGAGACATCGCCTGATTTCATTAACAAAACGGGGCGTTCGTTAATCTCAATGGTGTAATTTTGCTCTTTCGCGGCCAAACGGAATCCGTCGTCACGGACAATGGCGCGCACAAGGTTATCGAACTTTTGATTTTTCAGATTGGCCAGTGAGACTGAGCCGGTGGCGCTGGATGTGGTGACCAGACCATTATTGGCCAAGGGCACATTCGCACCATAATTATAGTAACGGAACGTCGGATCGCTGAGTGCGAAGTTGATGCTTTGCGGGATGCGAAGACCAATTTCCGACAGGAGGCTTTGTTCGGCCTCGATGATTTCCATTTTCACGCGCAGTTGTGACGTGGGTTTATCTATGGAGCGATAGACCTGCATGGCGTTGAGATAGTCATGCAGATTGGCCGACACCCAAAGCACATTACTGTCGACATCAATACCCGTCACCATACGCGTGTATCCGGTTGATGCCAAAGCATTCATGACGGTCATGGCCTTCACGTGGCGTGGTTTCACCGTGTAGACATTTTGCTGGGCATCCAGATCGCGCGGGATATTTTGACCGCCAAAGACTGTAATTTTATCAAAGCCTAGTACGAAGTTGAGGCCAAAAATGCTGGCCATCTCGCCAAAAAAATCTCCGACCTTACCGTGGTTTACGTCAAACAGTTTGGCCGTCAAAATTGGGTCTGAAAGTTTTTGAATGGCGCTTGGATGCAGCTGAATGGCAATGTTCAAATTTTGTCCAAGATCGAACAAACATTTGCCCAACACGACCACAGGAACATCCGAGGCTGAAACTTCAACGGCCGGTTTTTCCGGTTTGCAAGAGGCAGTGGATTTTACCCGACGATCTAGCAAACGTTTTAGACGCTCGCGATTGCGTTTGCTGGCAACGCCTGTGACATCAGATGCGCTGGCGAAACTTAGCAAAGGCCGATCGTAAAGGACCTCATAGAAAGACGCATTATGCAGCGCAGCCACCTGAGATGATGGGGCGAGTCTTAGGAGCATAGCCAGTCGGGAATTAATCGGCTGCTGGCTTTCCAGGTAGGACAATAAGACCTGGCTTTCTGGATTGATATCTTTGAGCTCTTTGAGCCAGCCTTGGAAGGTCGGATCGTTATTGTCGAACTCAGCCGAGCGAACATTGGTGGTAATATTGTCTTCCAGAACACGAACGGCGGCTTGTCTTATCAAATAGTAGTCAATGTAACTTGTGAGATCGCCGGCGTCATTCGCCTGTTCTTGATAGCTTTTGACCAGATCTGCAAGTGTATCAAACTCGCCGCTAATTGCGGAAAAATTTCCATTAGTGCGTACGGAATGAAGGGTGTTCTCACGAGCTTCAAACTGTCTGCTGGGAGATTCTGCGTGGGTGCAAGCGGTCAAAGCACTCAGAATCGTGAAGGAAAAAAGTGTAGATCTTAGGCGGGCATGGTGCTGGAAAAAATTCATAAAATAGGCTTTCGTCAAGGCAATATTAAAATAATTTGTGGTGCAAGCGCCGTCTGGCAGATGGCGCTTGCACCGTGAGTTTGTTTATGAATTCATCTCATATAGATCCGTGGATTAGTTTCCAAGTCTTTCCCAAGCAGGATCTACACCAGGCTCACCATTGGTCCACCATTTTGAACGGTAGCTTACCCCATTGTAGATCACTTCTGTGCCACCTGTAGGATAGGTTTTACCAGCTTCCCATTGTGGTGTGACACCTGGATCTGCGGGTGTGATGTCCAGCCAAGCTGAATCGACACCGGGCTCTCCATTGGTCCACCACTGGTTGCGGTACATCTTGCCATTGTGGCTCACCACTGTGCCGGCTGCTGCGTAGACAACACCTGGCTGCCAAGCGTCATTACTTGGAGTTGTAGGTGTGTCGCCATCGCTTGGGAGTTCAGGTGATTCGTCACCTTCATCCGGGGTGTCCACGGGTGTTTCTGGAGCGTCGGATGTGCCGGAGATTTCTACCCAAGCTGCATCGATACCTGGTTCACCATTGGTCCACCATTGGTTGCGATACATCTTGCCGTTGTAGCTAACTTCGGCTCCAGCAGTTTCATAGGCATGACCTGGGATCCAAGCGTCGCCATTGTTGATGGCAGAAGTGATCGTCCAAGCAGGATCGATACCTGGTTCACCGTTGGTCCACCAGCCGTTGGTCCATGTGCGGCCATTGTGGCTGACTTCTGTGCCGGCAGTTTCATAAACTTGCCCGGGCACCCAAGCGTTGCCGTCGCCTGCGCCACCGTCGCCTGCGCCACCGTCGCCAGTTCCGCCGTCGCCTGCGCCACCGTCGCCAGTTCCGCCGTCGCCTGCGCCACCGTCACCTGCGCCACCGTCGCCTGCGCCCTCGTCGCCAGTTCCGCCGTCACCTGCGCCACCGTCGCTTTCCAAGGCGCCGAGCACTGTGTACTCCTCAGTTGAGCCAATAAGGGTCCAAGAGTTTTGTTCCCAAGCGTCGCCTTGGTTTGGACAGGCTGTCGGCCAACCGGTTCCAACATAAACATCGCCAGCGTCCGAGAAAATCAGCCCTGGGGTGATGGTTGCTGGAGCCGTGGTTCCACAATCAGGTGCATAGATGTATGGCTTATCCGCTACCCGAGGTGAGCCCAATGGATGACCCAAAGTTTGGTGGATTGTTTCGAGCAATTCACCATTGTCATCGTCGATTTGCCAAGAGAACATACCCTTAAAGCCAGCTTCTTTCACATAGTTTGCAATGGCTTGCATGTCTTCTGGCGCAGTAAAGCTGATTGCCTCACCTTTGTCGGCGTTATACAGCAAAGAGGCGGCATATTCTGGGTAGTTATACACTTCCCAACCGTTGATCCCACGACCATCCGGCCCAATATAATTGTCGATCAGATCGAAATATGAATAAATACCGTTCTCAACCGTGCCAGAGGTTGTCCCGCCGCTTGCGGGAGAGCCAGGCAAATATTCTGGGCTTGCATGTTGGACATTGGCTTGTCCGCGGCCATACAGGGCAACACCGATAGACATTTTTGAAAAGTCTTCTTCGGTCAGACCATGCTGGGTTTTCAATTGCTCGACAGCACCGATCACGCTGGTTGCTTGGCCACTGCCTTCAGGCGCACGCAGAGGCGCGTTGAACCAAGTTTCAGTTTCCCAGGATCCGGAGAAGTCATATGTCATCAAGCCCAAGCGATCCAAGGCCGGCATAATTTCAGAAATTTGCGCACTTTGTGCCCAATTGTCCAATTTGAGCGGACCCACACCAATGGCCATAGTCAGAAGCAAATTGCGACCTGTTTCTTCATTTACGCGGTCAAACATCTGGCGTGTTTCAATGATAAATGCGTTGTAATTTGCCCCGTCGATACTTGGATCACCAACATCTTTGTCGTGACCGGCGCCGCCTGGGAACTCAAAGTCGAAATCAACACCATCAATGAACCCAAATGCGGGGGTTTTCAGCCACATTTCAAGGCTGTCAATGAATTTTGCGCGGTTCTCGGGTGTAGAGATCATCTCGAAGAACGGGCGGCTATAGCTCCAACCACCGACTGATACGATGACGTTCAAATCTGCATTGCGATTTTTCCAATCAAGGATCTGTTTGAACTGTGTGTCTCTTAGCGCATCTGTGGCGGTGGGGTCTTTTTTGTCAAACATGCCCCATGGGTCATCAATGAAGCTGGCTTCACCATCTTCAAGGGATGTAATGTGCGGCAAATAATAGCTGCCGGTGTCGCTATTTGCATGGGAGTCTTCGCAGAATTTTGCGAGCGACGCACCGCCTTCGAAAGCGCCGGGATTGAGACCACAAATAGCGCCAAAAGCGAGATAAACTTCGCTCAAACGCTCTACAGGAACGTCAGCAGGCCAGTAATCACGGCCACCATAGATGCCCCAAGTTGCATAATAGCTGCCCAATTCGAAGTTTTCTGGGATCTGATAGCTCCGATCAGAAAACTTTACATTGCGCTGAACGCCGGAGGCGGTACCTGTTGGTACGGCCACACCGCCGGTTACCACCGACATATCAATTCCGCGGTTTACGACTTCTTGAGCTTGCAACGCCGTCGAGGCGAGCAGCAAGCCCATAGCCAAACTTATCTTCTTTTTCGTGGTCATTTTAATACGTCCCTTTCTAGTTAGATCGTTCAAAGTATTTGCTTCAATTGCATTTTCTGCATGAGTTCCGATGTGAACCACTCGAAAACATGCGAGATACGTCAGTCCTAATGGTCGGTATTTTCCAAATCAACTTGGGCGCTTTGATCACACGGACTTGTGAGGTTCTGTGAGAAATCGGGTAGAATTTTCGTAAAAATTGTGAGGTATTGCGTGAGTGCTCGGGGTGTGGATTCTGCAAATTTTGATCTGAAAAAGGGAATAATATTTGCTTTGAATTGCATTATTACCATTGCAATAGCGAGCGTATTTGCAATGAAAACATGGAGTTTACCCAAGGTCACCTTATCACAGCAGGTCACGTCCTCCCCATCGCGCGTGCTGCTGGTGGCCGGCGCGTAGATTGGGCCTCAAATGTAACAACTTGTCAGAAGCGCTTGGCGGGCAAACCGTGTTTTGTAACATTTCCGCAGCTCGGCGCTCGGATCACCTGCTCGTTTTTGTGAATCATCTGGGGAATCTGCAAACCTCTCGTTTTTTGCCGATATCACGCACCTATGGCTCTTGAACTGTGCCGTCCCGATTCCCACCTATAGTGAAGATCGCCCAGATGGGGATCTAGAACTTACAAGGCTACGCCCGAATGGGGTGGCCGACTTGGACTCGCTTTTGAAAGGATACTCCTATGCGTTCGTTTGACTTTGCACCGCTTTACCGTGCCAGCATTGGCTTTGATCAGATTGCTGACCTGCTCGACCGTGTGTCGGCTCATGAGGGCGGACAATCCAGCTACCCGCCCTACAATATCGAAAAAACTGGAGAAGATGGATATCGCATTTCCATTGCGGCTGCCGGATTTTCAGAGGCGGATCTGGAAATTGAAGTTAAGGAAAAAACCTTAAACGTTTCGGCGCACAAGCCGAAAGCTGAAGATAACAAGACCTATTTGCACCGCGGTATCGCCACGCGTGCCTTTGCACGGCAGTTTCATCTTGCCGACCATGTGCGCGCGGTAGGCGCGAGCTATGAGGATGGCATGCTGCATATTGATTTGATCCGCGAGGTGCCAGAGGCTCTCAAACCTCGCCGCATCCAAATTCAATCAAAATCTCCGTTGCAGGTGGAAGCCAGCCCGGCATGATCTGATCGCAGGGTTTAATCAAAAAAGGCAGGGATATCCCTGCCTTTTCTTTTAGGATGGCCCAGTTAGACCGACATACAGATATATTTTAGCTCTAGATATTCATCCATGCCATGATGGCTGCCTTCCCGGCCAAGACCGGATTGCTTAACACCGCCAAACGGGGCGACCTCAGTAGAGATGATGCCTGTGTTCACGCCGATAATGCCGTATTCTAGCGCTTCGGCCACTTTATAAACACGGCTCAGGTCCTTGGCATAGAAATAGGCAGCCAGGCCGAAAATCGTATCATTGGCCATGGCAATCACATCATCGACGTTTTCAAACTTGAACAGAGGCGCCATGGGGCCGAATGTCTCTTCCTTGCTCACGGTCATGTCTTGCGTCACGCCGGTCAGGATGGTCGGCTCAAAGAAGGTGCCGCCCAGATCATGCGGCTTGCCCCCAGTTGCGACAACCGCGCCCTTGGACAGCGCATCGGCGATATGATCCTCGACCTTTGCCAGAGCTGGCTTAGAGATCAGCGGGCCAAGGTCTGCACCGGCAAACCCGTCGCCCACTTTCATGGCTTCAACCGCCACTTTAAAGCGTTTGGTGAATTCCTCGTAAACGCCTGCTTGCACATAAATCCGGTTGGCACAGACACAGGTCTGGCCATTGTTGCGGAACTTACAGGCCATGGCCCCGATCACCGCCTCATCAAGATCTGCATCATCAAAGACAATAAAGGGGGCATTGCCGCCCAGCTCCATGGAGCATTTTTTCACCTGCTCAGCGGCTTGACCCAAAAGAATGCGTCCAACGCGGGTTGAGCCGGTGAAGGTGAGTTTGCGCACTTTCGAGTTTTCGCAAAACTCCTTGCCCGAAGCGGATGCGTCATTGGAGGGGACAATCTGTAATATCCCCGCAGGTAAGCCCGCGCGCTGGGCCAAGACCCCCAGAGCCAAAGCGGACAATGGGGTCAATTCTGAGGGCCGGGCGACGAACGCGCAGCCTGCGGCCAAAGCGGGTGCCGCTTTGCGGGTAATCATCGCATTGGGGAAATTCCAAGGCGTGATTGAAGCCGCAACACCGATGGGCTGTTTTATAACGGTAATCCGCTTATCGGCCTGGTGACCCGGAATGGTTTCACCATAGTTGCGCTTGGCCTCTTCGGCGAAAAATTCGACGAAGGACGCACCATAGGCGATTTCTCCCATGGCTTCTGCAAGGGGTTTGCCCATTTCCGCCGTGAGGATCATCGCCAAATCAGACTGATGTTCCATCATCAAATTATACCAGTTGCGCAGGATATTGCAGCGTTCCTTCGCGGTCAGCGCGGCCCATTTCTTTTGTGCGGCCTCAGCGCCGTCAATCGCCCGCGCCAAATCGGCACGCGAAAGGTCAGCGACCTGTGCGATCACATCACCGCGCGCGGGGTTTGAAACGTCAAAGGTTGCACCATTTTCCCCATCAACCCATTGGTTGTTGATGAAGGCTTGCGTTTGCAGCAAGCTGGGATCTGAGAGCATGGATTTTAGATCTGTGGATGAATCAAGCATTTTGGCCTCCCTAGGTTAAGGATGTGAGACCATTTGATCGCTTATTTGTCCAGAGGAGAAGCGAAGTGAGCCTTGATGATGCCTATGCAAATGCCGCCTATATTCCCGATGCCGACGGGTTTTTAACCTATTGGGATGAAACCGCGCGCAGCTATCGAGACGCCGAGCATACGCTGGGCCGGGCACAGTTGAACCAGCCCTATGGGGCGCATCCAGACCAAGCTTTTGACCTGTTCTTTCCGGCGGGACGCCCGCTGGGCCTGATGATCTTCGTGCATGGCGGCTACTGGTTGCGATTCGGACGGCGAGATTTTTCTCATTTGGCCCAAGGCGCCTGCGCGCGCGATTGGGCCGTGGCCTTGCCCAGTTATCCATTGGCCCCTGGTGCATCGATCCCTGAGATCACGCAGTCGGTGGCCTTGGCCATAGGTCAGATTGCCAATCGGATCCCTGGACCGATTGTTTTGGCAGGTCACTCTGCCGGGGGGCATTTGGTGGCGCGTATGGGGCAGGTGGACAGCGGCCTGTCTTCAGAGGTTCGCGCGCGGATCCAGAGCATTGTGCCAATATCGCCGGTTGCCGATTTGCGGCCGTTACTGCAGACGCAGATGAGCGGGCCACTGGCGCTGACCGAGGATATTGCCAAGGCGGAAAGTCCGGCCTTGCACCCGGCGCCCAAAACGATGCGCGCACATATTTGGGTTGGCGCGGATGAGCGGCCGGCGTTCTTAGAACAAGCGCGGCTTTTGGCAGAAAATTGGCAATCGGACCTGACAATTGAGCCCAAAAAACATCATTTCGACATCATCGCTGGCCTGGAAGATCCCGAAAGTGACCTGCTGGATGCACTACTGGGGCGGGCGCCTTAGGGTCTGTGGCGCAAAGCCACGAAAGAGCCAAGATAGGTCAAGCGATCTGTTCCAGCCGTGTCCAGCTCAGCTTGCGCATGTTCAAAGATGATGACGCATGTGGTGTTGAGCCCCAAACTATCTTCAATGGCTGCGCTATCGCCTTGTGAGAACCAATGCGCCAGTCTCGGTTCTGGGTTTTCGTTGCAGATCACCTCGACACGATCTGGAATAAACGCCGTGCCGGCCGCGCCGCGCAGATGCGTGAACACTTGCCGTTGGTTGGCAAAGCGCCCGGCATAAATATCCGCCGTTTGGCCTATAGAACTGGGCGGGTTCAAATGCAGCGCCCGCCGTCAACTTCCAGCGCCACTCCGGTGATCATACTGGCTTCATCAGAGCACAGAAAGCTGGCGGCATGTCCCATATCCTGCGGCGTTGAAAAACGTCCAAGCGGAATAGTCGAGAGAAATTTTGCCCGCATCTCCGGCGTGTCTTCTCCCATGAAACTGGCGAGCAATGGAGTCTCACCGGCCACAGGATTGAGCGCATTGACCCGAATGTTAAATGGCGCCAGTTCAACGGCCATGGCTTTGGTCGCGGTAATCATCCAGCCTTTTGAGGCATTATACCAATTTAAATTGGGTCTGGGCGATACACCGGCGGTTGAGGCAATATTCAAGATGGCGCCCGACCTTTGGCGCTTGAGCAGCGGCACAAGATGGCGTGCGGTCAAGAAAACGGATTTGGCGTTCACGGCGAAGACCTGATCAAATTCTGCTTCGCTGACCTGATCCATCGCTTGCGGCAAATGGGTAATGCCAGCATTGTTGACCAAAATATCAATCCGTCCCCAAAGGGCCTGCGCCGCGCCGATCATATGAGCGACAGAGCTGTCGCTTGCGACATCCACATGCTGCGCCGTCGCTGCAAGTGGTTCTGCGATGGCTTGCGCGGCATCCAGATTGATATCTGCGACCATCACTGTTGCACCTTCGGCAGCAAATTGTTGAGCTATTCCGGCTCCAAAGCCTGAACCTGCCCCCGTGACAATCGCGGTTTTTCCATGAAGTCGCATTTTGCCTCCCCCTTGTGATGATCTCACGATGCGCAACTGGGCGCGCATTGGCAATATAAATCCTCCCGCAAGAATGCGTGCCAGCAGATTGCGGCGCAACTTCACAGCGGTGACGCTTTACACCTCTCTTCTGCAGCGTATTACTTGGCGCATAAAAGCTCACAACAGGGTCTAACGCGCCGATGATTTTTTTGCTCTCCTTGTCTTTTCCCGTGCTTGCGGCGTTGTTTCTTGGGCGCCGTGCGGGGCGGCGGGATCCGCAAGGGATTGGGGAATTTTGGCAAGAAGCGGCTGTGGCTCTTTCCTGGGCTTTTGTGGTGGTTTTCCTCTGGCATTGCCTTTGGATCACCTCAACTATCCCAGCCCCTTGGCAAGATACAGCCCTTTCCGGCGTGATTTGGACCGTTGGAACCGGAGCCGTTTGGGTGCCGGCTTTGATGATCTGCTATGTCATTACGGCGCTGAAAATCCGGCGCGCGGGATAAAGGCGCGCGTGAAATCATAGCCAAGGGGCTTCTGATTGGCACTTTGTGCCCCTATATAGTCCAAAGGTGAGACACCCCCAAAGGAGCGGTTTGGATGCTGGTCAAAATGAGATGGATTTTGAAAGTGCTATTGGCTTTGCTGGTGCTTGCGGTGTTTCATTATAATTTACCCCAACGCGACATTGTGCGCATCACGGGCACAGAGATTTTGCGCAAAGACTTATCGGGCTGGACTGGCATGTTCTATGCGGCAGCACAAAGTGGTGAGGCGCAAACTCAGAACCGTGATTTGAGGTTGATTAATACCGTCCGGGCCAATGGTAAGGTGAGCGTGTATCGCAATGAAGACACGGGCTTTAACTGGCCGCCCTATCTCAAGTTTGACAGCTCAAACCTCCAGGCCGAAGCCGAAGATGCTGTCTCCAGCAAGGAGGCGCCAGAATGGTATATTCTGCGGCATTATGGGTGGCGCAACACGTTTTGGTCGATTTACCCCAATGCCGTTAGCCTCACGCCGGTCGCCGGGCCGGATGTCCGGTTGATCCCTTGGTTTAACATTGTCTTTTTGGTCCTATTGGCGGCTTTGATTTGGGCGGTCTATGTGCGCCTGCGCGGGTTTTGGGCGCGGCGCGTGGATCCCGTCATTGACCGGATTGATGCGGCGGCAGAGGAGACCACGGACCGCGTCAAAGGGTGGTTTCGCCGCAAATAATGCAGCATTACTCGCCGTAGGGGATCCAGATGGTTTTGATCTCTGTGCCCGCATCTAGCCAGCTGTCGTGATCGTCTTGTGCCGCGCCTTGCCAAACGCGTTTGATATTGCTGCTGGCGCGCGCTTGCACCTCTTGGGTGAGCTCTGCGCCTGATAAACACCACACAGTGTCCAGCCCCATATGCGCGCCCAGATGTGGCGCAAGGTCCGCCTGAGGTCCGGTGAGGATATTCACCACCCCGGCCGGCACGTCAGATGCTTCAAGGATGTGCGAGAAATCTGTGGCCGCCAAGGGAAACGGCGCGCTGGCGCAGAGGGTTATAGAGTTGCCCGTGCAAAGAGCGGCAGCCATGGGCGTGACCAAGCCCAGAAGGGGATGTTGATCTGAACAAAGAGCTGCAATCGTCCCCACGGGTTCACGCATGGCCAAAGCCACTGCGCGCATCGGTACAGATTTGGCCCGGCCTTCGAATTTATCGGCCCAAGCGGCATAGGTGAATAAGACATCGACCGCCGCACGCACTTCTTCAGCGCCTGTGGTCGAGCCCGTCATCGCGTCCAAGCGCTCAGCAAACCTATTGGTTTGGGCCGCGAGATTTTCGGCGAGGTAATAGAGAATTTGTGCCCGCAAGTGACCAGTGGTTTTGCCCCAGCCGCAGGCCAATTGCGCTTGCACGGCGTTGCGGATGTCCTTGCGATTGGCGATGGGCGCGTGGCCGAGCAGTTGCCCTTTGGGGCCAAAAATCGCTTGGCTATAGCCTCCGTCCGGCCGGGCCTGTTTGCCACCGATAAAGAGTTTCGCGGTTCGATCAATATCATCGGCAGCGGCACCTTGTCCGGTGAAAGGCGTCACTTGGGCCGGCTCGGGCAAGGGCTGTCTTGGCTTGCTATAGGCTTGCAACCCTTCCCAGCCGCCTTCGCGGCCAAATCCACTTTCGCGCGTGCCGCCAAACCCGGCTGCAGCGTCAAATAGATTGGTCGCATTGACCCAGACCACACCGGCCACGAGCTTAGGGGCGATTTCCAGCGCAAGATTGATGTTTTCGGTCCAGAGCGTCGCTGCCAAACCGTATTTGCTGTTGTTGGCAATCTCCACGGCCTCCGCCGGGGTGCGGAAGGTGGTTGAGACCAGCACGGGACCAAAGATCTCTTCCTGCATAAGGGTATCGGCTGGATGCAACCCGGTGATCAAAGTGGGCGGGTAAAAACAGCCCTCTGGCACGGGCGTTTGTGCGTGATAGGTCTGCCCAGCTGTATTGGCCTGCACCAGCGCTTGGATCTGCTGAAGTTGAATGGGATCAACAATTGCCCCGACATCTATGGATTTATCGAGCGGGTCGCCGATGCGTAATTTATCCATCCGCGCCTTTAAACGGTTGTGAAAATCATCGGCAATGGCTTCATGAATGAGCAAGCGCGACCCGGCGCAGCAGACCTGACCTTGGTTGAACCAGATCGCATCCACGAGCCCTTCGACGGCGCTGTCGATATCGGCGTCATCAAAGACAATATAGGGAGATTTTCCGCCCAATTCGAGGGTGAGGGATTTGCCACTGCCGGCCGTTGCCTCTTGAATTTGCCGCCCGACCGAGGTTGAGCCGGTGAAGGCGATTTTGTCCACAGTCGCATCGACCAATGCGGCGCCTGTGCTGCCGTCCCCAGTTACGATATTCACCACACCTGGGGGCACGCCGGCCTGGCTGCAAATATCGGCGAAGATCATAGCTGTCATCGGCGTATATTCGGCGGGCTTAAGGACAACCGTATTGCCCATCGCCAAGGCGGGTGCAATTTTCCAAGCGAGCATGAGAAGCGGGAAATTCCACGGGATAATTTGCCCGCAGACACCCAAAGCCACGCGATCCGCTAGGGCCGAGGGCATCAATTGTGCATGGCCGGCGTGATGGTAAAAATGTCGAATGGCGAGAGGGATATCAATGTCCCGGCTTTCACGGATGGGTTTGCCATTGTCCAAAGATTCCATCACGGCGAGCAATCTTGCGTGTTTTTGCATCAAACGTGCGAGGGCATAGAGCACGCGGGCGCGCGCCGCCCCCCCTGCTTTTTGCCAGTCAGGTTGCGCAGCTCTGGCGCTCTGCACCGCCTCTGTCACCTCATCTTTTGTGCATAGGGTCATGCCTGCAAGCTTCTCGCCTGTCGCAGGATTGCGAATGGTCAGATCGTCCCGCGCAGGCGCGAAGGCGCCATTGACATAAGGGCCAATAAGGCCGCCGTGATTGGCAATCCACTGAAGCGCTACGCTGCGATCTTCAGGGGCTGTGCCATACTCCATTGTGTCAAAAATTGTTTCAATAGGCATCGGATTATCCAATCGGGTGGCGGTGATTGGCAGAATATCCGCCAGTGAGGTGATGTTCGAGCTGGCGTTCAATATCACCGAGCAAAGAGGAGGCGCCAAAGCGGAACAGATCGGGGCGCAACCAGCGGTCGCCCAGTTCTTCTTTGATCAAAGCCAGATAGGTGATGGCGTCCTTTGCCTTTGAGATCCCGCCCGCTGGTTTATAGCCGACCCGAAAACCTGTGCGATTATAATAGGCACGGATGGCGCGCAGCATGACCAAAGTCACCGGCAGGGTCGCATTCACGCTTTCCTTGCCCGTCGAGGTTTTGATGAAATCAGCTCCGGCCATCATGCAGATTAAGCTGGCACGTCCAACATTGCGCAGGCTGCCAAGCTCACCTGTGGCAAGAATGGCCTTCACATGCGCATCACCGCAGGCCGTTCTGAAGGCGGCCATTTCATCATAGAGAGCTTGCCAATTTTGGGTCAAAACATGGCGGCGCGAGATGACGATGTCAATTTCCGAGGCCCCGGCTTTTACACTCTCGCGGATTTCCTCAATGCGAAGATGCAGCGGCGATAGGCCCGCGGGAAAGCCGGTACTGACGGCGGCCACGGGAATGCCGCTGCCCTGCAATGCGGTCACTGCGGTCTCAATCATATCATGGTAAACGCAGACCGCTCCGGTGGTCAGATGCGGCAGGCCGATCTGTTGCAAAATATCTTGACGTACCGGCTGGCGGGCTTTGGCGCAGAGACGTTTGACCCGGCCCGCAGTATCATCGCCCGACAGGGTGGTAAGATCAATGCAGCTGATTGCCCGCGCGAGCCAAGCGGCTTGATGATCTTTTTTGACAGAGCGCCGTCCCGGCAGGCTGGCGCAGCGCCTTTCAATGGCGGAGGTATTGGCCTGAACGGAAAGGGCCCAATCCAAATCAAGCGGCAATCCGGGATTGCGCGGCTCGAGTGTCTGAGGCAACTGCGTTCCTGTCGTCGTAATTTGTTCCATAACGCTTGTGTGCATGGGATTGCATTGCAATTCAAGCATTCTAGCGCGTGACAATCGCCTTCTGCCACGATAATTGCTGCGAAACGATATAAAGGTGAGCCTATGTCTTTCGACCGATCTGTAAAAATTGCACCCTCAATCCTCTCTGCGGATTTTGCCAACTTTGGAGAAGAAATCCGCTGTGTTGAGGCAGAAGGCGCCGATTGGATTCATGTCGACGTCATGGATGGGCATTTTGTGCCTAATATCACATTTGGCCCAGCAACCTGTGCCGCGATCCGGCCGCATATCAAAACGGTGATGGATGTGCATTTGATGATTGCTCCGGTTGATCCGTATATCGAGGCATTTGCCGAGGCCGGTGCGGATGTGATTACCGCCCATGTCGAAGCTGGCGCGCATATTCACCGCAGCCTGCAAGCGATCCGAGCCACGGGCGCCAAGGCCGGGGTGGCGCTTAATCCTGGCACGCCCGCCGGCGCAGTTGAGCATTTGCTTGATATTGTGGATTTGGTCTGTGTGATGACTGTGAATCCCGGTTTTGGCGGGCAGTCGTTTATCCCACTAGAAAATAAAGTGTCGCAATTGCGGGCGATGATTGGCGACCGACCCATCCATATTGAGATTGACGGGGGTGTCACACCGCTGACCGCGCCAGGGTTGATTCGTGCGGGGGCCGATGTCTTGGTGGCAGGTTCAGCTGTTTTCAAAGGTGGCTCAGTGGCAAATCCCGCGCCCTATGGTGAGAACATAAGAGCGATCCGCGCGGCGATTTAGGATCCACGCCAGCGATCTTTAGCTCTGAAAAAATACAAACTGATCGATGTCTGCGGCGTCATAATTGGCGATGCGAAATTCTGCGGCGGCGCTGATGAGGGTGGCTTGCGCGGGGCCAGCAGTGGGCGTTTGGTCAGAGCCCTCATCGAGCAGCCCTTGGATGTTCTGCAACGCCAGCGTATCTATCGTGGCCTCAAGCTCTGTGGCAAGCGGCATGCCTTGGGGGAGAAAAACAAAACTGTCACTGCTGGCTGTGGCTGCCGTTTGGCCTGCCATTTGCTGTGCGGCATAAACCGCCGCAGCTGTGTGGGTTTGCACCGCCCAATTATGCTGGCCTGTCAGGCCGGTGGTAAGTGCTTGGTGCGAAACGGTGAAATTTGTTTCGGCCGCGAGGGTGGCGCTGAGGTCAGTTTGGGGCAGGGCAATGACATTGGCGTTGGTGAAATCTGTGGCAGACAGGGTAAGGCCATTGGCGCTGTCCACCACGAGCTGTTCATTGTTGAAACTTAGAATTGCTCCGGTTGCTGTGCTGGTCACGGTCAATTGTTGGACATGGGTGAAGCCGGCCCAATGGGACAGGTCCAAACGATCCTGCCCAAGCTCAAAATCGGTAATGCGATCGGTGCCACCATCCCCAATCAACATGAATGTGTCCGCTCCAGTTCCGCCTGTGAGCTGATCCACGCCCGCCCCATCGCGCAGCAGGTCATCTCCTGCGCCGCCATTGAGGGCTTGCCCGGTATCCTGTGCAAATAAAACATCGGCCTGTGCGCTGGAGGTTGTGCTCAGGCTGAGGGTGAAATGACCTATGCCCGCCTCCGATCCCGAGACTGTGAACAATTGAACGTCACCGCCAATGATGTCGACATAGATATCTGTAATGCTGTTGATCGGTGTGTTGAGTTGATCGGCGATGGTGTCAAGATGTACGAGCTGCCCATCGTCCGAAAACCGAAACAACGACAGGCCGCTGTCTTGTCCCGCAGCGATGACATAGGCATTTCCTTGATGGGTGAAGCTCTCCAGAACCTGGGCCCCTTGGAATCGCGTGTTGAGACTGTCTGCCACCTGATCCACTGGCGATAAGACACCCGCAGAATCTAGGGTCAGGACGGTTAAGGACCCTGTGCCCGCACTGGCCAGGACAATGTAGCTTTGTCCTTGGACTGAGACCGTGGCCATATCCTGCGGTGTGGCAATGGGCAAAAATTGCTGTGCGCCCAAAGTGGACGCGGGCGACAAGGTGCCGTTGGAGGAGACAGCATAGGCGGTGATGCTATGATTGCTGGCGGAGGCGGCCAAAACGAAGCTGTTGCTGCCTTGGGTTACGACGCTCAGCGCGGAAATTTGACCGGTGAATGCGGCCTGCTGGCTGGCCACTTGGTTTTGCTCCACCATCGTCCCGTTGCTGTCGACTTGAAAGGTGGCCAATCCATTGCCGGTCGTGTCTGCGAGCACCACAAGGCCCGTTCCGCCGGTCTGCAGATGTACCGCCTCGAAGCGATCTGAATATCGGCCTGAATTGCCCGAATGCAGGGTTAACGAACTGTCGGATCTGCTGTTGAGTACAGCGGTCAAATCTTGATCCGAAATTGAGATCACGCGCCCGCCAAGGGCCACATTCTGGGCGGGAGCCGTGGCACTCATTGGCACGCTGTGGGCAAGGGTTGCGGCCTGATTGGCGGCGGTTGTGAGCGTCACAACACCCTGTCCACCATCGCTGGCGAGGGTAATCTGTCCATTATGTTCGTAAAATCGCGCATCCCCAAGCGGGTTGTTCAGGATGGATCCCGAAATTGCCCCATTAAACTGAAAGCTTCCCACAACAGGTCTCCAAAATGCGCTTGGCAGCTTTCTCACAGGTAAATATTAATGAGATCTTATCCTCTGGTTTCAAATGTGAACAATTTAGTTGAAATCCAAACGGCTGCATTTCAGGGATCCTCCTCTTGACCCGAGGGGCGTTTGCGGCCTTTGTGCAGGACAGACAGAAGGAGCAGACAATGGCATGGGAATTTTGGGTCGATCGCGGAGGCACGTTCACGGATATCGTGGCGCAAGATCCGGCTGGCGTGCTTCACAGTCACAAGCTTTTGTCTGAAAACCCAGAGCAATACATTGATGCCGCCGTCGCTGGAATACGTCACATACTCGCCGATACAGAGCTGGAAAAGGCTGATATTGCCGCGGTGAAGATGGGCACAACTGTGGCCACCAATGCTTTGTTGGAACGTAAGGGCGCAAGAGTGCTTTTGATGATCACCGAGGGTTTTGGGGATCTGCTTGAAATCGGATATCAGACCCGCCCCGATCTGTTTGCCATGCAAATTTCGCGCCCAGAGTTGCTTTATGACAGCGTTGTCGAGGTGTCCGAGCGCCTTGATGCGGCCGGTACAGTTCTGACACCCTTGGACCTGTCCCGCGCGCGCGCCGATATGGAGGCGGCCCGTGCGGCGGGGATCGACTCCATCGCAATCGCGCTGCTGCATGCCTATCTGAATCCGGTGCATGAGCAGCAATTGGCACAGTTGGCCGCCGAGCTTGGCTTTACGCAAGTCTCGACCTCCCATGAGGTCTCTGGTCTGGCCAAGCTGGTTGGGCGCGGTGACACCACCGTGGTCGATGCCTATCTCTCTCCAATCTTGCGGCGCTATGTCGATCAGGTGGCGGGGGCTTTGAATGTCGGGGGAAATTGCCAGGCATTGATGTTTATGCAGTCAAACGGCGGGCTCACAGATGCGCGTAAATTCCAAGGTAAAGACGCGATCCTATCTGGTCCGGCCGGGGGGATTGTCGGCATGGTGCAAACCGGCCAACACGCCGGTTTTGATCAGCTGATTGGTTTTGACATGGGCGGCACCTCCACCGATGTCAGTCATTTTGCGGGCAAATTTGAGCGCAGTTTTGAGACGGAAGTGGCCGGGGTGCGGATGCGGGCGCCGATGATGGATATTCACACCGTGGCGGCTGGTGGCGGCTCGATTTGTAGCTACCGCGACGGCCGATTCCAAGTGGGACCCGAAAGCGCCGGCGCCGATCCTGGCCCGGCCAGCTATCGTCGGGGCGGGCCTTTGACCGTGACGGATTGCAATGTGATCTTGGGCGCTTTGTCGGCGGATTATTTCCCGGCTGTTTTTGGGGCCTGCGGCACCTTGCCCTTGGATGCCGAGGCGGCTGTTGCGCGGATCGAAGCCTTGGCGGCACGGCATGGTTTGGAGGGTACTGCGGAAGATATGGCGCAGGGATTTTTGGACATCGCCGTGCAGAATATGGCCAATGCGATCAAGAAAATCAGCGTAGAGCGTGGCCATGATATCACCTCCTATACGCTTCAGAGCTTTGGTGGGGCCGGAGGGCAGCATGCCTGTCTGGTGGCCGAAGCGCTGGGTATGTCGCGGGTGATGGTCCATCCTTTTGCGGGCGTTCTCTCTGCCTATGGCATGGGGCTGGCCGATGTGCGCTGTCTGCGAGAAGGGCAATTGGACTGCGATTTGTCGGATGAGGATCAGGTGGTGGCTCGGTTGGCATCCTTGCAAGCGGCGGCACGCGGCGAGTTGCTGAGCCAAGGCATCACCGATCCGCGGCTCGAAATCACGGCGCATTTGCGCTATGAGGGCTCTCATCAATCTTTGGGCGTCGCCTATGGCACGCAACAGCAGATGGTCCAAGATTTTGAGGCCGCGCATATGGCGCGCTTTGGCTTCGCCTCGCCCGATCGTAAGCTGCAATATGAGATGCTCAGTGTTGAGGCGATTGGCGAGATGACCCAGGCGGCGAGCCCAGCCCAGAGCTTTGGCGCGGGCGCGCCTATTGGTGAAAGCCGGCTGTATCGCAAAACCTGGCATGAGACCCAAGTCTATGATCGCGGTCGTTTGCGGAAAGATCAGGTGATCTCGGGTCCGGCCATAATTATTGAGCCCACCGGGACCAATGTGGTGGAGCCGGGCTGGCAAGCACGGCAAGATGCGCTTGGGAATTTGATCTTGGAGCATGTGGCCCGCACGCCCCGCGATCTGGCCAGCACCAAGGTCGATCCGATCCTTTTGGAGGTGATGTCGAACCGCTTTATGTCTATTGCAGACCAAATGGGCGCCACATTGGCCAACACAAGCTGGTCGGTGAATATCAAAGAGCGCTTTGATTTTTCCTGTGCCATTTTTGACGGACAAGGGGATTTGGTGGCCAATGCGCCGCATGTGCCGGTGCATTTGGGCTCAATGTCGGACAGCATCAAAACTGTCATGCAGCAAAACCCGTCGATTGCAGAGGGCGATGCCTTCATGCTGAACTCACCCTATAACGGCGGCACGCATTTGCCAGATGTCACTGTTGTCACGCCGGTTTTTGTCGCGGGAAAACCGGCCTATTGGCTCGGCTCGCGGGGGCATCATGCGGATATTGGTGGCCGCACCCCGGGATCTGCGCCGCCCGACAGCCGGCATATTGACGAAGAGGGTGTTCTGATTGACAATGTGCAATTGGTCCGCGCCGGAACCCTATGCGAGGCTGCCGCCATCGACGTCTTGTCATCCGGCCGATACCCCTGTCGCAATATTTCGCAAAATATGGCCGATCTTAAGGCGCAGATTGCCGCCAATGAAACGGGGCGGCGCGAAGTGTTGCGCATGGTGGACAGCTATGGGGCGGCGGCGGTCACGGCCTATATGGGGCATGTGCAAGACAATGCCGAACAGAGCGTGCGCGCAGTCATCGCAGGTCTAAAGGACGGAAGCTTTGTCTATCCTATGGACACCGGCCAACAGATTAAAGTCACCCTGAAGATTGATCATGGTGCTGGCCGGGCCTGCGTCGATTTCACCGGCACCAGTGCGCAGCATCCGGGCAATTACAACGCGCCTTTTGCCGTCTCACGCGCGGTGGTGCTCTATGTCTTCCGCATGATGGTGGGTAAAAATATTCCGCTCAATGAGGGCTGTCTTAAGCCGCTGGATATTATCGTGCCGGAAAATTCGATGCTCAACCCTGCCTATCCGGCTGCGGTGATTGCAGGCAATACGGAGGTCAGCCAAGCGGCCTGCAACGCCCTCATCGGAGCGCTGGGTATTATGGCTGGCAGCCAGGGCACGATGAATAATTTTGTCTGGGGCAATGCGGAGTTCCAGAACTACGAAACCATCGCCGGCGGCACGGGCGCTGGGCCAGGATTTGATGGCTGTGATGCGGTGCAAACCCATATGACGAACACAAAAATGACGGATCCTGAAATTTTGGAAAGCCGTTTTCCGGTGCGCCTGCGCAGTTTTGCTATTCGGCGGGGATCAGGGGGGGCTGGCGCCTATCGCGGCGGGCATGGGGCGCTGCGGCGTTTGGAGTTTTTAACCGATGTGACCGTGACAACCCTCTGCTCTCACCGCACCATCCCACC
>Ga0181556_1001497_pt1 | contig 23177 bp, 19 predicted proteins | sample 011ome_14_FD_148651 | JGI IMG/M metagenome (GOLD analysis project Ga0181556, IMG submission 148651) | Coastal salt marsh microbial communities from the Groves Creek Marsh, Skidaway Island, Georgia - 011505AT metaG (spades assembly) | ecosystem: Environmental > Aquatic > Marine > Intertidal zone... | reverse complement strand
TGCGGATGCGATCCCCATCGCGCACCAGGCCGATGGGTCCGCCATCGACCGCCTCGGGCGCGACGTGTCCCACGCACAGGCCCGTACTGCCGCCGGAGAAGCGGCCGTCGGTCACGAGCAGGACGTTCTTGCCCAGGCCCGCCCCCTTGATCGCACCCGTGATGGCGAGCATCTCGCGCATGCCCGGGCCACCCTTGGGGCCTTCGTAGCGCACAACCACCACGTCGCCCGCGCGGATGCTCCCGTCCGCCAGCGCGGCCATCGCTGCCTGCTCGCGCTCGAAGACGCGCGCCGTGCCCTCGAAGGAGTCGACCCCAACGCCGGCCGTCTTGACCACGGCCCCCTCCGGAGCCAGTGATCCGGCCAGGATGGAGATGCCCCCGCTGGAGTCGAGGGGATCCGACATCGGACGCACCACCGTCCCGTCGACGTCGGGAATCCTCAGGGAGGCAAGGTTCTCCTCGAGGGTCTGCCCGGTCACCGTGAGGCAATCGCCGTGCAGCAGGCCGGCATCCAAGAGCATGCGCATGACCAGCGGCACTCCCCCGACGCGATCGAGGTCGTACATCAGGTGAGCGCCGAAGGGCTTGAGATCCGCGAGCAGGGGCGTGCGGTCGCTGATGCGCTGGAAGTCGTCGAGATCGAGCTCGAATCCCGCCTCGTGCGCGATGGCCGGGAGGTGCAGGACCGCATTGGTCGAGCCGCCCAGTGCCATGACCACCGTGATCGCATTCTCGATCGACCGGGGCGTGATGATGTCGCGCGCGGTGATGCCCTTGCGGATCATCTCGATGACGGCCTCGCCCGACTGACGGGCCAGCACCTCACGACGGGCATCGACGGCGGGAGGCGACGAGGAGCCCGGCAGGGACATGCCCATGGCCTCCGAGGCACTGGCCATGGTGTTGGCCGTGTACATCCCCCCGCAGGTGCCCGCGGTGGGACACACCGCGCGCTCGATGCGGTCGAGGTCCTCGTCCGACATCAGCCCGCGCGCGTGGGCGCCGACCGCTTCGAATGCGGTGACGATGTTGACGGTCTCCTCACGACCGTCGGTGAAGCGCACGTGGCCGGGCAGCAGGGACCCCGCGTAGAGCAGGACGCTCGCCACATCCAGTCGTGCCGCGGCCATGAGCATCGCGGGGATGCTCTTGTCGCAGCCCGCGAGCGTCACCATGCCGTCGAGTCGCTCCGCCTGCATCACGGTCTCCACCGAGTCCGCGATGACCTCGCGTGAGACGAGGGAGAAGTGCATGCCCTCGTGTCCCATCGAGATGACATCGGACACCGTGATGGTGCCGAACTCCATCGGGAATCCCCCACCCGCACGCACTCCGTTTGCCACATCGGCGGCGACCTCGCGCAAGGACATGTTGCACGGCGTGATCTGGTTGAAGGACGACGCGATGCCGATCTGGGGCTTCGCAAAATCCTCGTCTTCCATGCCGAGTGCACGGAGCATGCCTCGGTTGGGAGTGCGGTCGCGTCCCTGCGTCGCCAGGCTGCTGCGGGGTGTCATATCCGGGGTCACCCCACCAGAATAGGGACAAAGCGGACTGGCAGGATGACGGCATGGACGAGCGCACGATCGTGAGCACGGATTGGCTCCGCGCACACCTCGCCGAACCCGACCTGGTGATCCTCGATGCCCGCTTCTCCCTGGATGACGAGCAGTGGGGGGAGCGCGCGTATCTCGAGGGCCACATTCCGGGGGCTGTCTATGCCGACACGGCCACGCACCTCGCGGGCGAGATCGTCCCCGGCGTCACCGGGCGCCGCCCCTTCCCCGATCCCGAGGTCTTCGCGGAGCAGCTGGGCCGCTGGGGCATCGATTCCTCCACGCAGGTCGTCACCTACGACGCCGACGGCGGACGCATGTCGGCCGCACGCGTCTGGCTCATGCTGCGATGGATGGGCCACGAGCGCGTGGCCGTGCTCGATGGCGGCTGGCAGGCATGGGTGGCGGCAGGTGGTGAGGTGACGACGGCCATCCCCCAGCGCGAGGCCACCCTCTACCCGACGCATCTGCGACCCGAGCTCCTCGCCGACGTCGACGAAGTCGACGAGTCACGTCAGCGCGCACAGACATGTGTCTTCGACTCGCGCGGCGCCGAGGGATATCACGGGGGCGGCGTCTACCACGATGCCGTGCGCGGCCACATCGCCGGAGCGGGCCTGGCCGATCGAGCCAATACGACGAACGCCGACCTCACCTTCCGCACGCCGGACGAGCTGCGTGCCTACTACCTCGACCTCCTCGACGGCGTCGATCCCCGCGAGGTCATCTACTACTGCGGCTCGGGGATCACGGCAGCACAGAATGTCCTCGCCATGAGCATCGCCGGACTCGAGGGATCCCGCATGTACGTCGGGTCCTGGAGCGAGTGGATCACCGACCCGAGGAGGCCCGTCGAACTATGAGCAAGCCCTATCGCTTCGCCGTGATCGGCACAGGCTTCTTCGCGCAAAACCATCTCCATGCATGGGCGGAGATCCCCGACGTTGAACTCGTCGCCGTGTGCGACACGGACCCACAGCGACTCGAGGCGGCCGCGCGGGACTTCGGCGGGCGCCCCTACACCGACGCCGCCGAGCTCTTCGCACAGGAGGACCTCGACTTCGTCGACATCGCCACGACGCCGCCGACCCACCCGATGATGGTCCACCTCGCCGCCGAGCATGGCGTCGCCGCGATCTGCCAGAAGCCGCTTGCGTGGGATCTCGAGGATGCCCGGGCCATGGTGGAGGCCATGGCCGCGAAGGACCTCCCCTTCATGGTGCATGAGAACTTCCGCTTCCAGCACCCCATGCGCCGGGTCAAGGAGGTGCTCGACAGCGGTGCCATCGGCCGGCCCTTCTTCGGACGCTTCAGCTTCCGCAGCTTCCACGACTGCTACTCGGCTCAGCCGTGGCTGCTCGATAGCGAGCGCATGATCATCGTGGACGTCGCGGTGCACCTGTTCGACCTGGCGCGCTTCTTCATGGGCGAGCCCGAGTCCCTCTACGCCGAGGCGCTCAAGGTCAACCCGCGCATCGTGGGCGAGGACGTCGCGACCGTGATCATGCGCATGCCCGGCGCCACGGCGATCGCCGATGCGAGCTACGAGACGTTCGCCGACCACTCGACCTACCCCCAGGCCTTCGTCACGCTCGAGGGCACCCGCGGAGTGATCACGCTGGGACCGGACTACCACCTCCAGGTGGTGTCGCACCCTGTGGATGTCGGCGACTCCGCAGCGCGCATGTCCGGTGCCACGGTCATCGACGAGGATCTGCAGATCCCCGAGCATTCCTGGGCATCGCGCCCATGGAACGGGATCCAGGACAGCGTCGTCACCCTGCAGCGGCACTGGGTCGAGTGCCTGCGCACGGGGCGCACGCCCGAAACGAGTGGGGCTGACACCCTGCGCACCATGGAGCTCACGCTCGGGGCCTACGAGTCCCTCGAAACCGGGCTGCCCTACCGCGTGGGAAGCATCGCCTGACCATGGCGATCCCCCTCATCGCCGGGCCCCTACGCCTGGACTACGACGCCGGCGACATTCGAGGTGTGCGCCTCGGTGACGAGGAGATCCTCCGTCGCATCTACATCGCCTTCCAGGACCGCAATTGGACGGCGCGTCCCTGGCGCATCGCGAGCGAAGACATAGACGACCGCGGTGACTCCTTCAGCCTGCGCGTGCTCGCGCAGGGCACCTTCGATGCAGAGCCCCTCGCCTGGACGCTCGACATCGAAGGTCGTGCCGACGGCTCCCTCACCTACTCCTGGACCGGTGAGTCGACCGCACCCTTCCTCCGCAATCGTCTTGGCATCTGCGTCCTGCATCCGATGAGCGGCTTCGCGGGGCGTCCCTGCGACATCGTTCATTCAGATGGCTCGGTGGACGTGAGCGAGTTCCCGCGCGCTATCTCTCCACATCAGCCCTTCGCCGACATCACCGCGATGACGTACGCCGTCGGCGACGGCGCTCGGGCGCGCCTGGACTTCTCGGGGGAGATCTTCGAGACCGAGGACCACCGCAACTGGAGCGACGCGTCGTATAAGACCTACTGCACGCCGATCTCCCTCCCCTTCCCGGTCGAGGTGCGGCCTGGCGACGTGCTGGCCCAATCGGTGACGCTCACGCTCTCCGGTGTCCCACTCCAGCCACCGGCACCGCTGCCCGGCGAGCCCGTCGCCATCGAGGTCTCCTCCGCCTCCCATCCGCTCCCGAGCATCGGGGTCCGAGCCACGGAGCCCGCGTGGACTCCAGACGAGTCCGCCTTCCTGAGCTCGCTGCACCTCGGGCACCTCTATGCCGATATCGACGCGCGCGGACCCGAGGCGGCCGACCGGATTCGCGAGGCCACATCACGCGCGCGGTCACTCGACGCGCGGCTCTTCATCGCCCTGCATGCGTACGGCGACCCGGACCCCGGTCTCGCTGCCGCACTCGCCGATGCAGGCGACACCCTGGCGGGCATCTGGGTCTTCTCGCCGGAGGAAAAGGTCACCGCTCGGGCCACGCTCGATGCGTGGCGGTCGCGCCTGGGACCGGACCTTCCGTGGGGATGCGGCACGAACTTCTACTTCACGGAGCTCAACCGCCAACCTCCGGACACCACGGGACTGGAGTGGACGACCTTCTCCACGAACCCCCAGGTCCACGCCTCGGATGACCGCTCCGTGCTGCAGAACACCGCGACTCTCGCCGTGATCGGCGGCGACGTGCCGCGCCTCTCAGGGGACAGCCGCGTGCACGTCGGCCCGGTGTCCCTGCGCCCGCGCTTCAACCCGAATGCCACCGACCCCGCGTCCGACGTGAGCAGCACGGACCTTCCGGCCGATGTCGACGCGCGTCAGCGCACCTGGTTTGCCGCGGCGTGGGCCGCTCTGGCACTACGGGGGTTGAGCACTCCCGGGTCCGTCTCCGCCGTCACGCTCTTCGACGACCTCGGGTGGAAAGGTCTGCGTGCCCGAGACAGCGGCAGCGAGGATCCGGCATTCCCCTCCCAGCCGGGAGAGTCCTTCCCCGTCGCGGATGTCGTGCGCGTCATGGCGACAGCCGACCGTCTCTTGCTTACGACCTCGTCAGATCCGGAGACCGTCGACGCGGTCGTCATCGAGGGTGGCGACGGCCTTCAGGCCATCGTGGTCAACCTCACGGATGCGCCGCGCGCGGCACGGCTCCACGGCGCTGCACATGCCGAAGTCACGCTGAAGCCACATGATGTCAAGCTCATCGACCTGCCTGGGAGGGCATCGTGACCGACCCGCTCTTCGACCTTGCCGGACGCCGCGTGCTCATCACCGGCGCTGGGGGTGCGCTCGGTTCGGTGATCGCCCACGCCTTCGCGGAGCGAGGAGCGCGCGTGGGCGTCCATGATCTGTCCGCCGAGCGCGCCCAGCCGATCGTCGAAGCCATCCGCTCCGCGGGCGGCGATGCCATCGCGGTCATCGGCGACGTCGCGACCGCCGAGGGATCGGCCAGCGTCGTCCAGCAGGGCGCGCAGGCTCTGGGCGGCCTCGATGTGCTGCTCAACGGCGTGGGCATCAACCGGCGCAAGCCCATCGAGGACGTCACGCCCGAGGATTTCGACGCCATCGTCTCGGTCAACCTCCGGGCGATCTACTTCGCGAGCCAGGCCGCCCACGCCATCATGCGCGAGCAAGGGAAGGGCTGCATCGTCAACCTGAGCTCGCTCAGCGCTCGCTTCAGCTTCAACACGATCTCGGTCTACGCAGCCACCAAGGCTGGCGTGACGTCGCTCACCCGCAGCTGCGCCCGCGAATGGGCGTCCGACGGGATCCGGGTCAACGCCATCGAGCCCTTCGTCATCAAGACGGAGTTCACCAAGCCCCTCTGGGGCGAGGACCATCGGGAGCGCTGGTTCGACCACATCACTCCGGTGGGACGACTCGGCGTACCGGAGGATCTTGTGGGATCGGTCGTCTATCTCGCGAGCGATGCCTCATCGTGGGTCACGGGCCAGACGATCGTCCTGGACGGTGGCCTGACCGCCGGCGCGGACTGGGACGCCTTCCGCGACATGTGACCGGGCTACTCGACGCTGATGATGCGAGCGGTGCCGTCGACGACCTCGAAGAACACCACCGACACCTGCACCAGGTCGGGGCACTCCACGGGTCCCTGCCCGTAGACGGTGACATCTGCGACGTTGGCATTGCCCGGCATCGACACGGTCCCGCCGTAGCTGCACTCGTTGTCGAAGTTGACCCGGCGCCCGGGGTCGAGGGCGTACTGGCCGTCGGCCAGGCCGGTCTTGGAGTTGATGGCCGGGTCCAGGGTGGGCGCGACACTCGCAGAGAAGATCACTCCGAAGGCGAGGAGCACGACAACGACGATGCCGGCGACGATGGAGACGCCGATGTTGATCCACGCGATGATGCGCGTGGCGGTGTTGAGGCCCGCACCACCGACGCGACCGTCGGAGGCCTTGATCTCCTTGTCCGACGAGTGAGCGAGGACCAGGGCGACGATCGCCGCGATGATGGGGCAGACCACCCACGAGACGACCGCGAGGACGAGGCCGATGACGGCGTTCGTCGAGGTCGTGGGGGCAGTGACCTGCGCAGCCGCCGGGGCCGTCGCCGTCCATGCGGAGCCGTCCCAGTAGCGCTGCTGACCCGGTGCCTGCGGATCGGGATACCAACCCGCGGGAGCAGCAGCGGCAGGGTTCGGGGTCTCTTCGCTCATGGGCACGACCCTAGACGACGGCGCAGGGCCGTCCTGGTCACGGCGCGGGCACGAAGCGAGAGCGCTGCTCGCCCAGCCCGCTGATCCCCGCGGTGACGACCTGGCCTGGCTGCACCCATGCCGGCTCGGCCATGCCCATGGCGACACCGGGCGGCGTACCCGTGTTGATCAGATCACCGGGATCGAGCACGAGGAACTGGCTGATGTAGTGAACGAGCACATCCACGGGGAAGATCAGGGCGCGGGTGCTCCCGGTCTGCCGGCGTACGCCGTCGACATCCAGCCACAGATCGAGTCCGGCGCCGAAGTCGAGCTCATCGGGCGTGACCAGCCAGGGCCCCAGGGGATTGAACGTCTCGGCCGACTTGCCCTTCATCCACTGGCCACCGCGATCGAGCTGGAAGGTGCGCTCGGAGACATCGTTGGAGACGACGAAGCCGGCGATGCGCGACCAGGCATCCGCCGGTGAGTCGAGGTAGCGGCAGGTGGAGCCGATGACGATGCCGAGCTCGACCTCGTAGTCCACCTTGGTCGCGCCGCGCGGGATGTGCACGTCGTCGGTCGGGCCGATGACGGTGTTGGGTGCCTTGGTGAAGAGGAGCGGCTCCTCGGGGATGGCCATGGCCGACTCCGCCGCGTGATCGGCGTAGTTGAGGCCCGCGCAGACCAGGTGCCCCGGGCGCGCGATCGGCGCGCCCAGGCGCGCATCGCCCGGGAGTGTCGGCAACGCCTGAATCTCCCCGGCGGCCCAGCGCACCTGCAGATCGGCGATGCCGCCGCCGGCGAGGAACGCCGCGTCGTAGTCGGGCGTGATCGAGGAGACGTCGTACCTCTCCCCCGCCTGTCCGAGCACGGCGGGGACCTCGGCGCCTGCGGCGCCGACGCGGATGAGCTTCACGGGAGTGCCTTCCTAGTCGCAGACGGCACCGCGACTCGCGGAGCCGACAAGCTTGGCGTATTTCGCCAGGACCCCCCGGGTGTAGCGCGGAGGCAGCGGCGCGAACTGCGTGCGCCGACGTGCCAACTCGTCCTCATCGACGAGCAGATCGAGTGTGCGCGATGGGATGTCGATGCGGATCCGATCGCCGTCGCGCACCAGGCCGACGGGTCCGCCGTCGACCGCCTCGGGTGCCACGTGGCCCACGCACAGACCCGTCGTGCCACCGGAGAAGCGTCCGTCGGTGATGAGCAGGACGTCCTTGCCCAGTCCCGCGCCCTTGATAGCTCCGGTGATCATGAGCATCTCGCGCATCCCCGGGCCTCCCTTGGGGCCCTCGTAGCGGATGACGATCACGTCGCCGGCCTGGATGGTGCCGTCCTCGAGGGCAGCCATCGCGGCCTGCTCGCGCTCGAAGACTCGTGCCGTGCCCTCGAAGGAGTCCACGGGGACACCGGCGTTCTTGACCACGGCACCCTCGGGAGCGAGCGAGCCCGACAGGATCGTGATGCCCCCCGTGGGAGCGAGTGCGGCCTGAGAGGCGCGCAGGATCTCCCCGTCGGGATCGGGCGGATCGATGTCGGCGAGATTCTCCGCCACCGTCTTGCCCGTCACGGTGAGGCAGTCACCGTGGAGGAGCCCCGCGTCGAGCAGGGCACGCATCACCACGGGTACGCCGCCGACACGGTCCACGTCGCTCATGACGTAGCGGCCGAAGGGCTTGACGTCGGCCAGCAGCGGCACCTTGGAGCCGATGCGGTGGAAGTCCTCCATGTCGAGCTCGACATTCGCCTCGTGCGCGATGGCGAGGAGGTGGAGGACGGCATTCGTCGAGCCACCGAAGGCCATGAGCACGGCGATCGCGTTCTCCAGCGACTGCCGCGTGATGATGTCACGAGTCGTGATGCCCTGGCGGATGAGCTCGACGACCGCCTCCCCGGACTTGCGGGCGTAGCCGTCGCGTCGGCGATCCACGGCGGGTGGAGCCGCGGAGCCCGGGAGCGACATGCCCATCGCCTCTGCGGCACTCGCCATCGTGTTGGCGGTGTACATGCCACCGCAGGCGCCCTCGCCCGGGCAGATCGCCCGCTCGATGACGTCGACATCCTCGCGTGACATGAGGCCGCGTGCGCAGGCTCCGACAGCCTCGAAGGCATCGATGATCGTGACGTCCTTCTCGGTGCCGTCCGACAACTTGGCGAAGCCCGGGAGGATGGATCCCGCGTAGACGAAGACGCTCGCGAGATCCAGGCGCGCCGCCGCCATGAGCATGCCGGGCAGGCTCTTGTCGCATCCCGCGAAGGTCACCATGCCGTCCAGTCGCTCGGCCTCCATGACGGCCTCGACCGAGTCGGCGATGATCTCGCGGCTCACGAGCGAGAAGTGCATGCCCTCGTGACCCATCGAGATGCCGTCGGAGACCGAGATGGTGCCGAACTGCATCGGGAATCCGCCACCCGCGTGCACGCCTTCCTTGGCGGCCTTGGCGAGCCGGTCGAGGGAGAGATTGCAGGGGGTGATCTCGTTCCAGGAGGAGGCGATGCCGATCTGCGGCTTGGCAAAATCATCATCCCCCATGCCCACCGCGCGGAGCATGCCGCGCGCGGGCGCCCGCTCCAGGCCATCGGTGACGTCGCGGCTGCGGGGCTTGATATCGGCCATGCGGCCAGCCTAGGACACGATCACGTTGAGCAGCTCGGACCCCGACTCCCAGCGCTCGATCTGCTCGCGCACCAGGCGGCCGATGCGCGGCAGGAATGCGCTGGTGTTGCCACCCACGTGCGGGGAGATGAGCACCCCCGGCGCTCGCCAGAGTGGATGCTCCGGTGGAAGAGGCTCGGGATCGGTCACGTCGAGGGCGAAGGAGAGCCGACCTGCTTCGGCGAGTATCGCGTCCGTGTCCGCCACCGGCCCGCGTGCGACGTTGACGAGCATCGCGCCGTCATGCATGAGCGCAAGGAAGCGAGCGTCGACCATCCCGCGGGTGGAGTCGTCCAGGGGTACGGCGATGACCACGACATCGGCTGCGGGGAGGAGCGTGTCGAGTTCGGTGCCCGCGTGCACGCCCTCGCGGGCGGTCCGCCCCACGAGCGCGACCTCGCACTCGAAGCCCTCGAGACGCCGGGCGAGGGCTCGGGCGATGCCGCCCGCACCGAGGATGAGGACACGCTTGTCGGCCAGGGCGTCGTAGCGATCGTGGAGGAAGACCCCTGCGGGCATCGCCCGCGCCATGTCGTCGATGCGACGGAGGCGAGCGAGGATCAATCCCACGGCGAGCTCGGCCGTGCTCGCGTCGTGGACACCGGCGGCATTGCACAGGGTCACACCCACCGGCAGGTGAGCGAGTGCGTGCTCGAATCCCGCCGTGGGCAGTTGACACACCTCGAGCGCGGGCATGCGCGCCATCGCTGCGAAGGCCCAGCCCTCGGCCATGTAGGACGGGACGTAGAAGCGCGTGGCCGCAGGGGGCTCGACCGGGTCCCCGTCCCACACGACGACGTCGTCACGGCCGACGTACGCGGCGATCTCAGCGGGAAGCACGATCACGCCGCAAGCCCACCACAGCACCCCTGCTCGCGAGCAGCCAGGTCGCGTGCGGGGACGCACCAGCGCATAGTGGAGGAATGCGCCCCATGCTCGTCCCGATGATCGCCGCCGCTCTCGTCCTCACGGCATGCGGAGGCACCGAGCCCACAGCAGGCCCGGTGCCCGCGACCGCTTCAGCCGAGCCGCCTGTCGTGAGCGTGGCCGCCGACGTCGCTTCGGGCCTCGTCTCGCCCTGGGGCGTCGCTCCGCTCGCCGATGGCAGGGCACTCGTGAGCGAGCGCGACACGGGCCGGATCGTGAGCATCGGCATCGACGGCACCCTCACCGAGGCGACGAGGATCGAGGAGGCAGCGCCAGATGGAGAGGGCGGCCTGCTCGGCCTCGCCGTCGATCCGTCAGGCACATGGCTCTACGCCTATGTCACGACCGAGACCGACAATCGCGTCATCCGCCTCCCCCTCGATGACCCCAGCGGTGCCCGTGAGGACATCGTCACGGGAATCCCGAAGGCCGGGATCCACAACGGCGGGCGCATCGCCTTCGGCCCCGACGGGATGCTCTACGTGGCCACGGGCGACGCGGGAGAGCCCGACCTCGCCCAGGATCCGCAGTCCCTGGGCGGCAAGATCCTGCGCGTCGATGCATCCGGTGCGGTCCCCGCAGACAATCCCTTCCCGGGGTCGCCCGTCTACTCACTCGGCCATCGCAATGTGCAGGGGCTTGCCTTCGACTCCTCCGGTCGGCTGTGGGCGACGGAGTTCGGCTCGAAGGACGCCGATGAGCTCAATCACATCGAGCCCGGCGCCAACTACGGCTGGCCACTGGTCGAGGGCACCGGCAACGACCCCGCGTACGTCGATCCGGCCGCCCAGTGGTCCCCCACATCACTGGCCTCCCCCAGCGGCGTGGCCATCGTCGACGATGTCGCCTACGTCGCATCCCTCCGCGGCGAGGTGGTCTGGCAGGTCCCCCTGGTCGGGACACGCGCGGCCACGCCCATCGCCCTCGATCTCGGCGACCTCGGTCGGCTGCGCACCGTCGAGGCGCTGCCCGACGGGACGCTGTGGCTCACGACATCCAACACCGACGGCCGCGGTGACCCGCGGGACGGCGACGACCGGATCATCGTCCTGCGCGTCGGCGCCTAGCCCTCGCTGACGCCGAGGCGCTCGAGCAGGAGTTCGCGCACCTTGGCTGCATCGGCCTGGCCGCGCGTCGACTTCATCACTGCGCCCACGATGGCACCCGCCGCCTGCACCTTTCCGCCGCGGATCTTCTCCGCCACGTCGGGCTGGGCAGCAAGAGCCTCGTCGATCGCGGCCAGCAGGGCCCCGTCATCGGAGACCACGGCCAGGCCACGGGCGGCCACGACCTCGTCGGGCGTGCCCTCCCCCGCGATGACAGCCTCGAAGACCTGACGTGCGAGCTTGTCGTTGAGCGCGCCCGAGGCGATGAGCTCCTCGACGCGGCCGATGTCCGCCGGCGTCACCGCCAGAGCGGACGGCTCCACTCCGGACTCATTAGCGATGCGCGTGAACTCTCCGGCCCACCACTTGCGCGCCGCATCCGGCGCGACACCCGCGGCCACCGTCTCCACAACGAGATCGAGGACTCCGGCGTTGACGAGGGTGGCCATCTCGAACTCGCCGACCCCCCACTGCTCGGCAAGGCGGCCGCGGCGCACGGACGGTTGCTCGGGCAGGGAGGCACGGAGCTCCTCCACCCATTCCCGTGATGGCGCGATGGGCACGAGGTCGGGCTCGGGGAAGTAGCGGTAGTCCTCCGCGTGCTCCTTGGAGCGGCCGGGAGTGGTGGTGCCGGTGTCCTCGTGGAAGTGCCGGGTCTCCTGGACCACGCGCCCGCCGGACGAGAGGACGCCGGCCTGGCGCTCGATCTCGGAGCGCACGGCCCGCTCGACGGACCGCAGCGAGTTGACGTTCTTGGTCTCCGAGCGCGTGCCCCACTCGTCGCCGGGGAGGTTGAGCGACACATTGGCGTCGCAACGCAGCGAGCCCTCTTCCATCTTGACGTCCGAGACGCCGAGTCCGCGCATGATGTCGCGCAGCTCCGTGACGTACGCGCGAGCGACCTCGGGGGCGAGGGCGCCGGTGCCCGTGACGGGCTTCGTGACGATCTCGACCAGGGGGATCCCGGCGCGGTTGTAGTCGACGAGCGAGTAGTCCGCGCCGTGGATGCGGCCCGTGGCGCCGCCGGCGTGCGTGAGCTTGCCCGTGTCCTCCTCCAGGTGCACGCGCTCGATGCCCACGCGCACGACCATGGGCCCGTCGTCCGTGGGGACCGTGACATCGAGGTAGCCGTCGACGCACAGCGGCTCGTCGTACTGGCTGACCTGATAGTCCTTGGGCATGTCCGGGTAGAAGTAGTTCTTGCGTGCCATGCGGCACCATTCGGCGATCGAGCAGTTGAGGGCGAGGCCGATGCGGATGGTGGACTCGATGGCCATGGCATTCATCACGGGCATGGAGCCGGGCAGGCCCAGGCAGACCGGGCACACCTGGGTGTTGGGCGGGGCACCGAAGCCCGTGGGGCATCCGCAGAAGATCTTGGACTCCGTGCCGAGCTCGACATGGACCTCCATGCCGATGACCGGCTCGAACTCCGCGATCGCGTCGGCGAAGGGAATGGGTGCGCTCACAGCGACGGCACCTCCTCGATGAGCAGGTGGCCCCATCGGTCGAGCAGCGCTCCCTCGAGCGCGCCCCCGACGAGGTAGAGGCGGTCGTCGGCCATCGGCGGCGCCATCACCTGGAGTCCCACGGGCAGGGAGTCCTCGGGCGCGAGGCCGACGGGCAGCGACATGGCGCAGTTGCCCGCCATGTTGACCGGGATCGTCGCGACGTCGTTGAGATACATCGCGAGCGGGTCGTCCACCTTCTCCCCGATGCGGAAGGCCGTGGTGGGAGCAGTCGGAGAGATGAGGACATCGCACTGCGCGAACGCCGCATCGAAGTCGCGCTGGATGAGGGTGCGCACCTTCTGGGCCTGGCCGTAGTAGGCGTCGTAGTAGCCGCTCGACAGCGCGTAGGTGCCGAGCATGACGCGTCGCTTGACCTCGGGCCCGAATCCGGCCTCGCGCGTCAGTGACATGACGTCCTCCACGGAGGCGTTGCCGTCGTCGCCGACGCGCAGGCCGTAGCGCATGCCGTCGAAGCGGGCGAGGTTGGAGGAGCACTCGCTGGGGAGGATCAGGTAGTAGGCACCCAGGGCGTACTCGAAGTGCGGACATGAGACCTCGACGACCTCCGCACCGAGGTGCTCGAGGATCTCGACCGCCTCGCGGAAGCGCTGTTCGACGCCCGCCTGGTAGCCCTCGCCGCTCAGCTCGCGCACCAAGCCGATCCGCATGCCGCGCACGTCGGCCCGCGCGGCCGCAGCGACCACGTCGGGCATGGCATCGGGGATCGACGTGGAGTCGCGCGGGTCGTAGCCGCCGATGGCCGCGTGGAGCAGGGCCGTGTCCATGACGGTACGCGCGCAGGGGCCGGCCTGGTCCAGGCTCGACGCGAGCGCCACGAGGCCGTAGCGCGAGACACCGCCGTACGTCGGCTTGACGCCCACGGTGCCGGTGACGGCAGCGGGCTGGCGGATCGAGCCGCCGGTGTCGGTGCCGATGGCCAGGGGCGCCTCGAAGGCGGCGATCGCCGCAGCGGAGCCACCCCCGGAGCCGCCGGGGATGCGATCGAGATCCCAGGGGTTGCGCGTCGGACCGTAGGCCGAGTGCTCCGTCGACGAGCCCATCGCGAACTCGTCCATGTTGGTCTTGCCGAGGATCGGGATGCCCGCCGCGCGCAGCCGCTCCACGACGGTGGCGTCGTACGGCGGCCGCCAGCCCTCGAGAATGCGCGAGCCGCACGTGGTCGGGACACCCTTCATCGCGAGGATGTCCTTGAGTGCGAGGGGAACGCCGGCGAGCGGCCCGAGGGGGTCACCCGCGGCACGGCCGGCATCCACGGCGTCGGCGGTGGCCAGGGCACCCTCGGCGTCCACGTGGAGGAAGGCATGCACCCGGTCGTCGACCTCCCAGATGCGGTCGAGGTGTGCCTGGGTGACTTCACGAGCGCTGAGCTCCCCCTCGGCGATCGCCGTGGCGAGGGTGGCCGCGCTCTGGCGGATGAGATCGCGCTCCAGGGGGGTGCTCACTCCTGCTCCTCGAGGATGCGCGGCACGCGGAAGCGGTCGTCCTCCACCGCGGGGGCAGCGGCAAGCGCCTCGTCGCGTGACAGCCCGGGGCGCGCCACGTCAGGGCGCGTCACGTTGACCAGCGGGACGGGGTGGGACGTGGGCGGGATGTCGTCGGCGGCCACCTCGGACACGCGCGCCACGGAGGTGAGGATGACATCGAGCTGCTCGGCGTAGTGGTCGAGCTCGTCCTCGGCCAGGTCGAGGCGGGCGAGGCGCGCGAGGTGCGCGACCTCCGCGCGGGTGATCGCGGACATGCGGGCCAGTCTAGGGACCGGGGTCACTCCGCCGACGAGGCCATCGCACGGGCGGTATCCGGGCCGTCATCCAGGAGCGCGCGGAAGCCGGTCACATCGAGGATGGGCACGCCCAGGGCGACCGCCTTCTCGTACTTGGAGGATGTCGACTCCCCCGCCGAGACGAGGAAATCCGTCTTCTTGGAGACGGATCCCGAGACCTTGCCGCCTCGCTCCTGCACCGCGGCGGTCGCCTCGTCACGTGTGAAGCCCTCGAGGGAGCCGGTGATGACCACGGTGACGCCGTCGAGCGACCCGGGACCCTCCGCGGAACGCTCCTCGGCCAGGCGCACTCCCGCGGAGCGCCACTTGTCCACGACCTCACGGTGCCACGGCTCGGCGAACCACTCGGTGAGCGCATCGGCGATGACACCCCCGACGCCCTCGACCTCGGCGAGGCGCTCGCGGTCCGCGTCGGCAATGGCGTCGATGCTGCCCAGATCGCGCGCGAGAGCCTGCGCCGCGGTCGGTCCGACGTGGCGGATCGACAGCGCGACGAGGGCCCGCCACAGCGGGCGCTCCTTGGCGGCCTGGATCTGCGCGAGCATGCCCTTCGCGTTTTCGGTGAGCTGCGGTCCTGTCTCGCCCTTGCCCGGCTCCCGCGTGAAGAACGGGCAGCGCAGGAGGTCATCCGCGGTGATCCGGAAGACATCGCCCTCGTCCTGCACGAGGCCGCACTCGAGTAGGGCGATCGCCGCCTTGTAGCCCAGGCCCTCGATATCCATGGCTCCGCGGGACGCCACGTGGAAGAGCCGCTCGCGCATCTGCGCGGGGCACGAGCGCGTGTTGGGGCAGCGGATGTCGACGTCGCCTTCCTTCTCCGGCGCGAGCGCGCTCCCGCATTCGGGGCAGGCGGTCGGCATCACGAACGCGCGCTCGCTGCCGTCGCGCACCTCCACGACAGGACCGAGCACCTCGGGGATCACGTCGCCGGCCTTGCGCAGGAAGACCATGTCGCCGATGAGCACACCCTTGCGCGCGACCTCCTGGGCGTTGTGCAGCGTCGCCATGGACACGGTCGATCCTGCGACGCGCGCGGGCTCCATGACGGCGAAGGGAGTGACACGTCCCGTGCGCCCGACGTTGACCTGGATGTCAAGCAGGCGCGTGCGCACCACCTCGGGCGGGTACTTGTAGGCGATGGCCCATCGCGGTGCACGCGAGGTCGCTCCCAGCCGATCCTGGATCGCGAGGTCGTCGACCTTGATCACGACGCCGTCGATCTCGTGCTCGACATCGTGGCGGTGTTCGCCGTAGTAGGAGATGTAGTCCTCGACTCCCGCAAGGTCGGGCACGAGGCGGATGCGGTCGCTCGTGGGCAGGCCGTGTCCGGCGAGCACGTCGTAGGCCTCGCTCAGGGTCGCGAAGTCGACGCCCTCGTGGGCCCCGATTCCATGGACGACCAGGCGCAGTGCCTGGAGACGCCCCGTGGCCACGCCGAGTTCCTCGCGCAGCCGGCCGAGACGGGCGGAGTCCCGCTCGGTGCCCCGCGAGCGCGCCTCGACGTCGGCGAGATCATCCTGGCGCCGATCGATGCGCTGGCGCAGGCTCCCGGCTGCCGCATTGCGGGGATTGGCAAACGGCGATCCGCCCACCGCGAGCTGCTCGGCATTGATGCGCTCGAACTCCGCGAGCGGGAAGTAGATCTCACCGCGCACCTCGAGCAGGGCTGGCACGCGCGCACCCTCGAGCGCCTTGGGGATCCCGGGGATGAAGGATGCGTTGTAGGTGACGTCCTCCCCTACGCGACCATCACCGCGCGTGGCCACGGTGCGCAGGCGACCGTCGACGTAGATGAGATCCACCGCGAGTCCGTCGACCTTGAGCTCGCACAGCATCGCCGGAAGCTGCCCGACCCCCTTGTCGACACGTGCCGCCCATGCCTGTACCTCGTCGAGGGAGAACGCGTTGTCCAGGCTGTACATGCGCACGAGGTGCTCGACGGGCTCGAACATCTCGGCGCGGGACCCGCCGACGGTCTGCGTCGGAGACTCGCCCGAGGCGAGCTCGGGATGCTCCGCCTCGAGTGCGACGAGCTCGCGATAGAGCGCGTCGTACTCCTCGTCGGAGATCGTGGGCGCATCGTGCTGGTAGTAGCGGTCGCGGGCGTCGTTGATGGCGTCGACGAGCTCGCCCCAGCGCGCGCGCGCCTCGCCCGGGACGCTCACGACGACTCCTCATCCACGGGCGCATCATCGCGCACGAGGCGCCCCGCGATCCCGAGTGCGGCGTACGTGATCCGCACCCACTCAGGATCGGCGCCCGCGAGCCCGCAGGCCGGCGTCAGCACGACGCCAGCATTGGCGATGTCCGCCGGAATACCCCATCGGGAGTACTGCTCCAGCGCCCGCGCCGCGATGCGCTCGGCGAGCGCCTGGGGGCCGGACACGGAGACCGGCAAGGACGGGGCGTAGCCGAGCATGACGTGCACCCCCGCCTCGAGCGCCTCGCCCAGGGGCTCCTCCTGAGCGGTATCCATCACCTGGGGATCCACGGAGATCATCCGCGCCCCCGCGCGCCGCAGGAGGTCCACGGGCACGCGCGGATGGCAGCAGTGCACCCCCGGCAAGGCCTCCTGCGCCACGATCGCGTCGACGACCCACCCCAGATGCGACTGCGCGCGTGCGGCATCGACAGCGCGGTACGTCGCCAGGCCGCTCGCCGTGGTGACACCGCCGGCCAGGACGGACGGCAGGGACGGCTCGTCGAGCTGGATCCACACGTCGGCGCCCGGCAGTCGCCGGCGGATCTCGCCCACGTGCCGGGCCGCTGCTTCGGCGAGCGCCTCGGCGATGTCCCGGCAGGCACCGTGATCGCGCACGGCGCGCTCGCCGCCGCGCATCTCCACCGCGGACGCGAGAGTCCAAGGCCCTGCCAGCTGCGCCTTGACGGGCCCACAACGCCCCACGAGCGCCTGCTCGATGCCGTCGAGATCCTCCGCGAGCCACGAGCGTGCCCGTGACATGACCCGCCCCGGTGCATCGGCGAACCTCCAGCCGACGGGGGTCGTCTCCACCGCGAGGTCGGGGGCCACCTCGGCGAGAAGCGCCATCGTGCGACCTACGAGGTCCGCTCCCGGTCCCCGCGCGGGCAGCTCGGGGACATGGGGCAGATCGGGGAGTTCGCCCGCGACGGCGCGTGCCCACTCGTGGGAATCGGTGCCAGGGAGGCTGCCGATGCCGGTCGCCGCGGCCGGGATGACGTCGTTCATCGGCGGACGATCGTCGCGGAGCCGACAACGCGGGTCCCGTCGTACATCGCCATGGCCTGGCCCGGGGCGACTCCACGGGCGGGCTCGTCGAGGTGCGCGATGACGCGGTCAGCCGAGATCTCGACCGTGGCGCCGAGCGCTTCGCCGTGGGCGCGGATCTGGACGCTCAGGGTCTCGCCGGAGCTCGGTATCGGTCCGCACCACACGGGGTCTCGGGCCTCGATGACCGACGTGGCCAGGAGGTGCTCCTCGCCGACCCACACGCGATGCGCGACCGGGTCGACATCTACCACGTAGCGCCGACTCCCGGAGGGGGCGGGCTCCCGCAGGTCGAGACCGCGTCGCTGGCCGATCGTGAAGGCGTAGGCGCCGGTGTGCTGACCCAGCACGGCTCCGGTCGCCGCATCAACGATCTCGCCGGGCTCCTCGCCGAGATGCGCGCGCAGCCAGCCGCGCGTATCGCCATCAGGGATGAAGCAGATGTCGTGGCTGTCGGGCTTGTCCGCGACGCGGAGCCCGCGGTCGGCAGCCTCAGCGCGCACCTGTGACTTCTCACTGTCGCCGAGCGGCAGGATCGTCGCTGCGATCTGCTCCGGGGTGAGGACCGACAGCACGTACGACTGGTCCTTGGCGGGATCGACGGCTCGGTGCAACTCGGCACCCTCGGGTCCGGACAGGATCCGCGCATAGTGGCCCGTGCACACCGCGTCGAAGTCCAGCGCGAGGGCGCGGTCGAGGACCGCCGCGAACTTGATCGTCTCGTTGCAGCGCAGGCAAGGATTCGGCGTCAGCCCGTCGCGGTAGGCCTCGACGAAATCGTCGATTACCTCGCGGGCAAAAGTCTCGGACATGTCCCAGACGTAGTAGGGGATGTCGAGCATGTCCGCGATGCGCCGCGCATCCTGGGCATCGGCGATGGAGCAGCAGCCCTTGGACGTGCCCGTCGACGACGACGTGCGACTCAGTGCAAGGTGCACGCCGACGACCTCGTGTCCCGCATCGACGGCGCGGGCCGCGGCCACGGCAGAGTCGACGCCCCCGGAGAGCGCCGCGATGACGCGCATGTCAGCGCGCGCGCCGCAGGCGCGGGGTCGCGGCGCGCGAGGCGCGCTCGAGGGCAGCGGGCAGGACCTCGATCACCCGCGCGACATCGTCACCCGTGCTCGCGCAGCCGAGGGAGAAGCGCAGCGACCCCCGCGCGAGCGCGGGATCGACGCCCATGGCCTCGAGCACGTGCGAGGGCTCGGGCACTCCGGCCGTGCAGGCGGATCCGGTCGAGCATTCGACTCCGGCGGCATCGAGCAGCATGAGGAGCGTGTCGCCCTCGCAGCCGGGGAAGGACACGTGCACGTTGCCGGGGAGTCGATCCTCCGGGTCGCCGTTGAGGATCGCGTCGGGAGCCACACGACGGATTCCTGCGAGCAGATCGGCGCGCAGGTCGATCATCCGGGCGGCATGGTCGGCCTGCGCGGTCACCGCGTGCCGCACGGCGACAGCGAGGGCGGCGATGCCCGCTGCGTCGAGGGTGCCCGAGCGCACCTCGCGCTCCTGACCGCCGCCGTGGACGACGGGGACGACGCGCGCTTCCCGGCGCAGTACGAGCGCTCCGGTGCCGACCGGCGCGCCGATCTTGTGGCCGCTGAGCGCCAGTGACGTCAGCCCCGCGAGGGATCCGTCGACGGGGAGCTGCCCCAGGGCCTGGACGGCGTCGGTGTGAAAGGGCACCCCGGCCTCGCCGCAGGCGGCTGCGATCTCGGCGATCGGCTGGATGGTCCCGACCTCGTTGTTGGCCCACATGACGGTGCACAGGGCGACATCCGAGCCAAGTCGCGCGCGCACCACGTCGGGGTCGACCCGACCCTGGGCGTCGACGGGCAGCCAATCGATGTCACGTCCCTGCTCACCCAGCCACGCCACGGGATCGAGGACGGCGTGATGCTCGATCGCCGAGCACAGGATGCGCGGCCGATCCGGCCTCGCCCACGCGAGTCCCTTGACGGCGAGGTTGTCGGCCTCGGTGCCGCCGGAGGTGAAGATCACCTCACTGGGACGCACGTGCAGGTCGTCGGCGATCGACTCCCGGCCTTCTTCGACGATGCGTCGCGCCGACCGGCCCGCGGTGTGCAAGGACGACGGATTGCCGACGATGAGAGCGGCATCGCGCCACGCCTCGGCCGCTTCCGGGAGGAGGGCCGTGGTCGCCGCGTGGTCGAGATAGGCGCGGTCGGACTGCACGGGGCGAGCCTACCCGCCCCGGTATGTCAGCCCTTGCGCTTGGAGATCTCGTCGGTGAGCTGGGGCACCACCGCGAAGAGATCCCCCACCACGCCGAAGTCGGCGAGCTCGAAGATCGGCGCCTCGGGGTCCTTGTTGACCACGACGATCGTCTTCGACGTCTGCATCCCGGCCCGGTGCTGGATCGCGCCGCTGATGCCGTTGGCGATGTAGAGCTGCGGCGACACGGTCTTGCCGGTCTGTCCGACCTGGAACTGGTGGGGGTACCAGCCGGCGTCCGTTGCCGCGCGGGAAGCACCCACGGCAGCGCCGAGCGTGTCGGCCAGTGCTTCCACCACGCCGAAGCCGTCGGCTCCGCCCACGCCGCGACCCCCGGAGACGACGATCGCCGCCTCGCTGAGCTCGGGGCGACCGCCCTTACGTGCCACCGTGCGGTCGGTGACGCGTGCCGACTTGGCAGCATCCGACACATCGGCGCTCACGTCGACGCGGGTCGCTGATGCGGCCGATGCCTCGGGGGCGACCGAGTTGGGGCGCACCGTGATGATGGGCGTGCCGGTCGCGACCTTGGACTTCACCACGGTCGAGCCGCCGAAGACGCTCTGCGTCGCGGTGAGGTCGGCGGCCACGCCGACCGCGTCGGTGATGACCCCGGAGCCCGTCTTGATGGCGAGGCGACCGGCGATCTCCTTGCCCTCGGCGGTCGAGGGGATCAGGACGGCGGCGGCTCCCGAGTCGGACACGACGCGTGCGAGGACCTCGGCCTTGGGGGCGACGAGGTAGTCATCCAGATCGGCGGAGTCGGCGACGTAGACCTTCTCCGCGCCGTACTCGCCGAGTGTGGCGAGGGCCTCGGCGGACGCACCGGCGCCGAGCCAGACAGCGGCAGGCGAGCCCAGTGTGCGCGCGAGGGTGAGGAGCTCGAGCGTGACCTTCTTGACGGCGCCGTCGGCGTGCTCGACGAGCACGAGGATCTCTGACATCTCCCAGGCCTCCTAGATGAACTTCTGCTCGGACAGGTAGTCGGCGATGCGCACGCCGCCTTGACCGTCATCGGTCACGATCGTGCCTGCGGCCTTGGGCGGACGCGCGGCGAACTCGTCGACGACGCTCCATGCCGCACCCAGGCCGACGGCCGAGGGCTCCAAGCCGATGTCGGCAACGCTCAGCGTCTCGACCGGCTTCTTCTTGGCCGCCATGATGCCCTTGAACGAGGGGTAGCGCGGCTCGTTGATCTTCTCCACCACGGAGACGACCGCGGGCAGGCTCGCCTCGACGGTGTCGTAGCCGTAGTCGGTGAGGCGCTCGATGCGCACGGAGCCGCCGTCTACCTCGACCTTCTGCGCGAAGGTGACCTGCGGCAGGCCGAGGCGCTCGGCGACCATCGCGGGCACGACGCTCATGCGCGCATCAGTCGACTCGGAGCCGAAGACGATGAGGTCGAAGCCGCGCCCCTCGAGAACCTTGGCCAGCGCCGCGGACGTCGCGATGGCATCCGAGCCGTGCAGAGCGTCGTCCACGAGGTGGATACCGGCGTCCGCGCCCATGCTCAGGGCCTTGCGGATGGTCTCCGCGGCTCGCTCCGGGCCCATCGAGACGACGACGACCTCGCCGCCGGCAGCCTCGGCGATGCGCAGGCACTCCTCGACGGCGTACTCATCGAGCTCGTTGAGCACCCCCTCGGCGGACTCGCGGTCCAGGGTGGAGTCGGAAGGCTGGAGCTTCTTCTCGGCCCAGGTGTCGGGGACCTGCTTGACGCAGACGGCGATCTTCACGATCACTCCTCACGGAATCGGACGTGGGCGCCATGTTACTCGCCAGTATCCCTCCCGGCGCGTCGAGATCCCGGGCATGGGCGCCCGGGCCCCATGCGGCACTCTGGCCCCGTGGACGAGGCGGGCCTGGTGGCCACCGGCGAGCGCACGGCGCCCGGCTTGCCCGATGAGGAGTATTGGTTCGCCCGCCACGAGATCGCCTACCGCTGGGTCGCCTCGCGCCTGGCCTCCGCCCCCGTCATCGTCGATGCCGGTGCCGGCGAGGGCTACGGCGCCGCGATGCTCGCCGGCACCCGTCCGGTGATTGCCCTGGAGTACGACGCCGTCGCCTGCGCGCACATGGCGCGCACCTACGGGCAGGTCGACGTGGTGCAGGCCAACCTCGCCTCCCTGCCGCTGCGCACGGGATCGGCGGATGCGATCGCCTGCCTGCAGGTGGTCGAGCACCTGTGGGACCTGGGCGGATTCCTCCGCGAGTGCCGGCGTGCGCTGCGCTCGCGGGGCGTGCTCGTCGTCACGACACCGCAGCGACTCACCTTCTCCCCCGGCCTTCCTCGTGGACACAAGCCGCTCAATCCCTTCCACGTCGAGGAGTTCGACGGTGAGCAGCTGCACGATCTGCTCTCCGACGCAGGATTCGATCTCGTGGAGATGCGCGGGGTGCACCACGGTCCGCGCATCACCGCGTGGGAGACCGAGCATGGATCGATCGTGGAGGCTCAGGTGCGTGCCTCGCTGAGCGACACATGGCCTCCGGGCCTGCGGGAGACCGTCCGCTCGATCACGGTGGAGGACTTCGTCGTCGACGAGGAGCCCTCGTCGGCCGAGAGCAGCCACATCGCTGCCGCACAGGACCTCCTCGCCATCGCACGGTGGACGTCATGAGTCCCTCCCTCGGGCGCTTCGCGCTCGTGCTGCACACCCACCTGCCCTGGGTGGCGCATCACGGCACGTGGCCCGTCGGCGAGGAGTGGCTGCACCAGGCCTGGGCCACGTCGTATCAGCCGCTCTTCGCCATGCTGCGCCGGCGCGCCGCACTCGGCCATCGTCGCCAGCTCACCCTCGGTGTCACACCGGTGGTCGCGGCGCAGTGGGATGACCCGTGCATGGTCCGCGCCCAGCACACGTGGCTCGGCTACTGGCAGACGCGCGCCGCAGGGATGGCGACCACGCGGGACGCCGCGCGCCGCGAGGTGGGACGCCGCGAGTACGGCGAAGCGACGCGGGCTCTCGCCGACTTCGACGCGCACTGGAGTGCGGGCGGTTCGGCGGCTCTGC
>Ga0181556_1001491_pt1 | contig 23343 bp, 41 predicted proteins | sample 011ome_14_FD_148651 | JGI IMG/M metagenome (GOLD analysis project Ga0181556, IMG submission 148651) | Coastal salt marsh microbial communities from the Groves Creek Marsh, Skidaway Island, Georgia - 011505AT metaG (spades assembly) | ecosystem: Environmental > Aquatic > Marine > Intertidal zone... | reverse complement strand
ATCCCGTAAACATTGACTCAGTCCCTCTTTCGTGAGCGGCCTGGCCGTGTGTCATACTATTAATGATCGCAATCTTATCTGCTATCTTTGCGGTTTCTTTAAATTGCTCTCCTAGTTGAATGCCTGATACAACCGTATCAATTGCGCCAAATGGTCCTCTGTATTCGCTTGGTGCAAGTGGCTTGGGATCAAAACTTTCTTGGTGACTAATCCCGCCAGGCAGATAAATGTGAATAATGTTTTTTGCCGTGGCAGCATTATTACCATATTGAGCTTTTAATATTTGCGGCATTGATATTCCAAATGCCGATCCGCCAATGGTAAAATTTCTTCGATTCATTACTTTATTATTTATAATTATTCCTCCTCAGACTGAGAAGGTATAATGGGTGATAGTTTATCTTTGGACGCCTTACGAGATGTCGACCTCTCGCTCGGATTATCTCCTAACCTCAGAACCTATTACTTTGCTGACCGCTATACTATCAGGTTACGCGCTGTCTGACACCGAAGTGTTTCGTTCCTACGAACTCATCAGAGACAGATTTAAATTGTATTCTCTCAGATGCCAGCGGGAATTCTGGAGTGTTAACCCTCACACCCGCCCAAAGGAGTCACCCTTAGTTAACGCAATCAGTTCCTATGACTAAATTAGAAGTTCACTTGCGCGGCAAGACCGTTTATTCTTATGACATCTGGGAAAATACAAGTTATAAGTGGAGCCACCTGTCAGATTCGAACTGACGACATCGAAATTACAAGTTTCGCGCTCTACCAACTGAGCTAAGGTGGCTTTTTGTATCCTCATTAATACCAGCGGGAATTTGTGTCCAAGGGTAGCTAATCCTGTCACCCGCCCCTGATGAGCTAATTCAGTTTTTCACTAGGTTTTCAATTCTTTTCAAGCTCATGAAAAGTTCCTAGCGTGGCAAGACCTTTTTATCTTATGGCATTAATGAAAATACAAGTTATATATCAAAGTTTATTGTTCTTTAGTCGTTCGGTTTAGAAATCCTTGTCCATTGTATACCCAAGAAAATCCTTTGCGCGAGTCGGTGCACCCAACACGGCGCATCCACCACACGAAACACAACATCGCTTGAGTGCGGCACGAGCCGCCATTCCCACTTCGATTCTTTTGGCGTAACCGTTCTCATAACATTAAAAATTTTAGGTATATCAAAGTTTATTAAATTATTTACAGATTGAAAAGATGTTGTTCTTCACGTCGCCGATCACGAAGTCCTTTGAGAGATTTACCGTTACACTTATCATACAACAAGATGGCATCCCCAGCTTCTTTCACACGACCGTCATTGATTCTACGAGCAATGTTATCAAAGTTACCCGGGCCCAAGTTATAGTAAAAGCTTATGAGAGCAACAAGTTGAGTGTCGGTAACAGGTGCTGATAATTTGGTTTGAACTTTATTTTTAATCTCTTTGATGCGGGTTGTCAAAAATTGCTCCGCTTCTTTCTTGCTAATATGGCCACGATCAACAATAGATGGATCAGTATCTCCGTATCCAATAGTCCTTACTCCAGCCGCGCAATAATACGGGGTTGAAGAGAATCCTTCCCACCGCTTAATAAGATCGGCGGCGAGGTTAATGACATCATCAATGTGTTGCTCGATTGGGATATAATGCCGCTCTTGATATTGCTCTATTATCGACTTGGGGATCGCAGGACGATCAATAGCAGGACGATCAATAGCAGGACGATCAATAGCGGGTTGATCTTTATCAGTCTTGGTTTGCTCGAAGAGCGTCACCGCGACGACCCCGATAACAATTGCGTAAATAAATGTTACATCTTTCATATTATATAGTTGTTTGTTCTTATTCTTAAGTTTCTTTTAATTTTTGTCCCACATGACATTTTCAAATGCCGCTGCTACGACTCCTTCCGGCAGTCCTGCCACTTCTGCCATGTGTTTAATACCCTCTGTATTATTAAAGTCTCTCAGCAGATACAGCGCTGAATCAGCCGCGGCGCGATTCTTTCTACAATACCGGATATCATAAATGAAGAGTCTAGACTTCATCATCCATCTCCGGTGCCATTTAGCTTTTTTTCTCTTCATATTGAAGTTCCTTTAATATCTTCTGCAAGCTTTACTGACAAGGCAATTCTCGATCCGCATACCTCGCATACTAAAACGCTACCATCTTGGAGCTTTCTTATCTTAACTGTTTCACACAAGCCGAGTTCACGTAATTGTTGACATCTAGGACCAGTAACAAATTTAATTTGAAAGTCGCAACCAACTTCAGCCTGAGATAAACTTTGCAGACTATCAATTTCTAAGTCGGCTGCGTCAAACTCGTTCACTGCTTTCTAAGACCATCCCTTCATGATGACCTTTCCGTTCTTGGTGAGAACCTCATCCACCATCACGCAACACGCTCCCGTGTTTCCTTCAAAGGTTTCAGAGCAGGGGCCTTTCCTAGCCATAGCCTTCTTCGGAGAATTTGACCACCAAGTCCTGGTGACCGTCCCCGTACGCTCTTCGTCAGAGCCGAAGTTATGGTAGGGGTTGCAAAGGTGTTCGATGATTGTGTATTTGTAAGTCATAATATAATAGGTAGTGGATTGGTGATTAATTAAAATTTAGTCCTTTAGCAGAAGTCTCTTCTCGACGCGGTTCAGTTCCTCTTTTGCCATCTGCTCGATCTCGTCTCGTGTGTAGGCAAAGTTCAGGTCTGGAGTATCAAGGGAATACCCATCCATGTCTTTAAGGTGAAACCACCAGCTACGGGTGCTTCGGTCATAATTCCATTCAGCCCGTATTCCGGTGCCGATGTGCTCGAGCGTGTAGGTTTTCATAATATAATGGGTGGTTGCAGTTGTTCCTTACAGATATATTCTAACACATTTTTCGGTATTTGTAAATAGAAAAATGCTAAAAAAGTGCATTTTTGCCGGATTTGACACAAAACTTGCCCAATTTGATACAAAACGGCACAATTCCGCCCAATTTGATACAAAATGGACTTTCGTCACCTATGAAAGCGCACCTGTAATAATCTTACCGTAATCAGCCACTCGAAACGGTCTTCCCGTTGGAGAGAAGTGAGACCGTTCAAGATCAAGTCCAGCAAGATGAGCAATTGTAGCATTCACGTCGGTAATTGTATAAGGATCGGCAATCACCTTTGTTGCCTGACCATTTGTTTCACCAACAGCCACTCCTCCGTTAATACCAGCTCCGATAAGAAGAGTTGAATAAGCCTGAGGATAGTGATCTCGTCCAGTGTTAACGTTGATCTTTGGTGTTCTACCAAACTCAGTCACGATTGCGATTAGCGTTGAATCAAGAAGGCCTTCACTTTCAAGATCCGTAACAAGAGCGCTCACAGCATCATCAACTTCTTTAAGTTTAGTATCAAGCTTTTCAAAGTTCTCGGTGTGAGTGTCCCATCCTCCATTGTTAACCTCAATAAATCGAACATCACCTTGGACAAGTCGCTTTGCAAGAAGTAAACCCTGACCCAGACGAGTGTTGCCATATCGTTCTTTGTTCTGGGCAGACTCCTTTGAAAGGTCAAACAAATCAAGATCTTCTGACTCTAGAAAGCGAACAGTGTTATCGTAAAAGTCGTTATACTGAGAAGCAATTGGAGATTCAATCTTTGAATTTACCTGCCGCAACAGATCCATACGCTCGATAAGCTTTGCATCGGCAGAAGAATTACGAACACCTGACTTAGGATCTACGATTGGCAAAGGCGATTTAATCTTGGGAAGGAATCCACTGCCAGGGTGAGAACTCGCACCACTAACAAGAACAAAGTCAGGAATAGTGGTATCACGATTTGATAAGTGAGAAACCCAGCTTCCAAGTGAAGGGTGAGTAATAGTCGCAAGCTGCTTAAACGAAGTTCGGTTGAGATACTGAGCTTGACGATGAGCACCGGTCTTTGAAGTTAGTGATCGAATAACCGCCGCTTTGTCCATTACCTTGGCAAGCTTGGGGAGACGATGGCCAATTTGGAAATCACCAGCGGTTGGAATTGCGGTGGTGTCTCCCGCGACTTCTTTGTCCGTCTTTGGATCAAAGGAATCAATATGGCTCATTCCGCCGTCAAGACAAATATAAATGATGTTCTTGGCTTTGGTATCTTGAACCGGCTGTGCGTCTACAACCTTAACTCCAAGTGTGGTGGCGGCGAGGGTTTGTATGAATTTGCGTCGATCTGTGTTCATGGGTTTTATTTCTATTACATTATTAGTTTAAATTCGTGAGCATTAATCAAAACCCAAACGATGTCGGGAAATGAAACGTCAATAAAGTTTTGGATCTCTTCTTCTGTTGGAAGACGGCCGATATATGAAGCAAAGAGATACTCGATCGCAGTGTCCTTGTTCCAATCCACAAGTTTTTCCAATACTTGGTTTTTCTCATCCATAAGACCCTTGGTCAACGGGCCGTTCATAAGGGTAAGCAATTGAGTAATGTTTGCGTCTTCATTACCGGTCTCAATTAGGTTCCTATCAGATCTTCCAAACTCAAGCATAAAGTTAGCCGCCGATCCTTCAAAAATGTTAGAGGAGCGAATCATCAATTCCCTTCCCATTCTTGGAGCACCTTCGTAGTGCTTTCGCTGCAACTGTTGATACTCAGCATAAGTCTCAAGTGCAGTGGTTGAATTAATGTTTGCCAAATCCGTTGTGAAAAGCTCTCGGAGTGTTTCTCGAAGATCGGCAGGTTGCCACGCATCAACGTCTCCGGTATGTAATGTAACAATGCTATCCCATAGTTGAGCGGATGTCATTCGTCGCATTTTTGGACCACGGAACTGATCCTTATCATCTGACTGAGAAGAATAAAAACGAGTATTGTATAGAATACGATTAAACTCCTTTGTATCATAGTCAAGATCTTTAATAAGCTGAGTCAGATAAGCAACAAGTTTATCGTTTCTGGTACTTCTTAATTCATCAAAGGTGGCAATATCATTAAGGCTCCAACCAATTAACTGAAACCCAAATGCTTTATGCCAAAGGCGATTCACGATCGTGGATGCAAAGCTTGGATGCCGATCATCAGTAAACCACTCAGCAAAGTCTTGAGTTAGAGTACCTCTTTCCCGGCCTTCTTTTATAACTGATCCAACCGGAGTACGAGCTTCAACAATTTCGTTTGGCTCAGCATCACTGTATTTGTAATCATGTGGCAGTTTAAGAATCTTTTTTGGATCATAGGTTATTGTATTGCGATAACCACCAACTGCCCACCACTGGCCAATCCTGTTTATGGCTGCTTTGGTTTCGCCCTTTTCATCAGAGGCTCTTGCTTCTGTTCTGAGTTTGCCGTATAAGGATCTTTCTTCAGCAATTCCTCGAGTGTTTAGCGTAGAAAAGAAAGCAGTGATGTTGTAGTAATCCATTTGAGTCCATTCATCAAATGGATGGTCATGACACTGTGCGCAGGAAAGGTTTGTTCCAGCAAAAGCTGAGAAAGTATTTGCCACATTATCAAGCAGCATACCTTCGTCCTTTAGGTGATATGCTACAGCAGGATTGTCGTAAATATTTCCTTCAGCTGTTAGCAACTGCCGAACAAGCTTATCATAAGGTGTATTTACCGCGATCTGTTCTTTAATCCAAGCAATGTAAGTATCAGTTGGAACGTTGTTAACCACCCTTCGTTTAACACGGAGAAGGTCAGCATAAAAGTTGAACATTGACTCGACATAACCTTGCGAATCAATAAGCTTGGCAATCAGCGCTGCTTTATCAGGATCGCGGATAAATGTTTCCCGCTCGTCGAATGTAGGGATTCTTCCAACAATGTCCAGATAGGCACGTCTAACAAAAATTTCATCAGATGCCTTTTTGGGCATTGCCACCTTTCTTTCACGAAGATCGGCCGCAATAAGTTGGTCGATTTTTAAACTGGGAGAAACCTCTGCCCATGCATAATTAGAAGCAAGGAAAACAAATGCGAATATTAATCTAATCATAGATATATTTATCACATCTTATGTCTTAAAACAAACTTATTTACCTTGACCGCGGTAGCGTTTCTTGTAGTTTTTAGAATTTTTAAGGCGGGATGATTTGGTTTTTGCGTGAATACCTTTGCGCTTAATTCTTTTCTTGGATTCAAACTGAGATTTTTTCTTCATATTAGATTATATATAAGATATATATTTTATGAAGAAAAAGATTCTAGAAAGTCAAGTGGTCAATGACTGGCGGGGATATCCTCTTATCACCCTCCCAGTTGACGAAATTTGGCAATCTGTACCTTCGGTAGAAAGGTTGAGAGGTCGGCCATTTAAGGATACACTTAAAAAGGATATACTTGAAAACGGTATGAGATTTCCTATTATGGTGGTACACACTTCGTATAAAGATCTTCAAGAAGCGAAGGGGAGGTATCGTGAAAAGATTCTAGAGTTGCCCGAGAACGAATCTGGTTCGCCCGATACCAAGATTTGGAGTGTTTGGGGTGGATCCCAACGCCTTACATTTGCAAGGGAAGAAGGATACACCCATATTCACTGCACGATTATACCAACCATTCAAGAATCCATCTCTTTGCAAAAGCATATGAGAGGTCCGTATCCAGAGCTGTATAACAAAATAAAGCAGAGGAAAAGAAAACGGTAATTGTATAAATAAATTCTTTAACTATAATAAGATATGAAATTCAAAGGTAAAGAAGGAATTGTAAAAGAGGTCCAAGGTGCTCTTGGTCTAAAGGCTGATGGCATTGACGGTCCTAAAACTTGGAAGATGGTCTGGGAACAACTTGTTCATGACGGCAAAGGAGAACCGGAGAAACCAGAGCCTCCTGTTGAAACTATTCAAGATGACTATCCTGAAGTTTTCAAATCCTCGCCAAACCAAAGTGGATCAATCTCTCCCAAGTACATCATTCTCCATCACAGCGCTGGAAGCCATGATGGCACCCGTTCTTGGATTCTCAATTCAAGAAGTAAGGTTTCTTACCATTATCTGATTGCAGCTGACGGTTCCCGAACACAGTTTGTTTCTGACAATAAAAAAGCATGGCATGCTGGGACTAGTCATTGGAACGGTATCAGTGGTCTAAACAGCCACAGCATTGGTATTTCCTTTTACGGAGATACTAATAGCCGAACACCAGCCGCGGCAGAGATTGATTCCTGCGCCAAAAAGTGTGTCTATCTTATGAGTAAGTTTGGTTTAGACGAAAGCAAAATTCTCACACACGAGCAAATTGCACCAGGCCGTAAGAATGACTGCAGCAAAGAGACTCACGAATTGGTACTAAATAGAATTAAAGAATTATGAGCAACGACGACTTCTTCGATTTTGGATTTACGGTTGTTGACGAGACAGAACTAAACTCGTATCAAGAAGCCCAAAGCGAAATAGAAAAATCAACTGCGGAAGCAGATGCCGCGCAGGAAAAGATTGATGCACTTTATGCCGCTGTTCAACCTTTGCTAAACAATCTTAAAAGTAGCCCTGAAAAGGATTACATTCTTTGGCCGGATCGGCTTAAAAAGATTGAAGCTTTTGAGGATCACTTAAAGAAAATCTATTACAAGTAATAGTCGCAAACAAAAAGAGCCGCCCTATTAATTTAGAGCGGCTTTTTTGTATTATTAGCTATGTGTGATTAACTTTATTGACCAATTAGCATTTCTCTGAATGAGTAGTCAGAGTGGAATTTCTGACCTCGGCCGACAAGAGTACCTTCTTCAAATTGATAAGTCTTACCTTTAATCAGGTGAATCTCCATCGGATCGTACAGAGCTGAATTGTTCAATGTGTCTCTGTTTGCGCGCCAGGAGCCTTTTGATACGCAGCTTACCTGCAGCGTCAGAAGAGGTAGCAGCAATAGAGTCAATTTCATCTTCGATGTCATCTATATAAGTTTCTCTTTTCCACTGTATATGAGCTGAATAAGCTTCCATCGCAGCAGTGGCTGCAGCGAGCGCAGCTTTGATTATAAGCATCATATACTAATAGCCTTTAATTATTCTGCGTCTTCGCCTGTATCCTTTGCCTTAACAATGTTAATTGCAAGGAAGTCGATAACCCAGTAAATATAAGAGAGAGGCGTTCCTGGCTTGGGAGTCGGAGTAGCAGCAGCGATTGTAGAGGCTGCAGCAATGATTGCCGTTACCCAGCTAAACCATACTTCATCTTGTACGAATGAGATTAGTAGTTCCATAGTATTTCTTTCTTGTTTTGTTAATCAGAACAGTTTGTTTTTGCGTGTTCTAAAAATATTTATACAAATCATTTATTCTAAATCCAATGTTTCTTTAGATTTGCTGTTACTCTTTTGTCATGTGGTTTAGGGTTGCCGTGAAAGACAATAACCGATGTATCCTCCGTGCGCCTTTTCCACTGTGGGATCTTTCCATACTTATAGCTATCAACCCAATCCAGCTCATAGTTTGTTATGTCCTTATCCATAACCCGCCAAATCCAACATTGATCACCGTGAAGTTCCTTTGTAACTTCCCCTGAAAACTGCGTGTAAATCTTTTCGGTTTGTGGAGAAGGCGTCCAAACAATTACAGAAGAGTTATGGGCTGAATGCTTTTTATTCGGACCAAAATTTTCAATCATTGAAAAGGGATCTTCTACCTTGGCAAACTTATCAAGTGAGTTAATTATAATAACGTCCAAGTCTAGGTACATAACCTTCCCGCTAAAAAGGCCTGGCTTAAACAGCGCAGTTTTTTGCCACCAACCTTCAGGTCCGAGTTCAAGAGGGATCTTTTTCACACCTTCTGGTACATCATCACGATCAGTAAGGCAGACAAAATCATGAGGAACAGTAAGGTGTCGGGCCACCGAATTGCGCAGCTTCTCCACATATTCCTTGCCATAAAGAGTTCCCCACCAAACGCAGGCAACGGTAATTTTTTCTGGCGCTTCACCAACCGTTGGTCTCACCGGCTCAGGCAGTGGAGGAGTCTTTAAGTCGATTCCGTTTATAAGTTTAGCTGATTGCATTATTTGACTCATGGCTTTGTTTCTAATTGTGATTTTCTGAATGTTGGAATGCCAGTCATTTTGATACGCTTTTACTTATCAATTCATCATTTGGTTTTATATTACAATATTCAAGAGCTTTATAAACTTCTTCATAATCGCCATTTATTATTTTTCCTGTATCGACGTTGACTCCACCGTATAACTCTTTACATTTATCCATGTATTGATACCTCCATTGCGCAACCTTTCTTGCGGATTCAACGTCTATATCAGGTTTTTTTTGTTTTAAACTATTAACTACTTCAGAAAGATCTCGTCTAATAAAAATATTATAAGGCTCAAATGCTTTCCACATATTGAAATGTTCTATACCAGTTTTGAAACAGCAGTTTCTAGAACCTACATACCTTTTCACATCTTCAACAAACGAATCAGACTCTTTTGTTTCTTTCATTACAGGTAAAAAATTATTATTGTATTTTTTCTGTAATGACTTGAGATATTCATTTTCATAAGAAGGATAGGAGCTACCAAATGAAACCGGGTCATCTGACCATAGACCGTGATTAAGAAAAATCTTCGCCACAAGAGAAGAACGACTTCTACTAGTCATCCATAATATTGTTGGTCTTTTCATAAATCGTTTGTTAATTCTGATTTTCTGAATGTTGGAAGATGACTCATTTCTTAAATATAATATCCCTATGAATTCTTGAGACGACTTCATAACCCATTGAAGTCAATTCCTTTTCTAAATATCCTACCTTATGATTGATCTCCTGTGAATGAGGAAGCGGTTTGTCTTCTACCATGATCACAGGCCAATACTTTTCTATTGTACTTTTGGCTCCTTTTAGCGCGCTCAACTCATGGCCTTCAATATCCAATTGAATAAAATCTACTGGGCCTTCTACAACATCATCAATTTTTACTTGTTGTATGTTGCCATCTTCGCTTTCCTTCGTGTAATAGCAACCTGCATTATTGATTTCAACATCATGAAGTTTTGTTAAACACATTGTATTTTTTTCGCCTAGGGCCTTATTACAGTATTCTATATTCTTCACATCCTTTAAGTTTTTTTCTAAATGAATATAGTTTTCGATCGAAGCTTCGAACGTATATACTTTATCAAAATGTTGCGATAAAAGATAAGGCCACAATCCCATTGCTCCCCCTGCTTGAATTGCAACTCTTTTATTTTCTATATGAGGTAAAGCTTTATTGAAATCGTAAGTCCAATCGTTAACTGATAACAAATTTTTATCAATTGGATTCCAAGACCATTTTCTGTTATTCCATTCTATAATCATAATACTTTATCTAGTGTTGACATTTTAAAACACTTTAGTGCAGAACTGGGAGTGCAGTTAATTACTTCAACGTCGAGCCTATCCAAGTCAGGAATCATAGCTTCATAATTTTTTATCAACCCAATAATGTTTCCGTTTTTATCTATGGACTCTGAAGATTGCGGGAAGTGCTGCATGCTTTTGGGATATTCTCCAAAGTAATGGCGAGGTGTTGACCCGGCAATTTTCTTTTTGCCGTTATAGTCTTTTGCGAACTTCATGTCATGGCCTAGAAGTAACACCTTTTTAAATCCATAAAGTGTAGCAAAGTTAATCGCCATTGGTCCGCTTCCATTATTAATATGTATCAACGAAGGATCTTCTGATAGACCTTGTTTTTCTATACTATCAATATAACTTATACCAAACTGCTCAGCTTGATGTTTATACCGCGTCCATTTGTCTGCCTTTATATCTCGAAGAAGCGCGTCATTCTTCCAGTAATAATCCCACCAGTTATCATTACACGCGATTTGAATATCCGTGAAGGGCGCCAGCTGATAAGAATTATTAATTGTTATGACTCGGCAGTTACCCTTTACCACCGCAGCTTTAACGTACTCAATTTGTGAATCATTTAAGCTAGGTCCTGTGGCAATAACCACGCAAGTTTCACCTTCATACTTTTTATCTATCATTGGCTTCTTTCAAATACTTAAAAAATAAATCCACCGCATTTTGATTAGGGTGTGGTTTATATTCTTGATTTGGATCAGGTTTCCAAGGCTGTGTGGATAAATCGGTATAGTGTATAAGCTTAGCGTTATTTGTTATTTCATCACAGGTATTCCATTCAATGGGAATATTTGCTACAACCTTATTTTGAATTTTTTGCGCTATTAAAGGTTTACGCATATTCATTAATTCGTTTTTCGTAGGTATTATACCTTCAAACGCAGAACAATCAATAACGCTTACGTCATCTCGCTTTGGCGTTGTTACCCACTTCCCCTCTTGCTTATATTCCCACAGTTCACGTAAGTCGCCTAAGACTAGCATATCAACGTCGAGATAGATAGCATATCCTTTGTAACTACACAGCTCAGGTATTAGGTATCGGTGATTGGTAAATCCTGTACATCCATTTTTATACCCAGGACGAATAAAGTTTATTTCAACCGCTTCTTTTGTGTTCTTCTTAATTGAATACTCAATTACCTTTTCAGCGTCGGAGTGTATATCACCATCTGTTGCTATATAGACTCTAATTTTATCGCTCATAATTCGTATAATTGCGGGCCCGTTTTAATCTTTAATTTGTCCCACCACTCACCGCTATTTATTTCAGAATAATGCCACTGGCAATGAGCCAAATAAGTTAGCAACTCCATGCGTCGATCCGTGTTACCTTTTAGCGCATAACAAGGATCACCTATATCGTGGGACGTAACAGGCACTCCAAAAACTGTTAGCTCGGTTGATACAGTTGAGTTTAGTACGTGGGCTGTTTTAACGTTTTCAAGTTCTTTTAAGATTTGTCGTTTCCACATTTTAACTCCAATCTTTTCCGGAGTAATCTTTTTTCTAACAGCGACATTACTATACCGTGAGTGAATCCAATTGTAAAATTCACTAATGTTTTTCCACGATGTATTACGACCAAGATCAGCTTGCTCGCATAATAAATTAACGTCACCACTATTTTCCTTATAGTCAAGAATCTCTTCTTCTTTTACATAACGTGCTAACCTATTTTTATCAATGTCCGAAACACAAAACGTTCCTCGTCCATTAAACCCATCCCAACTAATGGCTACAGTTTCATGCGCATCTTTAGGATCAAAGCCTAAGAACTTTCGATTAAACACGATATAGTTCCCCTTAGCTTCAACATCTTTCCATGCGTTAGGACCTAGGATAAAAGAAACGTCTGAAACTTTACGAGAACTTTTTGTTATGTTGGCATGAATGCCGTGCTTACTTAAGCCCTCTTTAATAAAAGATGCGAATTTAGTCTGCCACTTTATTCTCGGAGAGGCGTGTATAGCATAAGATTCCATTCTTCTTATCTTAGTGGAGGAATGGTACTTTACCTAGTGTCGTTATACCTTTTGCGTGAAGCCAAAGGATTTTACAGAGTCAACTCGAAAGCTTCTCCAGCCTTCAGCTTCAACATCAAACACACGGATCACTCCTTCATTAAGAGGCACTGTTATATCACCCTTTGGTTCATGGCCCGCTGGGATCTTGTCTGATTTGGTAGTACAAGACATTTTCCGTGTATCACCATTTTGCTTGATAAACTCTACCTCAAGTACATATGCACCTAGTAGGGTTTTCAACTTTTCGCTTAGTTTTTGTTCTTCTGTTTTCATGATTAAAAATCTTTAATTAGTCCCAAAGGTTTTGGTAATATTTTCCAAAAAGTCTAAATCCATTTGCGATTCTGTCCAGCATCTTTCCGCATCCCACATCGTCGTAACCTTCCTCCGTAAAGAATTGATCTTCGAAATCGTGGATCTTACTGTCAAAGGCAAAGATCATTTCATCAAGAACCCAATCCCAACGTTCAAAATAGAAATCAGTAACACCGTCGTTGAGGTGTTCTGGAACATCTTCAAGCTCAACCGGTGGAGCACTGTGGGTTGTTTCTTTAAGTTGGCGCAGCATTGGAGCAATAATATGTGCCAACGTTTGATCCATATTCCATGTATCGTGTTTCTCGATCTTAACATCGACCTTTTGTTCGTCAGTGGGATTATCTCCCAGATACGAACGCGAGGATGTAGGTGGTCCGATTGTTACTTTCATAATTAATTGTTTTCAGGTGACTCTGGCTTGAGGTTATCAATATGCTCACTTATTTTCATTACCGTGTCAATATCTTCTCGCTTTTCGCAGTCAAAGGAAATCTTGTTGTTTTCAATAAGCCAGTCAAGTCTAGCAGCGTCCTTTTTTAGCTCTTCATGCTCAGCAGCAAGGGCGTCTTCTAGATCCATTATGATTTTACCAAATTCCATACCATTAATTATACCAAACTTTTTACGGATTGTAAATCCAAATCTTCATTAAGTTGCATGATAGCCTTTTCCTTTGCTTTGGCTTCGACGTCAATGTGAAGAGGAAACTCCTTTGATTCTTCTAGAAGCCAAGAAGGAATATCCGTTGGAGTAATGTAGTCGTGATGTGGTCTAGACTTTGCTGCAGTTGTGTATTCCGCAAGTCTTGGTGAGCTGACATGAATCCGTTGGTAATCCCTCCCACTGTCGATCCACGTCTGTCGAGCAAGAAGAAAGTATGCTCTTTCACTTCTTTGTGGAGTGTATTCTGGTTTGAGCTGATGGCAGCGATGATGGTGTAAATCAAATGTAACAGGAACGCCAAGCGATTCTGAAACCTCCAAACAATCATCGATGCTGTAAGTAAGCTCGTCGTTCTCAATGGTAAGGTAGTCCTTAAACTCCTGCGTACTTTCGATAAACCGCGCTTTGGCAGAAGGCTTGTCTCCGTATGCTCCTCCAAGATGGATATTCATTTCTTTGAATCCAACCGCATCTTGAATAAGTTTGTGAAGACGAAGATCCGCCGCACCGTTGGCAATAACTTCTTCTCTATTAGAACCCATGGCAACGTGCTGGCCGGGGTGCATTGAAAGACAAATACCACTGCTGTCGTGAGAGCCAAATACAGAAAGGTATTCATTAAGTTCCTCCTTTGTAAGCAGTCCACGACCAGTGATGTATTCAAAATGAGGAATAAGATCCGAGCTTAGTCGGTAAGAAGGAATTGAATTCTCCCGACAAAAGTCAAAGAACTTCCCAAGCATTTGGCTGTTATGCGTAAGTACTTCATGAACGTTTGTTCGGGCGTCTTCAAAGCTTAGTCGTTCCAGCCTCGCCTTTGTATAGGTTCGGAACTTGTATTCCTTGTTGTCGTGGAGTAGGCAGCAAAGGCCTAAGTGTATACTCATATTAAATGTAGGTATCCATCAGGGCCAGTTCTTCTTCAACGTCATCCTGGGTGTATTGAATTGGCTCAAACTCAAAGCAAGTTTCTTCGGGCGAGTCTCCTTTATCGAAACTTTTCTCTTCTTCATCGCAGAGTTCGGAAGCTAGCTTTTCAGCCATTTCCTCCGCTTCTTTTCGCTGAGCGATTTCTCTGATCATCGCCAACCGATCGGCTTTATTCGCGGAAGGAGTAAAGTTCTTGGAAGCTTGCACAGCAGAAATCACTTCATCCATGGTTGTGGAACCAAGGTTGGTTACCTTGCGCTTACGGGTTCCTTTAGAAGGCTTGGCTTTAGTGGCAGATTGAATCCGCTCTTCGCTAAGCTCCTCAGGAAGGTATCGACCGCGGCTGATGGACCGCTCCTTACCAAGGAAGGTTTGCAGCATCTCCATATTGGTGACCCCGTAGGTCATTCCAAAGTCGTACATTTCACGTGCTTTGAATCCAGCGGCTTCACCGGCATCCGTTCTTTCCTCGTTAAGGTTCTTGAGGAACTTGACCATTTCATTTGCTCTTTCGAGTGACATAATATAATAGGTGGTGTTTGTTGTTTTACTTAATGACTTGATTATCTTCTAGTGAGATAATCGCATAGTTAGGATTGCGTTTCGCGATTTTGCGGAACATGCTCATGTGCCATGAGTTACCCCAAGCTCGAAGGCTTGATGATGGGATGTGGAGGAGTGCGTATTGGTATTTCATGTGATGTTAATTGTGTTAGTCATTGGTCTTTAAAAAGTTTTTAATCGCATTTGCTAAGATAGCTAGGTAAATGGCTTCTTGCACCCGCCCAAGGAAGCATATCCAAAGCGATGCCGCCAGAACAAAAATAACTCCGACATTATAGATTTCGTATTTCATTTTAAACTATTTCTTAATTCGACTAGCTTTTCCCTAATGTCGCGATCGCAAGGCAATTCTCTATTGATCCTTTTGGTAAGCCAATCTTTTAAAGATATTTCTTCTACTTGGGTCATTGGTAGTTATTTAGTAAGAATGTAATTATTCAAAATAACGAATTATGTGACAAACAAGTTCAACCTCCTTTTCACTCCAAAAACCAACAGAAGTAATTGGAGCCGTTTTTTCCTCATACCCCTGGTTGTCAACAATGGTAATCGAAACCGGGGTGTTTTCCCCGGCCTCCGAATCAGCAGCGAAAAGATCAAGGGCTTCTTTGAGGTCTTTAATAGTCATAATATAGTTGTTCCTTACAGATATATTCTAACACACTTTAGGATAAATGTAAACAGGAAAATGCTAAAAAAATGCATTTTTTTCACTTTTTTTCACATTTTTTCGGATTTGTATCCAATTTGGCACATTTGTATCCATTTTGGCAGATCGAAATGGGAAATCCGCCAAATCTGGAAAATTTCACAGCTGAGAGAGGTTTTCCCTTAGATAGCGGTAAAGCTCCACCGTTTTTGTCACATCATAATCCGCATCGTGAGCCGAATCCTCATCCCATCCAAGTTCTGCACATTTACAGATGGTTCCAAGTTGAAAATTAGGAAACGCTCCGCGAACACTTTGAACAAACCACGCAGTAGCCTGCATAACACAGATAGCGGGGTTCCAGAAAAAAGAACCAAAGTAATTGTCGTTATTCTTCAAAAACCACTGCCTAACAAACTCAACATCAAACGGAGCGTTATAGGCAAGGAATTGAAGCTTGTCCTTTTTATCAAAACGATTCACGTGAGTTGCCAACCAATCAGTAAACTGATTAAATGCTTGTGGCGAAGTCAGAGGAAATGAACCAAGTTCTTCAAGTGTCATTCCCGTCTTTTCTAGTGCGCCCTCATCAGTGCTTTCCAAGGAGTGTGGGACAAACCTCAGATTAATTTCATCAAGTATCTCGCTTGCTTCTGGATCAGTAATCTTAGCACTTATCTGAAAGATGTTGTTATTCCTTGAGCAAAGCCCGGTTGTTTCTGTGTCAATAAAGCACAGCTTTGGTTTATTCGTCATTATCTGATTTGGTTTTGTTTTTCGTAAAAGTGAGATTATTCAGCTGGAGATAAGGGGAAGCATATTTCCGAACAAATGATCGTTGAGCCTGTGTATCATCTTTATCAAAAGTCGGCCAAGCAAGTTGGAGGTCTGCGTTGGCTTTAAGAAATTTATTATTCTCTGCTTCATAGTGATTGGCAGGAGCAACAAGTGTTCCTTCTTTATTGATGTATCTGTCAAGGTAAATCACAGTTCCTTCCTGTTCTTTGATCCACTGATATTCGTTTTCATACCGCAGATCAGTAATAATGTATATCGAATTGGGATCACTCATCTTTTCAGCTGAGAGCTTTACCCAATGCATATCATCTTGATCTCGTCTAAATTCAGTACCCCAAAAGATAAGGAATTTACGAATAAGTTTTTTCTCATCTGGATTAGACGTCCAAGCACTGATGCCAATCGTCTTCTTTAGAAACTCGTCGACCTCTTCTTTCAACGCGTCGGCAAAGGCGATTCGTTCAACTCGTCCATCATTAAGGTACCACGGTTCGTGCGATTCAAGTTCGTGTTTAAGAGCGTGGAAAAGCGTATCCTTCCCACACGTAGCGTTTCCTGCTATAGCAATAATCTTTTTCATATTCAAATTCCTAGTTCCCAGTTAAGTACTCCATCGTCAATTAATATCATTAAGCCGGTAAATCTATCATCAAGAGTGAGACGGTTTTCGCCTATACCGTTTTCGGTAACGGAAGAGACACATTCGCCAACCGTGCCATCCTTTTCTATTCTGTACATATCAATACGCTGTAAGGAAGGATAACCTGGGTCCTTACGAACATACCATAATTGAGCAATGTGTTTGTGGCCATTCCAAGTCTTTCCAAGTAGGGTTCTGTGTATATGAGTCATTACAGTTTATACCATATTATACCAAAAAAACTTAATTCTGTAAATAATAAAATTAGGTTTGTTATAAATAGTTATATGAAAAATTCTCAGGAATACACACCTCAAGATCCGCTTGTAGCCGCTGCATATGATTTGCTAAAGTCAGTTAAAGAAGGAGCACACGAACCGCTTAACCTTCCCAATGAAAAGGAGCTTGCAATGGTGATCACGCAACTTAACTTTGTTTGTCACGCTTCATCTGAGATTCGAGACATGCTTACCAACGGAGGTAGTTATCCTGAGTGGTTTCAAAATAAATTAAGTGGTCTTCATTCCACGATGCAAGACCTACACTCTTATATTCTAGGTAAAGAAGCTGGCAATCTTAAAGAAATGACCAAGGCAAAGCTTGACAAAACAAACAAGATCTCTTCCGACGAATATTCTAAGCTGCGCAAAAAGCCTTACTTTAATGCCGACGACTGGAAGTTCAGCGACAAGGATATGCTTTACCACCGAATCGTAGAAGAAGTTCAAACCGAGCAGGTTAAAACCATTAAGGTTGGAGAAGACGCGGTTGGTACTGATGCCGAACTCCATTATGCAGTGGTTTCTAATAGAAAAGTACAGGCGGTTGGAGAAAAGGAAGAGATGCTTGACTATTGTAAAGAAAACGGTGGCAGAGTTTGGAAAACAGCCACACTTCAAGTTGGCGATCTTGTGGAAGAAGCCAATTAAATCTTGAGATTCTCTGGTATCGGCAAAGGATATATGCCAACCACTTTAAGGTCTTCACGGTTAAGTGCCTTAAAAACTTTACGAAAAATAAAGTAACGCCTTTGCGCGTCGGCCATACCTAAGGAATACTCTATATCATTCCAAGATGGTATAAATGTTGCGGCCTTTTCACCGTTCCCGCTTATAGTATAAATCCCCACCGAGTCAAAGGGATTGGCTTCCATTAAGCTAAGTATATCTCTAGTTATTATAACTATTCCTTCCCGCTGGGCTTCAAGATCTATAGCCGTTGGTTGTGGTGGGTCAGGAGGAACTGGAATTGCTAGAGATAACCAAATGATGCTGATTGATAAACACAGAATGAATATGATTACCCCTCGCATATTTATTATTTATAGTAAAGGGGGTCCTTAACCTCCTTATTTTATAAATATTCTTAGTGCTACTGCTATGGACGAATCTGATAATCATCAAAGTCTGAAGGCGGTGGCCAGTCTATTAAAGAGGGAAAATCATTAATTGGTTTTCCCTTTTTTTGTATTAACATCAAACACCATACCACCATGACAAGAACGAAAACCACCAAACGCGCTTCCAGAAAAAAGGCTGAGAGACGGCTCAAACTTGAAGATCTCAGGGATGCAGAAATAGAGGATACTCTCGAAGAAAATTGGATGACTAACTTTACAATCAGAAAGCCTTTTTATTATTCAAAGAATCATCTTGCGTTCAAGGATGGTCTTTGTGATAACCGAACAAAGATTGGATTTGTCGATGGACCTGCTGGTAGTGCTAAATCGTATCTTGCCGTTCTTGCTGGGTTGGAATTATTAAAGGCCAATAAGATTGAAAACATCGTGTATATCCGAAGTGTAATTGAAAGCGCGAGTCGATCTCTTGGTGCGCTGCCCGGAGAAGTGGATGATAAGTTCATGCCTTATGCAATGCCTCTTATTGAAAAGGTTGCAGAGATTAGCGGCCAAGGAGTTGCCAATCACCTTATGAAAGAAGGTATCCTCTCTGCTATTCCCGTTAACTTTGTTCGTGGCTTGACGTTCAACAATTCCTTTGTGATTATTGATGAAGCCCAGAACTTAACCTCGGCCGAGCTTGTTACAATCCTAACCCGATTTGGTAAGGATACACGCTATGCTGTTTGCGGTGACCTTAAACAAGCTGACATTGGAAAGGCTAGTGGCTATTCCGAAATCTTCAACAAGTTCAAACTAAGAGATGATGCAGAGAACAGAGGAATCTTTAACCTTACGTTTGGTGAAGAAGATATTGTCCGCAGTAAAATACTTCGCTATATTGTGGAAGTTCTCGAAGCTTAGCGGGTTGCGCTTTGAGTAACACGATGAACACCTGACCCCATTCCAGTATTCTTTCCGTAAGGACTATACTTACGGTGTTCATCAAATTGGTCAGGGGAAACCACTTGCATTTCTCCGGCGGTCTTGTGACCCCATACCATAACGCCTTTCACTTTAGGCACGTGCTCAGCGCATGACATACAATAATTATAGCCAGCATCAACTCGTGCTGGGACTACTTCTTTATAACAGTGAATACATTCCATAATAAAATTTACTTTTTAAGTTTTCTAATTTCTTTTTCAATATCCTTTATAATATCGTCGTAGTGCGATATCAAAGTGGGTATATGCACGTCGGCATCCTTTAAGATTTTAACGTGGCTTCCCTTACCACTTTTCAGTTCCTTTCTGGTTTGCTTATGGCAACTCAGATCCTGTTGCAGCATTTCTAATTCGGTCATAAGAACTTTTTCAACACTTCACCTATAACATCGGGAGAAAGAATTCCTTCGTAGCTATATTTGTGTTCACCGTCTGAAACGACAAAAAACGGAAGAGAAGATATTGTGTGACCCATTTCTCTAAGGTGCTGAAGAACACCTGCCACAGCTAAAGGATTCCCTTGAAGCGACAACGTTTCACACTGATGGTTGAATTCATTTGATAGGCGCTCAAGGTCTTCAAGGTACGGAGGACAGAGTTGGCAATCCTCACTATAAAAGACGTTCACCTTAGCCATTATGAAATCCTTCGGATGCCAAGGATTCTCGATTTATAATAGTCAAGAGATATTTCGCCAATTGCCTTGTATCGCGTAGATCTGTGAATGGCCTTTCCGCCACCTTTGTAAATTAGGATATGTCCACTTCTGGAACTTCTTCCTCGTGATGTGATAATAATATCGCCGGGCCGGATGGAGGAGAGCTGTACTTTCGTCCCCCATTTAAGCCACGATCTCGCAAAGCTCGATGATGAGGGTGGGGTTCCTCCCGCTCTTTTAACAACGTGTGAAACATAGTTGGCGCATTGAAGACTAACGCCTTTTTTATAATAAGTGCCAATGTCCCGTGTTGCAATACTTGCGATTTTCGAAGAACTTGCCACGCCCTTCAACTTTAATTTTGAAAAGACTTCTTTAAGATCGGTTTCAGACTCTTTTGATTTGGTTGATCTGGAGTGAGCCGGCTTTGGTTTTGCCGATGCCACTCCCATAAAAGATACAAGCGAAAGGCTGAGAATGATAGCGGGGTTTTTCATATGATTCTAATCAAGTGGTAAAATTCTCCACTTCAAAGTTGTGTGTTGGTCTTTCATAAGTTTCTTGCTGTCCTTTTTTCTTTTCCACAATACGTGGTTTGCTTCAAGCAAAGAAGAGCACTTTTCGTCCGTTACCCATTTCTGGTGAAGGGGATGCTTGTATTGAACTAAATGCGTAATATTCATTTTTGGTTTTCGTCGTCGGTTAATTCAATAACCTTCTCACATCTCTTTGAAATAACCTTTATTCCATCCCTAAGAATGGAGCGCTGCTGATAAATGTCAAGGTCATGATCGGAATAAATGCTTTCCAAAAGTTCATCAAGGTCATGCTTTATCAATTGTAGTAAAAAAGAAGCCTCGTTGAATTTCATATTTTTATTTATCGGTTGTATTGAAGAGTGATAGTATCGTCGATAGCGATACCTTCGCGTTCCATTCTCACCAGAGATAATAGAATGTCTTTCTCCCAAGGATCAAACCACACAAAGAATCTTGCGAAGAATGCCTCCGTCTCTGCTTCCGACTTAAGGGCAAATTGATTAATAATGGACCTATGAATGTTCCATACTTGGCCGTCTTTATTTGTAATGGTAATTGTATTAGTCATTGGCACAAGCCCTTTATCTTACTCTCTTATTATATCAGAGTTCCTTTTCAACCGTCTCCTGGATTGCGAGTTCGACTCGCTCCCAGATAGACTCTCCACATGCATGCATCACAGCATCATCTAGAGCCTGACACACCTTATAAGTGAACTCAAATGGAGTCTCGAGACCATGCAGATCTGCTTCATCCAGAGTATCCACTACGATCGTGCAAAGTTCCTTCCAGAGCGAGGCAGGATCCTCATTCTTAGCGATACCACGGAGCGTTGCATTCTGAAGGCGGGTTTTGATTATTTCTTGTGGTCTCATAATATAATAGGATGGTTAAAATTAATAGTATTCTTTGAAATGGTAATTGTATTAGTCATCGGCACAAGCCATTTTGTAAAGCATGTCATGAGGATCCAGAAGCTCGTCAATGGTCATACTTTGAAGCCCTTTATCTATGATGCTTTGATTGTCACCGCCATTCAAACTTTTAACCCAGTCCAAAAGCGTCAGACAAACGCTAATAAGGTTGTAGTTTCTATCGCCAATTTCCGTGTAAAAGCTGGCGGAGGTCAAGGTCTCTTTCATTTCCATGACAAGATTCCATTCGGCTCGGCGGAGAATGCCGGTTACAATGTCAAGGTTATTTACTCCAGCAAGCTCTCGCTTGAGCTGAATAGGATTTGTGATTTTGGTATTAGAGTTGTTCATAATATAATAGGATGGTTAAAATTAATAGTATTCTTTGAAATGGCCAAACGATTCATTCTCGTTGTAGCCTGCAAGGTAGGCGTCGATTTCTTCTTTGGTCATATCCTTCTCCTCCACTTTCTCGGAGGTCGAGGTGCCATCTTTGTAATAATGAGGAGTGACTCCTCTGCGGTAGTAGGAATCTGCTCCGCCGCGGTCGAAAGGACCGCCGTGTCTAGTGTCATATTTTTTACTCATAATATAAATGATAGGGTTTTTAGCTTTTTGTTCCGGTAGCTTCAAGGACCTTGAAAAGCCGCTTATGAACAGCCTTCAAGGAGTCCTCAAGGAACTCCGCCTTTTGTTTTTCTCCCGCCTCCGCTACCATCGCGGACATTTTCAAGACGGTTTGGATCTCTGGAAGAACCCAGCGAACTTGATCTTGAAGGAACTTCTCATTAGCGGTGGCTGTGGTAGTATTGTTTTCCATAAGTATATTCTACCACACTTTGGGATAAATGTAAATAGAAAAATGCTAAAAAAATGAAAAAAATGCATTTTTGCCGGATTTGACACAAAACTTGCCCAATTTGATACAAAACGGCTATAATGATGATCTGACCAACTCAGCGGAAGTCCACTTCTGTTCTCTATCGCTCCACCAATGGGTATACTCTGGTGTAGTGATCAGAAAGCTATCTTGAGCGGTAGATTCCTTTAGCTTAAACCCCAGAGCTTTAGCTTTGAAGAAAATCTCTTTCGCAGAGGTGGAAAACTTAGGATAATTGAGAAACTCAACAACGGCTCCGGTCTCCTCTCCACCGCAGTATATGAAAGATGTTTCCGAAACGTTTACACAGCTTGGATTCTCTTTACACCAATGCCGACACGTTTGCTTTATCACATCAATCGGACCACTGATATAAATCCTAGCAAAAGTAGACGGGGAGGATAGGTGCCTTTTAAATTGATTCATAACAAAAGGTATAGTATATCAACAGGGAATGAGACGTGTTTGTTAGTCTTTGTTTACGACATCTTGAACATTTTCGATTTCTCGATAAAGTGCTTCGACATCGTCAGTTATTCTTTTATCGAATCTGGAATCCAACCTATCGAAGTTTCTCCAAACCTCGTCGTTTTCAGAGCCGATTGTTCTTTCTAATGAGTCGACACGCGTATTGGCGTCGTACTCGAGTTGTGCAAGCTCTCCTGATAATCTTACAACCTTGAACCCCAACCATACAACGTATGACAAGAACCCTAAGCTGAATACAGTCACCAAGATGCCATTTACTATAATCGCAGTTTCCATAAGCTTATTCTTTCTATTTTAAGATTGGTCTTAAACACTGCGATATACTATACCTAAATGATAATGAATTCCTTTTTCTTCTTAAATGCTTTCCGCATCTTCCTCAGAGTTTTCAGCTGAGCTAAAGTTTCTTCGTCGGCGGGCGGGTAATCCACAATTTCCTTCATCAGCATATGAATGGCCGTGTCCAGCGCGCTAATTGCAATTTTAGATTGATAGATTGAATACCGTTTCATAATTATTCTTCAGTCTTTTCTGTATCCTTCAGTCTTTCAGCCTCTTCCTTTTTAATATTAAGAAGCGATTCATACGCCGCTGAAAGGTCTTTGCGGT
>Ga0181556_1001475_pt1 | contig 23486 bp, 19 predicted proteins | sample 011ome_14_FD_148651 | JGI IMG/M metagenome (GOLD analysis project Ga0181556, IMG submission 148651) | Coastal salt marsh microbial communities from the Groves Creek Marsh, Skidaway Island, Georgia - 011505AT metaG (spades assembly) | ecosystem: Environmental > Aquatic > Marine > Intertidal zone... | reverse complement strand
CGATCCCGAGTTCCTGGAGAAGCATCGGAGTCGTCTCGTAGAAGATTGCGCCCGTCTCTGAATCCGTGTGTGATTCCTGGATGAGCCCACGACCGAGCAGTGTACGAATCACCGTATCGACGTTCACCGCGCGAATGGCGGAGACGTGCCCTCGGGTCACGGGTTGCTTGTAGGCAATCACCGCCAGGGTCTCCAGTGCCGCTTGGGAGAGCTTCGCAGGAACTTGGTCCTGAATAAGTTTCTTGACCGCATAGTCATAGGTATCCCGCACATACATGCGCCATCCGCCGCCAACTTCTCTCAGTTCGAAACCACGCTGGGGACCACCAGAGTCGCCGTTGTAATCCGCCACCAGAGCGTGGATTGCTTCTTTCACCTCAGCGAGAGGAACGTCCAGCGCACTTGACAGCGCCACAACACTTTGGGGCTCGTCTGCGACCATCAGGATTGCTTCCAGCTCACGCTGCAGATCTCTCGTCACCTCAGTCATTGACACGGTCCTCGCCTCCCCACTCTTCGCCCAAGTGCGCAAGAGAATCATCTGTGAAATCGTTCGCGACCCATTGGAGAGTTAGCTCCCCCAAAGGCTCGAGTTGGTGAAAGGTGATGGCTGACTCGCGATAGAGCTCCAGCACGGCCAAGAATCTGGCGACAATAACGCCCCGTTCCTGCACACCGGCAATCAGGGAGCGAAAGCTGACCGGTTTGCCACTCTTGAGAAGTGCCACAACATGAGCGGCTTGCTCCCGGATACTCACCAACGGGGCGTGAAGGTGCTCCAACCCCACCATCGGAATCTCTCTAGGAGCGAGCGCAAAGACAGCGAGCGCATGGAAATCCTCGAGGCTGAGCGTCCACTGTAATTCAGGTGCTGATGCCAAGAACTTGTCTTCCAATCGCACTGCACGAGGATGACGACCGGACTCGCGCTCAAAGTTCTCCGCAAACCAGGAGGAGACGTCCTTGAACGCCCGATACTGCAGCAATCGCGCGAACAGTAGGTCTCGCGCTTCGAGGAGTGCCACATCTTCGGGGTCAACGAACTCTCCTTGAGGAAGCAGTCCCACGATCTTCATGTCCAGCAGGGTGGCTGCCACCACGACGAACTCACTCGCCGCGTCGAGGCCCGCGATTCCCTCAAGGTGCTTCACATATGTGAGGAACTCATCGGTGACGGCTCCGAGGGAAACCTCCGTGATGTCGAGCTGGCGCTTACTGATGAGGCTCAGCAGAAGGTCAAACGGTCCATCAAAGTTGGCGAGAGAAACTTGAAAACCATCCCCCACCGCGGCGCCCTCCACCTCCAGAGGGTTGAGCGTGCTAGGCGATGGAGCCACGGGCAATGAGCTCTCGTGCCAGCTGGCGGTATGTTTGCGCACTGGCATGGCTGGGCGCGAATTCGGTAATCGGAACACCGGCCACCGACGCATCAGGGAACTTCACGGTCTTTCCAATCACCGTGTCCATGACGGTGTCCCCAAAGGCCTCGACCACACGCTCCATCACTTCTTTCGCGTGCAAAGTCCTCGCATCAAACATTGTCGCGACAATGCCATCGACGCGAATCGAGGGGTTCAGGCGTTCCCTGACCTTATCGATGGTGTCGATTAGAAGCGCGACTCCGCGTAGTGCGAAGTACTCCGTCTCCAGCGGAATCAACACGCCATGGGCCGCAGTCAAGGCATTAACCGTGAGCAACCCCAACGAGGGTTGGCAATCGATTAACACCACGTCATAGTCATCCAGGACGGGCTTCAACACCCGGGCGAGAATCTGCTCTCTCGCCACTTCATTAACGAGGTGGACTTCGGCCGCCGAGAGGTCAATATTGGCGGGAATGACATGAATTCCTGGGACTTTCGTCGGCTGGATAGCCTTACGAACGTCTTTTTCTCTGCCGATGAGCAGGTCATAAATCGTGGTGGTGTCATGGGTATTGACGCCGAGCCCTGCTGAGAGAGCGCCCTGGGGGTCAAAGTCCACCATGAGAACGGTTCGACCGTACTCGGCGAGGGCTCCCCCGAGGCTGATCGTCGTGGTGGTCTTTCCCACACCACCTTTTTGGTTACACAGCGAAATAACGCGCGCCGGTCCGTGGGATTTAAGCGCTGGTGGCTCGGCAAAATCACGGATTGGGCGCCCGGTGGGGCCCGTCTTTACCGCTGATTTCGCCATATCCAGAGTCTACAGCGAAGCACTAACGGGCGCGTGGATGGGCACTCTGGTACACCTCACGGAGGGTGTCAATCGTGACTTTCGTGTAAATCTGAGTCGTCGACACAGAAGAATGCCCCAAGAGCTCTTGCACGACGCGAATATCTGCCCCTCCCGCCAGAACATGGGTGGCGAAAGAGTGCCGCAGGGTATGCGGTGACAAAGCTTGTGTCAGCTGAGCACGCTCAGCAGCGCCTCTCAAAATGAGCCAAGCATTCTGTCGCGAGAGCGCTCCGCCGCGATTACCCACAAACACCATGGCTGCTGCTGTACCCCGAGCGGACACGAGCGCTGGTCGGGAGCGCGTGAGATACGCGTCCATGGCGTCTCGCGCAAAGGACCCCACCGGGACGATGCGTTGTTTGTTTCCTTTCCCGGTGACTCTCACTGCTGGAGCACACCGGAGGTCATCGTCGACAATGTCGTCAATCGTCAATGAAAGGGCTTCCGAGATTCGGGCACCGGTGGCATAGAGAAACTCAAGGAGCGCTCTATCCCGCAGCGCAGGCGGGTCATCTCCCACTGTCGAGTCGAGGAGAGTCTGAACCTCGCTGACCGATAACGCCTTGGGTAGACGAGCAGGAAGCGCTGGCGGCGAAATACCGACAGTCACGTCATCAACGAGGACTTTTTCCTCAAGTAAGTACCGATGGAAATTCTTGATGCTGGAGACTTTCCTCGCCAGCGTGGTGGCAGCGCCCTCGAGACTTTCGACATACGACCTCGCTTGAGACGCCACGATGGCACTCGGGGTGTCGACGCCGAGTGAGTGAAGGTACTGAACATAGGCCTGTAGGTCCCTGGAGTAGGCAGCAATCGTGTTCTGAGATCTCCCTCGCTCGAGAGTGAGATAGCGAACATAGTGCTCGAGATACCTCTCGAGCTCGCTCCGGGACTTCTCCCCCGCGCCCTTATTTCCGGTGGACATAGGCCGCCAACAGTGCAGTGACAGCAATCTGATTGCGGATTTTTCCTGTCACTGCGGCTTCCACCGCATCACGCAAAGGTACAAAGCGCATTTCCAGGTCCGCTTCTTCACCCGTGCGGACATAATCGTGGGTGAGGGGGCGGAGACCCGTTGCCACGTAGATATGAATGAACTCGTTCGACCCACCAGGTGTCGTATTCAACGTAGTCAAGAATTCCCAATGATCAGCCTCGAGGTCCGCTTCTTCGGCCAATTCCCGCTTCCCGCATACCAACGGATCTTCACCCGGGATATCCAGCAGGCCAGCAGGTATTTCCCAGTTCACGGTGCGAATCGAGTGACGGTATTGGCGGATCATCATCACCTCGTCCCTCTCGTTGAGAGCGACAACTGCCACAGCCCCGGTGTGGTCGACATAGTCCCGGCTCAGAACCTCATCGTTGTAGGGGAAGGTGTCGCGAACAACGTTCCAGATGGCACCCTCATACACCGTCTCGGTGCTGAGGACAGGAATCGAGAGTGGCTCGTCTTCAGGGATGAAGCGAGCAACCATCAGCTGGCCTGATCGGTAACCGCAAACAGCGCAGACGAGTTGTGTCGCTCGAGGGCTGCGCCCACTAAGCCTGCAAACAACGGATGAGCTCGATTGGGCCGTGAGCGAAGCTCCGGATGAGCTTGAGTCGACACATAGAACGGGTGGACCGCTGCGGGAAGTTCCACAAACTCCACGAGGCTGTCATCCGGTGATGTTCCGGAGAACACCAAGCCCGCCGCTTCCAGCTGCTCTCGATAGGTGTTGTTCACCTCATAACGATGGCGGTGACGCTCCGTTATGGAGTCGGAGCCATAGAGGTTACGAACGATGCTGCCCTTTCGCAGGGCGGCTTCGTAGAGACCAAGTCGCATAGTTCCGCCCATGTCACCCTGGCCGGAGACAATATCGACCTGCTCGGCCATCGTGGCGATCACGGGGTATTTCGCGTCAGGGTCAAACTCGGTACTGGAGGCGCCCTCCAGGCCAGCGATATTTCGCGCGTACTCAATCACCATGCACTGCAGACCCAAACACAGTCCGAGAGTGGGAATAGCGTTTTCCCGCGCGTGGCGGAGCGCGCCAAGCTTCCCCCCAATTCCTCGGATCCCAAAACCGCCAGGAACACAGATTCCATCAACATCCGAAAGGGCCTTCTCAGCGCCTGCTGGGGTCTCACACTCGTCGCTCGCCACCCACTTCAGCTCCACCTTGGTCTGGTGAGCAAATCCGCCGGAGCGAATGGCTTCACTGACTGAAAGATAGGCATCAGGAAGGTCGATGTACTTGCCGACAACAGCAATCGTCACCGTATGGCGGGGGTGGTGAACGGCATCCAGGAGATCCTTCCAACCGTCCCAGACCATCTCTCCAGCTTCGAGACTCAGGTGATCGATGATGTAGTCGTCGAGGTCTTGGCTGTGGAGTAGCGAGGGGATGTCGTAAATACTTCCTACGTCCACCGCATTGACGACGGCCGCCTCATTAACGTCACACATCAGCGCGATTTTGCGACGGTTCGCGCTTTCCACTGGTCGGTCACTGCGCAGAACCAGGGCATCAGGCTGGATACCAATTGACCGCAGTGCCGCAACAGAGTGTTGGGTCGGCTTTGTCTTTTGCTCCCCCGACGCCCCCATGAACGGCACCAGGGAAACGTGGACAAAGAACACATTCTCTCGGCCCAGCTCGTGACGGACTTGTCGGGCAGCCTCGATAAACGGCTGGCTCTCAATATCTCCCACGGTGCCACCGATTTCGGTGATGATGACATCTGGCCTGGGCTCCTCGTGAGCCTGCAGACGCATGCGTCGCTTGATTTCGTCGGTGATGTGAGGAATGACCTGGACAGTGTCGCCGAGATACTCGCCCCGCCTCTCCTTGCCAATCACTTCCTGATAGACCTGGCCAGTCGTCACATTTGCAGCCCGCGAGAGGTTGATATCTAAGAAACGTTCGTAATGGCCAATATCCAGATCTGTTTCTGCCCCGTCATCGGTAACGAAAACCTCACCGTGCTGGAAGGGGTTCATGGTCCCAGGATCGACGTTCAGATAGGGATCAAGCTTCTGCATGACAACGCGCAGACCCCGGCCCGACAGCAAGTTCCCGAGGGACGCGGCGGTAAGACCTTTACCCAGAGAGGAGACAACACCCCCGGTCACAAAAATGTGTTTCGTGATGTCCGATTCGGTCTTTTTTGAGGTGTCCGCCACGGAATTCAACAATAACTGCTTAATGGTCGACTTAGCGACGGCTCACCGAATGTGTTTTCTCCAAGAGCTCCCTAGCGTGCGAGAGGGCAGTGTGAGAGTCCTCCATGCCCCCCAGCATTCGTGCTAACTCGCGAACTCGCTCGTCACCCTCCAGCACCGCAACGCTCGACGTTGTTACCTGTCCGTCTGTGTCCTTCACCACGAGGAGGTGGTTATTCGCATATGCCGCCACTTGGGCGAGGTGGGTCACCACAATCACTTGCGCGTTTTGCGCGAGACGATCCAACCGGCGACCAATCTCCAGAGCGCTCGCGCCCCCAACTCCAGCGTCAACCTCATCAAAGACGAACGTGGGAACTGGGTCATTCCCCGCGATGACGACCTCGAGGGCCAACATCACCCGAGATAACTCACCACCGGAGGCTCCTTTGCCGAGCGCTAAGGGGGCAGACCCAGGGTGGGCAGAGAGCAGAAGGCTGATGTGATCAGTTCCGTGAGCCGCCAGCTCGGAGCTACTATCGACGGACACATGGAAAGTCGCCGTCGGCATGGCCAGCGCAGAAAGCTCCTGGGAGACCTGTTCACCGAGGAGCACTGCTGCTGACTGGCGAAGCGCGCTCAGCTGCGATGCCAGGGCTTGGGTACTCTGCAAAGATTCCGCAACCTCGCTCGCCAAGGCGTCTACGGTGGTCTCGTCTTGGTCTAGCTCGAGTAGCCTCGCTGAGCCTCGCTCTGCATACGAAAGAACATCCTCGAGTGTCGGCCCAAATTTTCTCATCAAGCCGGTGATGGCGGCCAGACGATCATGGCTCTCCTCCAGGGATAAGCCAGTTCCTGACTCCAAGCCCGCCGCGTATCCCGCAAGAGCGTGGCTGACTTCTTGGACTTGATAAGACGCATCAGCCAACTGGCTCCGCACCACCTCCAGAGATGGGTCAAAGCTTGCGACCCTCTCTAAAGCCCGAAGTGCACTATCGAGAAGGGCTGTCGCGTCAAGTGAATCCATCGCACTCTCGTCCGACGCAAGGGCTTGCGCGGCGAGAGCAATTCCCGCGCGCAACTCCTCGGTGTTCGACATCTTGGTGATGGAGTCTTTCAGTGAGTCGTCCTCGCCAGGCTCTGGCGACACTGCCTCAATATCTGCCAGGGAAATGCGCAACTCTTCTGCTTCCCGGCGCCGCTCATCAGCTTGGGTCGTCAAAACTTCCAGCCGGTGGGCAAGCTCTTTGTATCGGGCAAAAGCCTCCTGATAGCGAGCAAGGACTGTCCGAAGCTCATCACCTGCGAATCGATCGAGGGCATCGCGCTGCGCTGCCTCAGATTTCAATCTGATCTGGTCACTCTGCCCATGGATAACAACCAGCTCTTCGGCGAGCTCCGAGAGGGCAGAGACAGGAGCGCTTCGACCACCGACTAGTGCTCGAGAGCGGCCCTCCGACTGAACTTCACGAGAGAGCACCAATTCGTGGTCATCAATGGCAGCACCGAGTTCTTCAGCTCGGGCTCGAACACCGGGACTGCGTTCTAAGGAAAATCGCCCCTCCACCCAGCTCGACTGACTGCCTGAACGGACACGGGCGGCATCAGCCCGGGCCCCCAACAGCAATCCCAGCGCTGTCACCACCATCGTCTTGCCGGCCCCGGTTTCTCCGGTGACAACCGTCAAACCTGGGCCGAGAGGCAGAGTCGCTTGAGAGATGACCCCGAGATCAGAGATGGTGATGTCGACAATCACGATTCGCTACTCCTCAGGGCCGCGCCAGCCAGTGACGGGCAGCGAGAACTTACTCACGAGGCGGTCAGTGAACGGACCGGGGTGCAAACGCGCCAACCGAATAGGCTCAGCACTCCGCGACGCCTGAACGCGAGAACCAGGACTGATGTCGATGCTCCGTCGACCATCACACCACAGGATTGCATGAGCTGAGGAGCGCTCGAGAAGCTCGACCGCCATCACAGAATCCGGTCCCACTACGAGTGGTCTGGCAAAAAGAGCGTGCGCCGACAGGGGAACCATCAAGAGTGCTTCCACACCCGGCCACACAATGGGTCCTCCAGCGGAGAACGAATATGCGGTGGAACCGGTCGGGGTTGCCATGACCACCCCATCAGCTCCAAAAGCAGAAATAGGCCGACCGTCAACCTCTAAGGCGACTTCGATCATGCGCGCGCGAGAAGCTTTTTCCATCGCCGCTTCATTGAGCGCGAAGCTTCGAAAAACCTCGACACCATCCCGCACGACAGTGACATCGAGCGCAAGTCGCTCCTCAACGTCGTATTCACCAGCCAGAGCCTGCTGGACCGTCCAGGAAAGATCATCTTTCTCGCTCTCGGCGAGGAACCCCACGTGACCGTGATTGATGCCTAACAGGGGAGCACGTGAACCACGCGTCAGCTCAGCAGCTCCCAAGATGGTGCCATCGCCACCGAGAACAATGGTGAGTTCAATATCGGAAAGCGCCACGTCCTCACCGAGAAGATGAAGGTCTCCCTCGAAGTGCGACCGAAAATCTTGGGCTTGGTCGGCTGCAACGACAGGGGTCAACCCCGCACTGGCTAACTGGTGACACACCGTCATGGCCGCGCTGAGAGCGTCGTCGCGACCAGTGTGGGCCACGACAAGCATGTGTCTTTGCGCTGCCATCAGGGTCTCCAGCCTAGGAATGAGCCAGTTGGTGTATCTGCTCTGACCATTGTGGCGGATTACGACCGTGAGTGGGACTCAGCCAACACAGATACTCCTGGTTTCCCGACTCTCCGGTAATAGGAGAGGCCATCAACCCTCTGGTCTGAAGGCCAACGGTCACTGCGCATTCCAGCACGGACTCCATTGCAGAAGCTCGTAATTCCGGGTTGGTGACGATGCCCTCCTTGACTCCTCCTTTGCCGACTTCGAATTGGGGTTTTATGAGCGCAATCCAGTCACACCCGCCAAGAACCTCGACCACTCCGGGAATGATCTGAGTGAGTGAGATGAAACTCACATCGGACACAATCAGGGAAGGCATCAGACCCACTTCTCGCTGCCACCAGTCGCGGGTGATATCGCGCACGTTGGTACCGTCGAACGAGTCAACGCGCGGGTCATCTCTCAGCAGCGAATGCAGTTGGTCATGGCCCACATCTATCGCCACAACACGGCTGGCGCCTCGCTCCAGAAGCACTTGGGTGAATCCTCCCGTGGATGCTCCGATATCGAGCGCCAGCATTCCACTCGGGTCGATATCCCACTCCTCCAGGGCGGCCAGGAGTTTCAGCGCTCCACGCCCGACGTAGTCCGGTGCGCCACTGATCTCGATAGCAATATCGTCAGCGACTTCATGTGAAGTCTTTGTGACCACAATTCCCTCAACGGTGACGTCGCCACCGCGAATGCGTCGTTGAGCTTTGGTTCTGGAGTCAACAAGCCCTCTCGCGACCAAAGCGCTATCGAGTCTCATTCTGCAAACTAGTCAGATTCAGGATGATCGAGCATGTCCTTGAGTTCGTCATAGACCGCGCCCAAAGCATCGGCCCGCTCAGCCAGGGGAAGCGCTTGGAGGGCGTCGAGGCGCTGCTGCCATTGTTCAGAATCCATGCTCACCCTCACGAATATATCTGGGGATCGACATCAAGGCCGAATATCTTGAGCCCTGAATCGTGAATAATCGTTGCACCAGCGCGGATGAGGTCTATTTTTCGCCCCGCTCTCGCAACGCGAATGACGTGACCTTTCCGGCGGACAACCGCTCGCCCAACCTCCACTGTCAGAACACCGTCTGCGTCCTCTGAGCGAATAATCTCGGGATAGGGCTTGTGGAGCTCACGCAGATCCTCTACAACGTAGGTGGGGCGTTGAGATTCGTCACTGGCCAAGAGCGTCTTGGGAGTATCGATTCCCGTCAACACCAGAGCTGAACGGATTCCTGCTCTGTTGGCACCCAGAATGTCAGTGTCGAGACGGTCTCCGATCATCAGTGCATCACCCACCGAGCCAAAACGCTCCAAAGCGACGTCAAAAATCTCTTTTTCCGGTTTACCCGCAAATGTCGCGAGTCTGCCCACCGCGAGGTGAACAGCAGAGACCAAGGCTCCATTGCCCGGAGCCACTCCCCCTTCGACCGGGATGGACCAGTCCGTATTGGTCGCTACCCACGGAATCTCGGGTCGGCGCTGGAGAGCAAAGGAGGCTTGCGCTAAATCGCTCCACCCCACCTCGGGCGAAAAACCTTGAATAACTGCGTCGGGAGCGTCATCGGCAGAGCGCGTGATGCGAAAACCTGCGCTCTCCACTTCGCTGGTGAGCCCCTCACCGCCGACGACCAACACCAGGGAACCAGGTTCTATCAAGCGCGTGAGAACTCGCACAGCCGCCTGGGGTGAGGTGACAACGTCCTCGGCTGTGGCAGGAATCCCCAGCTCCGCAATCTGTTCAGCAACAGAAGCAGGCGTCCTGGAGGCATTGTTGGTGATGAAGCCAAGGTTCGCGTGTTTTCTGGCCTTCACCAACGACTCGATCGCATGATCAATGGGCCGCTGTCCTTGATAGATCACTCCATCGAGGTCTGCTAGCACGAGCCCCACACCGGTCAAGGGTGTTGCTTTAGTCACCCTCACCCTCCAGGGGCATCTCCACCACGACGACCTCGTCGTCACCGTCATCATCGACAGATTCCAGTGCTTGGGCTGCTCGATTCGCGAGCTGTCCCCACTTTTCTGCCTCATCTTCCTTGCCGATCAGGCTCAAGATGGTTGCATATGAATCAAAGAGAGCTGGGGAGTAGGAATATGCAAGCTCAGGGTTGAGCTGTGGGATCTCGAGTTCTTGAAGGGCAAGCTCGAGCTGACCCAAATCCAAACGGGCTCCTGATCGCGCAATGGCGAGCTCGACGGCGATGGGCGCGCTGAGCTCTGCCCTATTCACTTCCCCCGCGAGTTCGAGAGCCTTCTCAGGACGGCCCAGACCACGCTCACAGTCCACCATCATCGGCACCTGGTCGTTGCTGCCGGAAAGCCTGCGATAGGTGCGAAGCTCCCGCAGTGCCAGAGCGAAATCGCCCAGCAAATAGGCGGTGATTCCCACTGTCTCGCGAACCACCGGGATGCGGCCTGCTCTCCTCGAGGCAGCGAGAGCATGCTTGTGCGCGCGCTCGGGGTCCTCATCCACGACTCGAGATGCCATCACTAGGTGGCCGGCGACCCATTCTGCGTTTTCTTTGGTGAGCGCTTTCAGTTCACGCCACGCTGACCTATCGAGCTCGCTCGGTGTCGCGTCCTCATCAACTGCAGGATCATCATGACGTGGCGCATTCTCGCGATCATCATCGCGGGGCGGACGAGCCTCTCTCCTGTCTCCAAAGGGTTTTCTCGGAGCGCCCGGGCGACCACCACGCTCAGCACTGAATGGTCTGGAGCCTCGAGGAGCATCATCGCGTCTCGGTCGTCCGCCTTCCCTGGTCGCATCGTCACGACGTTGACCGCCTGTTCGAGGCGTGTTGCGTCCTTCACCATCACGCGGGGTAGAAGACCGTGGAGCACCGGACTTAGGCGCACCCGATCGGGGAGCTCCTGATCTGGGTGCTCCGGACTTGGGCCTACCAGGACCAGAAGGGCGTCCAGCCCCGGGTTTCCGGGGTCGACGATCTCCAGAAGCTGGTCGCTTATCGTTCTCAGTCATGAAGTCTTCCTCGTTAACGCAAAATGGCCACCCTAGCGGGTGGCCATTTCACAAAGAAGTCCGGCGGTGTCCTACTCTCCCACAGGGTCCCCCCTGCAGTACCATCGGCGCTGAAGGTCTTAGCTTCCGGGTTCGGAATGTAACCGGGCGTTTCCCCTTCGCTATGGCCGCCGAAACACTATTGATTTATCAGTCTGAGGGCAACCAGAATTACCTGGTTGCCGATCGGTTCTCGACCGTAAATCGAGAACCACAAAGTGGACGCGAGCACCACTCATGTGGTGTCAAGTTATCGGCTTATTAGTACCGGTCAGCTGCATGGGTCTTTAGTCCCCACTTCCACATCCGGCCTATCAACCCAGTCGTCTACTGGGAGCCTCTCGCCCCGAAGGGCATGGAAATCTCATCTTGAGGCCGGCTTCCCGCTTAGATGCTTTCAGCGGTTATCCATCCCGAACGTAGCTAATCAGCGGTGCCCTTGGCAGGACAACTGACACACCAGAGGTTCGTCCAACCCGGTCCTCTCGTACTAGGGTCAGATCCTCTCAAATTTCCAACGCGCGCAGCGGATAGGGACCGAACTGTCTCACGACGTTCTAAACCCAGCTCGCGTACCGCTTTAATGGGCGAACAGCCCAACCCTTGGGACCTACTCCAGCCCCAGGATGCGACGAGCCGACATCGAGGTGCCAAACCATGCCGTCGATATGGACTCTTGGGCAAGATCAGCCTGTTATCCCCGAGGTACCTTTTATCCGTTGAGCGACAGCGCTTCCACAAGCCACTGCCGGATCACTAGTCCCGACTTTCGTCCCTGCTCGACCTGTCAGTCTCACAGTCAAGCTCCCTTGTGCACTTACACTCGCCACCTGATTGCCAACCAGGCTGAGGGAACCTTTGGGCGCCTCCGTTACTTTTTGGGAGGCAACCGCCCCAGTTAAACTACCCACCAGGCACTGTCCCTGAACCGGATTACGGTTCGAAGTTAGATATCCAGAGTGACCAGAGTGGTATTTCAACAATGACTCCACGAACACTGGCGTGCCCGCTTCAAAGTCTCCCACCTATCCTACACAAGCCACACCGAACACCAATACCAAGCTGTAGTAAAGGTCACGGGGTCTTTCCGTCCTGCTGCGCGTAACGAGCATCTTTACTCGTAGTGCAATTTCGCCGAGTTCGTGGTTGAGACAGCTGGGAAGTCGTTACGCCATTCGTGCAGGTCGGAACTTACCCGACAAGGAATTTCGCTACCTTAGGATGGTTATAGTTACCACCGCCGTTTACTGGGGCTTAAATTCGCAGCTTCGCCGAAGCTAACCGCTCCTCTTAACCTTCCAGCACCGGGCAGGCGTCAGTCCGTATACATCGTCTTGCGACTTAGCACGGACCTGTGTTTTTAGTAAACAGTCGCTACCCACTGGTCTCTGCGGCCTTCTAGGCTCCAGGAGTAAATCCCTTCACCCGTCCGGCCCCCCTTCTCCCGAAGTTACGGGGGCATTTTGCCGAGTTCCTTAACCACGATTCTCTCGATCTCCTTAGTATTCTCTACCTGACCACCTGAGTCGGTTTGGGGTACGGGCAGCTAGAACCTCGCGTCGATGCTTTTCTTGGCAGCATAGGATCACTGATTTCCCCCGTGAGGGGTACGCGTCGGATCTCAGGCTATGTGAGGAACGGATTTGCCTATCCCTCGCCCTACTTCCTTACACCGGGACAACCATCGCCCGGCTCAGCTACCTTCCTGCGTCACACCTGTTAATACGCTAGCCGCCTCAGCATAGGGTCGAGTGCTAGCTCCCAATCCTCACCCCGAAGGGATCAGAAAGAGAATTCGGACTCTTAGCATTACTGAATTAGCTCTTGCGGTTCTTCGCCGGTACGGGAATATCAACCCGTTGTCCATCGACTACGCCTGTCGGCCTCGCCTTAGGTCCCGACTTACCCAGGGCGGATTAGCCTGGCCCTGGAACCCTTGGTCTTCCGGAGGACGGGTTTCTCACCCGTCTTTCGCTACTCATGCCTGCATTCTCACTCGTGTGGCATCCACGGCTGGGTCACCCCGCCGCTTCGCTCGCCACACGACGCTCTCCTACCCATCCACACGGCTGGACCACGAAGGCCTACCTATTGTGTAAATGCTACGACTTCGGTGATGTGCTTGAGCCCCGTTACATTGTCGGCGCGGAATCACTTGACCAGTGAGCTATTACGCACTCTTTCAAGGGTGGCTGCTTCTAAGCCAACCTCCTGGTTGTCTATGCAACTCCACATCCTTTTCCACTTAGCACACGCTTTGGGACCTTAGTCGGTAGTCTGGGTTGTTTCCCTCTCGACGATGAAGCTTATCCCCCACCGTCTCACTGCTGCGCTCTCACTTACCGGCATTCGGAGTTTGGCTGACGTCAGTAACCTTGTAGGGCCCATCGGCCATCCAGTAGCTCTACCTCCGGCAAGAAACACGCAACGCTGCACCTAAATGCATTTCGGAGAGAACCAGCTATCACGAAGTTTGATTGGCCTTTCACCCCTATCCACAGCTCATCCCCTCGGTTTTCAACCCAAGTGGGTTCGGTCCTCCACGACGTCTTACCGTCGCTTCAACCTGGCCATGGATAGATCACTTCGCTTCGGGTCTAGGACATGCGACTGAATCGCCCTATTCAGACTCGCTTTCGCTACGGCTACCCCTCACGGGTTAACCTCGCCACATATCGCTAACTCGCAGGCTCATTCTTCAAAAGGCACGCTGTCACCCCAACAAGGAGGCTCCAACGGTTTGTAAGCAAACGGTTTCAGGTTCTATTTCACTCCCCTCCCGGGGTACTTTTCACCTTTCCCTCACGGTACTTGTCCGCTATCGGTCATCTGGGAGTATTTAGGCTTACCAGGTGGTCCTGGCAGATTCACACGGGATTTCTCGGGCCCCGTGATACTTGGGATCCTCTTCGCGTTAGTGCTGCATTTCGACTACGGGGTTGGCACCCTCTGTGACTGGCCTTTCAAGACCATTCGTCTATACAACAACTATCCGCGTGCTGTCCGGCAGAACAGCGTAAGAGTCCCACAACCCCGACCATGCAACGCCCGCCGGCTATCACACATGATCGGTTTGGCCTGTTCCGGTTTCGCTCGCCACTACTACCGGAATCACTGTTGTTTTCTCTTCCTGTGGGTACTGAGATGTTTCACTTCCCCACGTTCCCTCTACCCGCCCTATATATTCAGGCGGGAGTCACTGGGTAGCACGAAGCTCCCAGCGGGGTTTCCCCATTCGGACATCCTCGGATCAAAGCTCGCTTATCAGCTCCCCGAGGCTTATCGCAGATTGCTACGTCCTTCTTCGGCTCCAGATGCCAAGGCATCCACCGTTTGCTCTTAGAAACTTGACTACATGAGTATGAATCGATCGTGAGACTCTTCCGAAGAAGAATCTCAGATTGACCAATGATCTATATAAATCTAGATCTGTAGATTGACACCCGAAGGTGCCTATCTAAGATGCTCGCGTCCACTGTGTAGTTCTCAATATACGGGCGGTTCCAGCCGCACAGGGAAATCCATCCGAGTGCATCCTGGTCCGATCGAGGCGTGCCCATCGATTGCTCGATGTGCCCGGTCCCTCAGGACCCAACAGTGTGCAGGTGGTGTTACTGAGCTCCGCCGGACGTTCCGTGCCCCAAAGGGCTGTACTAGTGCAGCAGTGCTGTTTACATCACCAAAGTCAATGTTCCACCCATGAGCAACCACCCTGGAACATTCGTCCAGGTTGTGGCTCTGGACACTCGAAAGTGTCAGATGCTCCTTAGAAAGGAGGTGATCCAGCCGCACCTTCCGGTACGGCTACCTTGTTACGACTTAGTCCTAATCACCGATCCCACCTTCGACAGCTCCCTCCTTGCGGTTGGGCCACCGGCTTCGGGTGTTACCGACTTTCATGACTTGACGGGCGGTGTGTACAAGGCCCGGGAACGTATTCACCGTGGCGTTGCTGATCCACGATTACTAGCGACTCCAACTTCATGAGGTCGAGTTGCAGACCTCAATCCGAACTGAGACCGGCTTTTTGGGATTCGCTCCACCTTGCGGTATTGCTGCCCTCTGTACCGGCCATTGTAGCATGCGTGAAGCCCAAGACATAAGGGGCATGATGATTTGACGTCATCCCCACCTTCCTCCGAGTTGACCCCGGCAGTATCCCATGAGTTCCCACCATTACGTGCTGGCAACATAGGACGAGGGTTGCGCTCGTTGCGGGACTTAACCCAACATCTCACGACACGAGCTGACGACAACCATGCACCACCTGTATAGAGACCTTGCGGGGAGTGTATTTCTACACTTTTCCTCTATATGTCAAGCCTTGGTAAGGTTCTTCGCGTTGCATCGAATTAATCCGCATGCTCCGCCGCTTGTGCGGGCCCCCGTCAATTCCTTTGAGTTTTAGCCTTGCGGCCGTACTCCCCAGGCGGGGTGCTTAATGTGTTAACTTCGTCACGGACCACGTGGAATGTGGCCCACAGCTAGCACCCACCGTTTACGGCGTGGACTACCAGGGTATCTAATCCTGTTCGCTCCCCACGCTTTCGCTCCTCAGCGTCAGTTACGGCCCAGAGATGTGCCTTCGCCATTGGTGTTCCTCCTGATATCTGCGCATTCCACCGCTACACCAGGAATTCCCATCTCCCCTACCGCACTCTAGCCTGCCCGTACCCACTGCAAGTCCAAGGTTGAGCCTTGGATTTTCACAGCAGACGTGACAAACCGCCTACGAGCTCTTTACGCCCAATAATTCCGGACAACGCTTGCACCCTACGTATTACCGCGGCTGCTGGCACGTAGTTAGCCGGTGCTTTTTCTGCAGGTACCGTCACTTTCGCTTCTTCCCTGCTAAAAGAGGTTTACAACCCGAAGGCCGTCGTCCCTCACGCGGCGTTGCTGCATCAGGCTTGCGCCCATTGTGCAATATTCCCCACTGCTGCCTCCCGTAGGAGTCTGGGCCGTGTCTCAGTCCCAGTGTGGCCGGTCACCCTCTCAGGCCGGCTACCCGTCGTCGCCTTGGTGGGCCGTTACCTCACCAACTAGCTGATAGGCCGCGAGTCCATCCTTGACCAAAATTCTTTCCAACTAGTGACCATGCGGTCCTAGCTCGTATCCGGTATTAGACGTCGTTTCCAACGCTTATCCCAGAGTCAAGGGCAGGTTACTCACGTGTTACTCACCCGTTCGCCACTAATCCAGCAGAAGCAAGCTCCTGCTTTCATCGTTCGACTTGCATGTGTTAAGCACGCCGCCAGCGTTCGTCCTGAGCCAGGATCAAACTCTCCGTAATTAGCTTGTTAGCCGGTGTTGCCACCGACACACTTGCTGCCGAGTGCCGAGGCACTCAGGCGAGTTTGTTCTGACTAAATGACTTGTCTACTGACTTGTCCAATTTAATCCAAAGGAATCTCAATGGCGGGATTGCTCCCACCACGGAGGTTATTTGGCATTGACTTAGTGCACACTGTTGAGTTCTCAAGGATCGGGCGTCGCTGACTCCGCTACCAGATTCCCGGTAGGGCGTCGGACATAATCCGTTGTGTTGTATCCAGCGCAGCTTTCGGTGCCAGGTACCAACCCGCCCCAGAGGGGGTGTTTTGGTCCGGCGCTGTGAAACGCTGGAGAACACACTCTAGTCCGTCTTCTTCCCCACTGCAAGCGGGGAATCTCCGACCTAGATGAAGTTCCACTTGAGGCTGAATGAGCACGCTGGCCCGGTCAACCTTTGGGGTGACAACTTCATAACTATAGGAGTCCCCCACCCATCACACAACTCACTGTCATCCCGGGCGTGTCGCGGTCCTAGCGACCGAAACCCCCGAGGAGTCGCTGAGCGCGTTTAGCAACGGACTTCCGCGAATCCTCGGCAAATCTCGCCAAGTGTGGGACGAGCCACGCTTCAAGATTTGTATCGTGATGCGCCCATTGCGCCAGGGTCTCCATAGTGTGGTTGAGAACAATCCAGTCACCGGACTCTTCGATATGGGTCTTCATGAGTGCAATCGAACGCTCTCGCTCGGGTTCACTCAGCAAGGGACCAATGGCAAGCAGCATTTGGCCCACCGACCACTGCGCGGAGGGTTGCTTGAGGCGTTCAACCCAGTTCATGATGGCGCCGATCTCAGAGTGAATCCACTCGGGGTGCTCCCACGCCACGCGCTTGAGAGCACTGGAAACCCGCAAACGCACGACCTCATCGTCGCTGGCGTAGGTGGCAATGAGCTCCGGGAGGAGAGAACGATCGGCATTCACCTGGTCGGCGACGGCCAGCGTGTTCCCCAGTGAGTTGTGATGGCCACCGGTGAGTGTGTCCTCGAAGATACTGACGTTAGGCATAGAACAAGCCAGCCAGAGTCTTCTTCCCCCTTTTCAGGAGCAATCCAGCGAGCAGAGGTCCCCTGGGTTTTCCCACCAGAGCAGCGTCCTCATCCACGGCTTGGTTGTTGATACTCACGCCGCCCTGCCCAATCGCACGCCTCGCTTCGGACAGGCTCTGGCAAAGGCCAGTGTTGACCAGGGCTTCAGCAACGCTGGTATCGGGTGTGATTGTGGCGTGGGGCAACTCGCGAAGTGCGGTCTCGAGAGTTGCGGGATCGAGCCCATCCAAGTCTCCTTTGCCAAAGAGCGCCTCAGACGCTGCCTTCACCGCCGCAGTCTGATCCGGCCCGTGAACAAGGGTGGTGACCTCCTCAGCCAGGCGCTTCTGCGCAGCACGGAGGTGGGGTGTCTCTTCGACGGCTGTCTCGAGTTCCTCGATCTCGGAGCGAGAGAGGAAGGTGAAGACCTTAAGGCGGTCGATCACGTCGCGATCATCAGTGTTGAGCCAGAACTGGTAGAGCGCATACGGACTGGTGAGGTCTGCGTCAAGCCAAATGGCATTGCCCTCTGACTTACCAAACTTGGTGCCATCCGAGTTAGTAATCAATGGTGTTCCCACAGCGTGCACGGAAACACCCAGCGCCTTATGAACAAGGTCGGTCCCACTGGTCAGATTCCCCCACTGGTCTGACCCTCCGGTTTGCAAGACACAACCGTAGTTCTCATACAAACGGAGAAAGTCCATGCCCTGGAGGATTTGGTAGGAGAACTCGGTGTAGGAAATGCCGGCATCAGAATTCAACCGTGCAGCGACAGCATCTTTCTTGAGCATCGTACCGACTCGGTAGTACTTCCCAATGTCGCGCAGGAAGTCAATCGCGGAAAGATCCTTGGTCCAGTCCAGATTGTTGACCAGTGTCGCAGAGGACTCTCCCTCAAAGGAAAGGAAGCGAGCGACCTGCTCTCCCAGTTTCCCCACCCATTCCGCCACGACCGCGGGCTCGTTCAAGACGCGCTCCGCTGTGGGCTTAGGATCCCCAATCAACCCGGTGGAGCCTCCCACCAGCGCCAACGGCTTGTGTCCTGCGAGCTGCAAGCGCCTCATCACCAGCAGCTGAACAAGATTGCCCAAGTGGAGGCTTGGGGCGGTGGGATCGAATCCGCAATAAAACGTGATGGGTCCCGCGTCCAGAGCCTCCTTGAGCTTCTGCTCATCCGTGGAGACATGAATAAGACCGCGCCAGACGAGCTCGTCATGGATGGAGCTGAACGAGGAATCGTTGCGCTGCTCGCTCAACCAGGGACCACCGGACACGTCAACAACCTAGCAGTGTCGTAACAGGGAGACACGGAGGCGGAGCTCCCAGAGAATGTGGTCCACAATAGTGAGGTTCATCTATTCACCTCACCTTAACTTCAAGGAGAAACATGTCTGCTTCACAGCGTCTGCGCCGCCTCGGCGCTCTCGTCGGTGCAAGCGCGCTGTTAGTGTCCCTGGCTGCCTGCTCGTCAGCCACCGAGGACTCAGCATCCGCGACCATCACCGAAGGAAAACTCACCATCGCAACAGGCGAGCCCGCCTATTACCCCTACGTCATCGATGACGCTCCCGACAGCGGAGAAGGATTCGAAGCAGCCGTCGCCTATGCCATTGCTGAAGAGCTTGGCTACGACGCTGCAGATGTTGTCTGGGTCCGCACCACCTTCGAAGCCGCTATTCAGCCTGGCCCGAAGGACTTTGATTTCAACCTGCAGCAGTACACGATCACTGAGGAGCGCGCTCAAAACGTTGACTTCTCCACCCCGTACTACTCCACACCTCAAGCGGTCATCACCGTGGAGTCCTCTCCTGCTGCAAGCGCCACCAGCCTTGCGGACCTTCAGGGTCTGCTGATCGGTGCCGCCAGTGGAACGACCTCGTTCGAAGCCATTGAGGAGACCATTCAGCCCACCGCTGGCGCACAAGCGTTCAACAACAACGATGACGCCAAGCTGGCACTCGAGACTGGTCAGATCGACGCCCTCGTGGTGGACCTCCCGACCGCCTTCTACCTCAGCGCTGTCGAGTTGACCGGTGGAAAGATTGTCGGCCAATTGCCTCAGTCTGCGGGCATCTCCGATGAGTGGGGCTTGGTCCTCACCAAGGACAGCCCCCTGACCGACGCTGTCAATGAAGCGCTACAGCGCCTGATTGACTCCGGCCGCCTCCAGGAGATCACCGACGCCTGGCTTGGCTCCGACCAGGGCGCACCGGTTCTTCAGTAGAAGGCCCGCTAACCCCGGCATGTCAGCCCACGAAGCCCGGCGCCCGAGTTCGATTGAGCTCGAGCGCCGGGCCTTCCGAAAGAACCAGAGCGCGAAGTCTGTCGCGATCTCGTTTGTGAGCACTCTCGTGTTCGCCTTCGTGCTCTGGTTCTTTGTGGTGAACACTCCCGGGTGGGCACTGGTTCAAAACAGTTTCTTCAACCTCGAGGTAATGGCGAGAGCGTGGCCAAGAGTCATTGAAGGCCTGTGGCTCAATGTTCGCGTGCTGCTCTTTGCCGCGGCGGGCGTGCTCATTCTTGCGCTCCTGATTGCCACCCTGCGCACACTGCGAGGACCCGTGTTCTTTCCCCTGCGCGCATTGGCTGCCGGCTACACCGACCTCTTCCGAGGCATGCCGCTGATCATCGTGCTCTACATCGTCGGCTTCGGGGTTCCAGGCCTTGGAGCTCTCCCCCGTATGCCCCTGGAATTCTGGGGCACTATCGCGTTGATACTCACCTACTCCGCTTATGTGGCGGAGGTTTTTCGTGCCGGCATCGAGTCAGTCCATCCCTCCCAGCGCCTCGCAGCACGCTCGCTGGGCCTGGGCTATGGAAAGACACTGCGACTCGTCGTCCTCCCTCAAGCAATCCGCAAGGTGACCCCAGCATTGATGAATGACTTCATCGCCATGCAAAAAGACGTAGGCCTCATTTCGGTGTTGGGCGCTGTTGACGCTGTGCGGGCGGCTCAGATTGAGACCGCTCAAGCCTTCAACTTCACCCCCTATGTCTTGGCGGGGCTTTTGTTCGTGCTCTTGGCTCTCCCGATGATTAGGCTGACCGACTGGTATTCCGCCAGGCTTCGCTCGAGAGAGCAGGCAGGGTCACTCGTATGACCGCCGTCTTGCGACTCGAGAACATCCACAAGAGCTTTGGCGACACCACTGTCCTCCAGGGAATCTCTCTCGAGGTCACCCACGGCGAGGTCGTCGCCCTCATCGGAGCGAGTGGATCGGGCAAATCGACTCTGCTGCGCTGCATCAATCTCTTAGAGCAAATCGATGACGGCCAAATCTGGCTGAGTGGCGATGACATCTCTGACCCTCGGGTGAATCCCGACGCTATCCGCGCACGCATCGGGGTCGTCTTTCAGCAGTTCAACCTGTTTCCTCACCTGTCGGTGGAGAAAAACATCACACTCTCCCTCACCCACGTGTTTGGGATGTCCCCGACTGACGCTTCTGCCAGGGCCAGCGAGCTCTTGGAGCGCGTGGGCTTGGCAGAAAAAGCACGGTGGTATCCCGATCGACTCTCGGGAGGTCAGCAACAGCGCGTGGCTCTGGCTCGCGCGATAGCCTGCCAACCCGAGGTTTTGCTGTTGGACGAAATCACCTCCGCACTTGATCCGGAACTAGTTGGTGAAGTTCTCGAGTTAGTGCGCTCTCTCAAAGACGATGGCACCACCATTGTCATGGCGACCCACGAAATGGCCTTCGCCAGAGACGTCGCCGACCGAGTGTTCTTTCTCGACAAAGGCGTTATTGCAGAATCAGGCCCCGCCCACGAGGTCTTCGAGAAGCCCCGTGATGACCGGACGAAAGCGTTCTTGCAGCGCTTTCTCGGCCCGAGCCTTTAGGACTTATCGAGCGCGTCGACGAGCGCGGCAAGCTCTGCTCGCTGCTTCACGACCTGCTCGGGAGCCGTTCCCCCATGCCCCGCTTTAGCGCTCAGAGATGCTTCCAGAGTCATCGCGGAGCGAACATCGGAGCCCAGGTGAGGCGAAATCGCGGCGAGATCCTCATCGCTAGCCTCATGGAGCTCAATTCCCTGATGTTCGCAGTGCGATACCAGCGCGCCCACAATTTCATGGGCTTCACGGAACGGGACCCCCTTACGCACCAGGAAGTCCGCAACATCAGTGGCGAGAGAAAAACCTGCCGTCGCATTCCTCTGCATGGTCTCCAGGTTGAACGTGAGGGAGGAGAGCAGACCCGCCATTGCCGGCAAGACCACCAGCAGGGTGTCAACCGAGTCAAACAGGGGCTCTTTGTCCTCTTGAAGGTCGCGGTTATAGGCCAGCGGCAGGCCTTTCAGAGTGGTGAGCAAACCCGTCAGGTTCCCCACCAAACGCCCGCTCTTGCCCCGAGCAAGTTCCGCGATATCGGGGTTCTTCTTTTGAGGCATCATCGATGACCCGGTCGCGAAAGCATCATGCAGGCTGAAGTAGGAGAACTCTGCTGAGGAGTAAATGATGATCTCTTCGGCAAGGCGAGAGACATCAAGCCCAATCTGGGTGGTGATGTAGAGGAACTCCGCCACCACATCCCTCGCGGAGGTTCCATCGAGTGAGTTCGGTTGGACACTCTCAAAACCCAACTCGGTAGCGATGGCGTGCGGGTCAAGACCCAGACCTCCCCCTGCAAGAGCCCCCCCACCATAGGGCGACACATTATTCCTGACCGACCAATCATCGAGTCGCTGGATGTTGCGCATCAGAGGCCAGGCGTGTGCCAGGAGATAGTGCGCCACCAGGACTGGTTGAGCATGCTGAAAGTGGGTCCGACCAGGCATTGCAGAGTCACCGACATCCTCGGAGCGCTGGATCAAAATCCGCACGCACTCCAAAAGAATGTTCCGCAGGGCGCTCGCGGTATCTCTGGCATACATCCGCACGAAAGTAGCGATCTGATCGTTGCGACTGCGCCCTGCGCGGAGGGATCCCCCGAGGGTCTCCCCCACCCGCTCGATCAGGATGCGCTCGAGGGCGCCATGAACATCCTCATCAGATTCGCGGGGACGCACACGATCCGCTAGGTAGTCCTCCCGGATGGTCTCGAGAGCGGCGATCACCGTCTCGAGGTCCTCTGCTGTCAGGTGTCCAGCCCCAGCCAAGGCGCGCGCGTGGGCGATGGTGGCGTCCAGGTCGTAAGAGACTAAGCGCCAGTCAAAGTGAGTGGACTTACTGAGCCTCTGCATCGTGTAGTCAGGGCCAGAGGAGAAGCGGCCGCCCCACAGGGCGCCCTCTTCCGTTTGGCCAGCCACGATTCGCTCTACTTTCCTTGGTTCCGCTTCGCAGATATCTTGCTCGGCAGTGACCACAACTCGATGAAGCCCTTCGCGTGAGACTGATCGAACGTGTCGCCGGTGTCATAGGTAGCAAGGTCAAAGTCGTAGAGACTCTCTGTTGACTTACGACCCGTCACCATGGCAACACCAGAGTGCAAGCGCACCCGAATGTCCCCGGAGACGTGTTCCTGGGTGTGGTCCATGAAGGCATCCATGCTGCGCTTGAGGTCGGAGTACCAGAGGCCGTCATAAATCAGGTTGGCCCAATCGGCTTCAACCTTGCGCTTATAACGACCGAGGTCACGCTCCAGAACCAGGTTCTCGAGCTCCTCGTGGGCGTTGATCAAGGTCTGAGCTGCCGGCACCTCGTACACCTCACGAGACTTGATACCGACGAGACGGTCTTCAATGATGTCGACTCGGCCAACACCGTGGGCGCCAGCCCTGGTGTTAAGAACCTGGATTGCCTCCAAGGGGGTGACAGCCTTCCCGTCAATAGCTACGGGGATTCCACGCTCGAACGTAATGGTGACGTCCTCAGCGGGCAAACCCTTGGCGGGGTCGTCGGTGTACTCCCAGACGTCATCACCGGGCGCGTTCCACGGATCCTCCAGGGCTCCGGTCTCCACGGTGCGACCCCACACGTTCTTGTCAATCGAGTAGGGGTTCTTCTTGCTCTGTTTGATGGGCAAGCCGTGCTCTTCGGCATAGATGATGGCTTTGTCACGCGTCAACGCGAGGTCGCGAATCGGGGCAATGCTGGTCAAGG
>Ga0181556_1001468_pt1 | contig 23617 bp, 24 predicted proteins | sample 011ome_14_FD_148651 | JGI IMG/M metagenome (GOLD analysis project Ga0181556, IMG submission 148651) | Coastal salt marsh microbial communities from the Groves Creek Marsh, Skidaway Island, Georgia - 011505AT metaG (spades assembly) | ecosystem: Environmental > Aquatic > Marine > Intertidal zone... | reverse complement strand
TCTTTAACCAGTATGAAAAAAAATGCGACTTGGCAAGTGCTGAAAAGCATTTGCGGTTTTGATTTTAAAGGGGTCAAGGGTGCCCCCTTGCGCAGAACGTTTGCTCGAAGAGAAACGTGTATTGCGCATAACTGAATAGTTATGGCCGAGTGTCGAGCCTGCTTTATCTAATGTTGCTCGCACTCGTTTCCGCGGCGGCAGTCCTCCATTGACATTTCGAAACCAATCGACGAAGACAACCACAGGAGCAACGGTAAAAAAACCGCTGCCAATGTCAAAAAAACCAATGGAGAAAAATATGCCGAAAACACTTAGCACCGAAGAACTCGCCGACAAGGAAAAACGCCTTAAACAGCGTGCGGACGCACTCGCAAGAAAGCACGCTTACGCAGCAAAAAAGGCTGCTGAAATCACTGCTCAACTACGCGAACGCCAGAGGTTCGCGGAGGCGCATATCAAATATGCGCTAGGCGGCTGTCTAATGAAACTGATAGAAGAAAAGCGATTGCCCGAGAACTTCGTTCGCTCGGTTATTCAATCAGCTGAAGCAGGGGTTCAGCCTGTGGGCTCTGGTCGTGATTCGTGGGAAAACCTCAAAGAACGGTGGTTGGCGCGGTATGTTGAATCGCCTGTTCAATAATTTGACAAAGCATTTTGTGTTTCATAGAAGAAGTAAGGCGCGACGCATTTGCGACGCTTTTGAGACTGACTTCACACGGAGAACGCACGACTATGAGACAGAACTTCTTTATTACCTTGAATGAAAACGAACTGGGGGAATTGGCACAACTGGACGGCGAGGCCATTGCTGCCTACCTATACATTAAGCGCAATACCGACTTTGACACGGCGCAAAGCCGCGTCATTTCATATGGTGCGCTGGCGGCATATCGTGGCTATGGCGATAACTCGCGGGAAAAGGCCAAGCGCCTTGTGTCAAAACTGACAAAGTTGGGACTGCTCGAAGAGACGGAATTGCGACAGGTCTTCCGATTGCCCTACGCGCACACCAAAGAACAGCGAACCAGCACCCCGAAAAAGCGCGACTATAACAACTCAACTACAACTAAAAACCATTCAACAAACATTACTACTGGGCAGAGTAGTAATAATTTTTTTCAAGACGAAGAAGAGCAAGACCAAAGCACAGAAACGGCTTCAAGCAAGAAGGAGCCTATGACGGAGGTTCAGCGTCTTTCAAACGACCTAAAAGAGCGTTTGAAGTCTCGGCGCTGGCAGTATGCCAATTCGGAGAACACCAAAAATGAGGGGTTTCTCAAAAGTGCTGCTGAATGGTTTATTAAGCACCACAAAGCGTCAGGCGACATAGACGCTATGCTTGATAGGGTAGAGGCCAACGAAGGCGCTGGGGTGCGTGTGGTTGACCTATGCTTTCACCAGAACAAAGCAGATAAGCCAATCAGCAATAAGCGGGTTGCCCCTGGGCGGGGCGATTTGGTAATTTGATTTAGTTGGCTGTGTTTAGAACGCGCTGTTTTTCTTTGGCGTATTCGTCAGGCGTGAGAGCGCCTTCGTCAGCGGCTTTTTTCAGGTCAATCAGTTGCTGTCCTTTGCTCACGGTTGTGACTTCACTACGGACGTGGGCGCCACCGCCGCCGCAGGCGGATAGCAAAAGCAGCGCCGCTAGAGTTATTAGTACTTTCATTTGATTTCGAGTGCTCCCTGCTCTTTAAGGGCTTGAATGCGGCTGTTTTTGGAACGTCTTCCTGCGATTCCTTGATAAAGCGTTAGGGCAGCGAATGCGCCAAAAATCGCCCAAACCCAGCCCATGAAGCTGTCGAAACCTCGCTGGCCCAGAGCAGCGGCTAACCCTGCTAATGCTGCGAAAGCAAAGACTATGAACCACGCAGCAGGCCAAAAAATCCCTTCTTCTAAGTCGGTGTAGGTTTTCCCGTCTGGCGTGGTTAATGCATAGACATAGTCGTGTGCCAAGAATAAAACGCATTCGCCGTCCCAACTTAATGCCCGACACAAGAAATTATCAAGCTTTGTTGAGATGCTTATGTTTTGTAAGACCTGTCCCTCTATCTCAATCACTGAATATTCACGCTTTTCTGAATTGAGCCCTTTTGAGTTTCCCAAAAGAGTGAGGTGGCCTTTTGCTTCACGAAACATAGTTTTCTCCTTGAAGATTTTTAATCACAAAAAGAAACGGCCTCCGAAGAGGCCGCACTGATTACAAGTGTTAGAACTTGTAGCCAATAGAGGCAAAGCCCATAACCTGCGAAGGTTTGGAGGTCATACTGCCGTCCGAACCGTAAGACGCGGAACCGTAGGTCACACCCATAACGTCTACTGCGGCAAAAACATTGTCAGTAATCATTTGCTTGAAGCCGAGGCCATAGCCAAAACCATTCACAGCCTTGGTTTGATTCAGCGAGGAAGATTGCGTTTGGTTGGTGACTAAATCTTGGCCGAATGATTGAGCCTGAATGTTTTGGTGGCTGTTAACCCACGCTAATTTCACATAACCTAGCGAAGACTTCGTGAAGTTAAAGCCAGGTTCAACCGAAATACCAAAGGTGTTTTGGAGTTTGCGATTGGCACTGATTTGGTTATACATAGCACCGCTGCCGTCATTCCAAGTGCCTGAATTGTTGCTGTTGCCTGCGCTTTGGTTGCCAATTACATAGAAAAGATTTGCGGCAAGGTTGAAACCAGCCGCGTCAGGGATTTCTTGTGAGTACCCCAAAGAGACAAGGCCGTTGAAGCTGCCACCGCTGTTCTTGCCATTCACATTGATAGGGGATTCGTCGGTGTAGTTCCAACCGCTCAAATTAGTGCTGGTGGAAGCGCCACCGATACCCAGTTGAACATTGACGCCGTCAAAGTCCGAAGCGAGAGCTGAAGTGGCAATACCTGCTATTGCGATTGCTGCGAGTGTTTTCTTCATACAAGGTTCCTTTTTTGAATGCAGACGGTGCGCATACCGTCTTGGGCGAACCATAGCATAAAAAGATAAATAAATCCCGTGTAACAGGAACCCGTGTAAGATTGTTCCGTGGCTTTCTTCTTTCCAAGAAAGGAGGATAGCCATATGCCAAAACCTAAAGCAAACAAACCCAAAAACGCCGTACTGGTGGCGCTTGGGGCAGTTGTGCGTCAAAAAAGGAAGGCTGCGGGTTATACGCAAGAAGCCTTTGGTATGGCGGCAGGCATTGACCGCTCACATATGGGTGGCATTGAGCGTGGTGAGCACAACTTAACAATGCTCAACATTCTCAAAATCGTTCAAGCCCTGAATATGACGGTGGACGAGTTCTTTAAGGGCTACAACGAGCAGCTTGTGAATGTGCTTAAAGCTCAAACGGGCGTTGCCGACGACTTTGACAATTAAGGTGCTTGGCTGCTAAGGTTCAAAGAGAGAGTTCAATAATTTGAACCTTGTTTTTGAGTCTAACTCTTTGATTTTTATGGAGAGAGCAGGGTGAAAAAGTATCCCTTTTTACCTTCCCACCCTCTCCGCCACTCTCATTAAAGCCTTTAAGTTCAAAAACTTAGAGGCTTTTTTGTTTTGGGGGTGGTAGCAGTAGTGGTAGCAAAAAGATTGCTTAATGGCTTGTCAGCAGCCAAGTTAACAGGCCGCTGACCGCTGCAGCGAGATAGCCCGTTATGACTACGCGTCCAAGGTGCTTGTTGCCAGCGGCTATGACCATTCCCGCTTTGACCACAAGATTGGTCAGAATGGCGATAAAAATGGCCGTGCTGGCGATGCTGATAGGCAGTTCATTCGTTTTAAACAGCATCGCCAAAGAGATGGTGATTGCGTCAACATCCGCCAGGCCCGAGAGGGTGGCGATGACATAAACGCCTTCGCGGCCAAACCATTCTCGAGCAGTGGGCACCGTAACACTAATCAGCGCCAGAAATAGCCCGAAGCCTAATGCGGTCCTTAAGCTGTAGGGCGCCATGCCGGGCAGGGCCTCGTTTTGAGCTTCTGCGACTGGTGTCGTTGGCATATGAAGAATCTGCCAGATAAAGGGGGTGATCAAGACCAACGCACTGACCAGTAATGTCGGTAGCAGCAGTACGAAAAGTGTCTTTTCGAGAACCCAGAGCACGACAAGCAGCCGCATACACATCATGGCGGTGGCGCTAAGTACACCTGCGCCTGCCGGCCGGACAATGTGTGGATTCTGCTGGGCTTTGCTCGCTAAAGCCATGGTTGCCGCAGTGGAGGAAGCAAGACCGCCGAGCAGGCCTGTCCATAAAATCCCGCGATGCAGTCCAAAAGCACGAACGGCAATATGACCAGCCATCGAAAGCGCCGCGATCAGGATGACGGCCCACCAAAGCTGGTAGGGGTTTATAGCAAGGTAAGGCCCGATGCCGCGGTCTGGCAATGAGGGCAAAATAACCAGTGACAGCACCAGCAATTGAATGCCGGCAACCAGCTCTTCTTGCCGGATTTTGTGCAGCCAGCCATGGAGTGTCTGCTTGAGGCTCAGTAACAGCGCCACAATGACTGCCAGGCCAAGCGCAACCAGCGGGTCCTCAAGCACTGCATAAGCGCCGAGTGCGTATGTGAGGAGGAGTGCCACAGCGGTGGTGATGCTTTGATTGCCGGCTAAGCTGCCACGCCAGTAGGCAACCGTCATAAAGGCACCTAATATCAGTAGGCCAATGCTAAGCGCCCAGGACCGAAGGGATTCGGGCATGCTGCCCAGAATGCCGCCAAGAAGCCCAATGAGTGTGAATGTGCGAAATCCAGCAGCGCGGCCGCCCTCCGGTAGGGTGCGTTCACGCCAGCCGCGTTCAAGTCCGATCAGTAGACCGATCGCCAGAGAGATCACCAAGCCGAGTATTTCGTGCGGTAGCTTTAAGTGGAGATCCATAAGAAGCGTAATGCTTAACGAAGACCTGACGCCACGCTGATCGCTGCTTTAACCCACTGGCTGGCTAACAGCTGGAATTTGTCTGGCGAATCCACCTCTCGACGGAATTGCTCACTTGAGACGAGATAGACGCCTTCGCCCAGAAGTTTGCCGGAAACACTATCGAGTAATTTGGCTTCCACCATCAACTGTGGTTTGCTGCCGGCAATGGTGGCTCCCGAACCAGCCGCCTTGAGAACGGTGCTGATCGGTACCAGTTTTTTGGGACGAAAACCTTCGCCATCAATGACCACGCCCGTGATGGCCGTACTGAGGCGGGCCACCCGCTGACCCGGCTTGTAGCTGATGCCAAATTGTTTCCGAACCATCTGGCGCATGGAGATATCCATGGCATTACGAACGCGATAGATCGTTTCTCCGCTGATACCCGTTTTGCCCAGATCTTTTTCTGGCGGTTGATACAGCACAATCGGGTCTGCCATCACGGCGCGATAGTCGGTCCGTTTATATTCGGGGCTGAGATAGCGATAAATCTTAACGCCGGGCTGGGTGGATACCAGCTTCAGCCGGTCGTAATCGGCCGCATCAATATATTCCGTCGGATCTTTTTGCGACAGCCCCGCACAGGCAACAAGAAAGACCGCCAGCAAAGCCAGCAACAGCCGAGCGCACAAGCGCTGCACAAGAGGCACAGGGGTAGAAATCGAGAGTCGGGTCACGGGTCAGACCGGATCGGCAGGATCGCGGTGTCAATGAGATAATGACACCATTATAAATGGTTGAGTATCAATACATGTCTCGTCACTTTCTGGTTACCGGCGCCGCAGGCTTTATCGGCATGCATACCGCAATGCGATTGCTCGAACGTGGAGATACGGTCGTTGGGCTCGATAATCTGAATGACTATTATGATCCGGCGCTCAAGCTTGGGCGCCTGGATGTGTTGGCCAAATATCCGGGGTTTCGGTTTATTAAAGGCGATCTGGTTGATCGTGACCTAATGGCTGATTTGTTCAGCACGGAAAAGTTTGATGGGGTGGTGCACTTGGCGGCGCAAGCGGGTGTGCGTTACTCGGTCACTCATCCGCACACCTATGCCGACTGTAACCTCACCGGCTTTTTGAATGTGCTGGAAGGATGTCGTCAGAACAAAGTGGGGCACTTGGTGTATGCCTCCAGTTCCAGTGTGTACGGCGGCAATGAAAAAATGCCTTTCTCCGAAGCCGATAGTGTGGATCACCCGGTGAGTCTGTATGCGGCCACCAAACGCGCCAACGAACTGATGGCTCACAGTTACAGTCACCTATACAACTTGCCAGTGACCGGCCTGCGCTTCTTTACGGTGTATGGCCCCTGGGGTCGACCCGACCAATCGCTGTTCTTGTTTGTCAGCGCCATGCTGAAAGGGCAGCCGATCAAAGTCTTTAACGAAGGCAAGATGCGTCGGGACTTTACCTACATCGATGACATCGTTGAAGGCGTGATTCGCGTGCTGGATAAACCAGCCGCAGCGGATACGGCTTTCGATCCGCAACACCCGTTGCCGCATACCGGCCGCGCGCCGTACCGTATCTTCAATATCGGTAATAGTGATCCGGTCCCGCTCATGGATTTTATCGAGGCCATTGAAGCCTCGCTGCACATGACCGCCCAGAAAAACTTTTTGCCCTTGCAAGCGGGCGATGTCACGGAAACCTTTGCCGATACCCATGCGCTAGATGCCTGGGTGGGCTTTAAACCAGCGACCAGCGTCAGCGAAGGAGTGAATCGCTTTGTTGATTGGTACCGGAGTTATTACAAGGTTTGATCGGCCGCTTTCATCGTTCTGAGATGTGTACGCGTCAGACTATCTATTTATCTTGAACGGATTGCACCATGAATCAGTCTTTGCCAGCGCTGCTCTGTTTAAATGCAGGTTCTTCCAGTGTGAAGTTTTCGCTTTACAAGGTGGCCAACGGGTCGCCGGAACTTTTGTTCGGCGGACAAATCGAGGGGTTGCTGACGCAACCGCACTTCAAGGCCAAAGACGTTCAAGGCAACCTACTTAACGAGCGTCAGTGGGCGAAGCCGCAGCGTCGTGCAGAAGCGGTTGAAATCATTCTCGATTACGTCAAAGCTGAGGCCAAAGGCTATCAGTTAAAGGCGGTAGGGCATCGTGTGGTGCTGGGCGGCACTGAATATGCGCACTCGGTTGTAGTGGATGAGGCCGTGCTGGCCGTGCTGGATCACTACGCGCCGATTGTGCCGAGTCATCAACCGGCCGAAATTGAGGCAATCCGTTTGCTTCGGGAGAGCCATCCAGACCTCATGCAAGTTGCCTGTTTTGATTCGGCGTTTCACCGAACCAAATCTGAATTAGCCGACCTCTATGCCTTGCCGTTAAGCTATCGCGACAAAGGGCTTCGTCGGTGGGGCTTTCACGGTTTGTCATACGACTACATCAACACGCAATTGCCCCAATTGGATCAGCGCCTGGCAACAGGTAAAACGGTCGTGATGCATCTGGGCAGTGGCGCCAGCCTGTGTGGATTAGTCAACGGAAAAAGTGCTTATACCTCTATGGGGTTTTCGCCGCTGGATGGGTTAATGATGGGCACGCGCTGCGGCTCACTCGACCCGATGATTCCGCTTTATCTCATGAGTCAGTACAAAATGGCACCCGCCGCTGTTGAAAAGCTGCTCATTAAAGAATCCGGCTTGCTCGGTATCTCGGGTATCTCTAACGACATGCGTGATCTGGAATGCAGTGCGGCGCCTACTGCGCAACTTGCCGTTGATCTTTTTGTATACATGCTGGCACAACAAACCGGCACGGCCATGGCGTCTATACAAGGGTTGGATGGTATCGTCTTCACGGCCGGTATCGGAGAACATTCACCCCTGATTCGCGCTAAAACGTGTGAGGCGCTGGCCTGGGCCGGTGTAGAAATAGATGCGACTCAGAATGCGTCTAGCAACCACCAAGCGCACCGTATTTCTTCCGATCACAGTCGCGTGGCGGTTTGGGTCATTCCAACCAACGAAGAAATCGTCATTGCCCGCGATACCTGGCAGCTCATCAGCACCCATTGATTGCCAGTCATCAGCTTGGGCCTAAGGTTGGTCGAGCGCTTGTATCTTTCTAGGAAGATAGTTAATATGTGCACGATCAGATTTCCTATCGGTAGGGTATGCCAAAAGAACTGGATTTTGATTGGGCCGTGAGCCACGATCCCCTGGTCGTGCCGCTCTTACTCAATCTTGAGCGTGCAAGAAAAGTTGCGCACACGAAAGCCCGTGCGGTCTGGGATCGGCATGGCTTAACTCCTGCCGAATTCGATGTGCTGGCAACTTTGCGCAACGCAGACGATCACTATGAGCTGACGCCCGGTCAGATTCAGGATCGCGTGCTGATCACGTCGGGTGGGCTGACCAAAGTCATTCATTTGCTGACGCAAAAGAAATACGTAGAACGTTCGGTGGCCAAAGAAGACAACCGAATCAAACCGGTGCGCCTTACGCAGGCTGGTAGTCAATACATTGCAAAGGTCATGCGTGATCTGGCGCAGATAACAGGTCTGTGGATGCGAGCAACACTTAAAGACAAAGAAATTGTTCAAGTTACGCAGACGTTGCGCAAAATTGCGGAAAACGATCATGTTTAGCCGTCGTGCAGCATCACTGTTGCTTGGTGTGGTCGCGGTCGCTGCCTGCGCGCCACTCCCATCCTTGGGGCCAGTTGCCGATGCTAAGGCGCCAGACGCCTTGCAAAGTCGGCAGACTTTTAAAGCGCCTGAAGCCGCCTGGCCGACCGATCGCTGGTGGGAGAAATACAACGACGCGCAGTTGAATCAGCTCATAGAAGAAGGTTTGGCCGATGCCCCGGATCTGAAAGCAGCACAGGCCCGCTTGCGCCGATCTGAAGCCCAGTCGCAGTCGGTTGGTTCGGTGTTGTATCCCCAGATTTCGGCCAATGCGACGGTGTTTGGGCAAGAAGCCAGCACCAACTACATCGTGCCGGCGCCCTTTACGCCGCAAGGTTGGTATTCCTACGGACAGGCCACACTTAACTTCAACTGGGAAATCGACTTCTGGGGTAAAAATCGTGCGGCCCTGGCGGCAGCTGTTTCTGATAGCCAGGCAAGACGGGCGGAAGTGGCCCAGGCCCGATTGGTGCTGACAACTGCCATTGCCCGTAGCTATGCCGATTTGGCGCGTCTGCAGGCGGACCGGGCTACCGCCGAGAAAGCATTGGAGATTCGCACCAAGACCTGGGCACTATTTGCAGAACGGCAAAAGCAAGGTCTGGAAAACATGGGGGCAGTCAGTCAGGCGGCCGGAAAAATGCATTTGACTGAAAACGATCTGGTGCAAATTGATGTGCGCATCGCCGAGACGCGTAACCGTCTTTCCGCACTGGTCGGGGCCGGCCCAGATCGCGGGTTGCAAATTACCCCCCCTAAAACTTTGCTGACAGCGAACTATGCGCTGCCATTAGATCTCGGGATTAACCTCGTGGGGCGACGCCCGGATATCGTAGCGACACGCTGGCAGGCAGAAGCAACACAAAGCCGGATCGAGCAGCGTAAAGCGGCGTTTTATCCGAACGTGAATCTGGCCGCATTTATTGGGGCTCAGTCCCTAGGCATCAACAAGTTGGTTGAATCGGGTTCGTACATGAGTAATGCCGGCCCAGCACTCTATCTACCGATCTTTTTAGGTGGCAAGCTGCGTGCCGATCTGAATGTGGCTCGTGCCGAACACGACGAAAACGTCGCTAACTACGAAAAAACGCTCATTCAAGCCTTAAATGAAGTCGCCGATGTGGCGGCTGGTTTGCAGCAGCTGCAGAAGCAGGTGCGTTTGGCGGATCAGAGCGTGGCGGCACAGACGCAGGGCCTAACCGTTGCAGCTAATCGTTACAGAGGGGGCCTGGCTAATTATCTGGATGTGCTTGTCGCAGAAGATGAACTGTTAACTAGCTGGCGTGTGCAGACCGATGTGCGGACTCGGGCCTTTATTCTGGATGTGGCATTGACCAAAGCATTAGGCGGCGGCTACCAGCTGGATTCAGTGACGGTACGTCAAGAAGACAAGAAGAGCGAGGAACTTCCCCAATGAGCCGTAAAGAACAGATCTTGAAACAACTGGCCGCTCGCAAAAAAGCGTTCACCATCCTAGGTAGTGTCGTCGTACTCTGCGCCGTAATTTTTGGCCTGTATTGGGGCTTTTATGGTTCGCGTTATATCAGCACGGACAATGCCTATACAGCGACCGAAATTGCGCAGGTCACCCCGGAAATCGATGGCACCATCAAAGCCGTTAATGTAGTCGATACGAACAGCGTCAAAGAGGGCGAGATCCTGGTGGAAATTGATCCCCGTGATATGCAGGTCGCTTATGACAAAGCCAAAGCCAATTATGACCGTGCAAAAATTGACTTTGACCGACGTAAAGCCCTATCCACGTCTGGCTCTGTTTCTGCCGACGAACTGACCCGCTCTGAAAATGATCTGGCGCAAGCCAGTGCAAACTTCCGGGAGGCCACATTAAACCTGGAGCGCACAACGATCCGATCACCGATCGATGGGGTGGTTGCCAAGCGTCAAGTGCAGTTGGGACAACGTGTTCGAGCAGGCACCCCAATGATGGTGATTGTGCCGCTGCTCAAGCTGCACGTCGATGCCAACTTTAAAGAAAGCGAACTGGAAAAAATTCACATTGGTCAAAAGGTGCGATTGACTTCTGATCTGTATGGCAGCCGGGTCGTTTATCAAGGCGTTGTTGATGGGTTTTCTGGGGGGACTGGCGCCGCCTTTGCCACCATTCCCGCCCAGAACGCCACGGGTAACTGGATCAAAGTGGTACAGCGTGTGCCCGTGCGTATTCAGCTGCAACCAGAAGAACTGGCGGCTAACCCGCTGAGTGTCGGCGTTTCGATGAAAGTGCGTGTTGATACACGTAGTGACTGATGTCTAAAGCCGAATCCATGTTGCAGCCTTTGAGCGGTTGGCAGCTCTGGGCTGCGGCCATGTTCCTGTCGATGGCCAATCTGATTGCCATCCTGGACATGACCATCGCCAATGTGTCGGTGCTGACCATTGCCGGTGGTTTGGCCGTTACCCCAACACAAGGCACCTGGGTCATTACGTCTTATGCCGTAGCTGAAGCCATTACCGTGCCGTTAACGGGTTGGTTCACGCAGCGCTACGGCTCGGTCAAAGTCTTTGTCATTGCCATGGCTGCCTTTGGGTTGTGTTCGGCCTTAGCGGGTTTGTCGACCTCGCTCGGCTTTCTAGTCTTTGCGCGTGTTTTACAAGGCATGGCCGGTGGCCCACTCATGCCGCTATCGCAAACGCTTTTGTTACGGATTTTTCCTAAAGAGAAGGCGGGGGCCGCCACCGGTATTTGGGCCATGACCACGCTGGTCGGGCCAGTGCTTGGGCCCATACTCGGCGGCTGGATCTGTGACAACTATAGTTGGCCCTGGATCTTTCTGATTAACCTGCCCATTGCCGGGGCCTGTGCCTACATCTGCTGGAAAATCCTGCGGCGCTACGAAACAAAAATCGTACGCAACCCGATTGATGTCATTGGCTTTGTATTGTTAATCATCTGGGTGGGTGCGTTGCAGATCATGCTGGATGAGGGCAAGAACCTGGATTGGTTCTCCTCCAATATCATTGTCTCCCTGGCCGTTATCGCCGTTGTTGGTTTCGTCGCCTTTCTGATCTGGGAATTTACCGAAGAGCACCCTATAGTGGACTTGCGGGTCTTTCGCCATCGCGGTTTCTCGGCAGCTGTGCTCACCATCTCGCTCACCTTTGCCGGGTTTTTTGCCGCCAATGTGCTGACGCCACTGTGGCTGCAAAGCTTCATGGCTTATACAGCTACCGATGCCGGAATGACCACCGCCTGGATCGGCATCACCGCATTTTTTACAGCGCCTATGGTCGCTGCCATGTCCATGAAAATGGACCCGCGCAAACTGGTCTTTGTTGGCGTGCTTTGGCTGGGGGTCATCACACTCTATCGAACGGTGGCAACCACCGACATGAGCTACTGGGATATCGCCATGCCCCTCATGTTGCTTGGCCTGGGTATGCCCTTCTTTTTTATTCCGTCTACGGCGGCTGCGCTGGCCAGCGTTGATGAAGCCGAAACTAACTCAGCTGCCGGACTCATGAATTTTATGCGTACTTTATCGGGTGCAATCGCGACATCGATGGTGACGTCGTACTGGGAAGATGAAATTACCCGCAATCGTGCCGAACTGGTCGGTGTGATTGATCCTGCTCAAATCACCTATAACCAGCTCATTGAACAAGGCCTGTCTGAATTTCAAGCGATGGCGGTTCTGGAGCGCATGGTGACGGAGCAGAGCGTTATGCTGGCAACCAACGAGCTCATGCTGGTCGTGGCGCTGATGCTGATTTTCTCAGCATTTGTCATTTGGCTGGTCCCTAAACCGACGCGGACTATTGATCCATCTGCATCGCATTAGGCCCTAAGTTTTGCCAGAGACACTGACGTACTGGCTAACGCATCGATTTTTATAGAGTGACTCTCCTTTCTTGACGACCTACTGATGTCTAATTTATCGCCGTTCACTGATTCAACCGTCATTCACGGAGAGCGCTGTGATTTTGAGGCTGCTGACGGCTTCAGAATACATGGGCATCTTTGGAAATCTGACGCTCAGCCTCATACAGCGTTGTTGGTAAATTCAGCAACGGGGGTTGCTGCTAGGTATTACAGCCGATACGCAGTATTCCTAGCTCGTGCTGGATTTTTGGTACTAACCTACGACTATCGGGGCATCGGATTATCCAGACCGAAAACCCTGAGAGGACTCCGAGCCACAAAACATGATTGGGGGGCACTGGATTGCGAAGCAGCGATCCAGTTCCTAAGCAAGGCAGACCCCAAATTACCGATGATGGCTGTTTGCCACAGTATCGGGGGTTTTGCGCTTGGATTGGCACCTAGTGCGGTCAAGATACATCGTGCCTTATTTGTTGGTTGCCAGTACGCCTATTGGAATGACTATCGCTTGTTGCTTCGTGTGCCAATGTGGATGAACTGGCACATCGTTATGCCTGTTCTTACGAAGCTGTTTGGTTATTTCCCGGGTAAGACATTGCGATGGCTGGAAGATTTACCTGCTGGTGTGGCCATGGAGTGGGCTACACGGTTTCATCCTGAATTTCACAAACGCTATGATCGTTTATCTCATGCTGCCAAACCGGCCAATGGGCAAGAGCTTGAGGCTCGGATGAGCGCTATACAAGCGGACATCCTGGCGATTGCTGATGTTAACGATCCGTTTGCGACGCCTTCAGCGACCGCCCGCTTGCTCAAGTATTTCAAGGGGAGTAATCGAGAGTTTGTTCGAGTCCACCGTCGAAAACGTCGTTTGCCCAAACTGGGCCATTTCGGCTTCTTTCACGACCGCTTTAAGACAACCCTTTGGGCCGAGAGCTTGTCGTGGCTTAAGGGTGAAAAAACGTCTTGGAGCGCCATGAAGTTTGATGTTGAGACAGAATCTTTTCGTTAACTAAAAGAGATAGCGCAACCTAAGGTTAGGCTAATTCGATGAACAAAAAAATTAAAATTTACCAGGGCGCAATACGCCTACATCACTGACAAACGTCACTAAGGTGTAATTAGAATAGTAGTTGTTGACTAGCAAATCGAGTATGCAACTAGCTATGGGCTCGTCACACAAGACCTCGATTCGGATGTTGGCGTTTTCAGGCCATGATGCATCACGTACACCATGAGCTCCTTTGCCGCGGGCATCGCTTACGGTATAGCCGCTAGCGCCAAGTTTTGAAATAGCTTGAGTCAAACCTTGTTCAAGAGCGCTTTCACAGATTACAGTTATTAGTTTTCGAACGACCAGACGTGATGTCATGCTTGGCCTCCAATCAGCCATTGGCTGGCTGCAAAATAGAGCGGTATGCCGAGGGTTATATTGAATGGAAATGTAACACCTAAGCTGGCACCGATCGAAAGCGATGGATTGGCTTCAGGCACTGCCATACGGACAGCGGCAGGCGCAGCGATGTAGGAGGCGCTGGCAAATAGAGTCGCCAGAAGTGTTGATCCTCCTACACTAAGCCCAAGCCCAAGCGCTGTTATGAGGCCAATCATGGCTCCTAGTAAAGGCATTAGTAACCCAAAGCTCACCAGAAATATGCCAGAGCGTTTTAGATCGGCAACGCGGCCTGCCGTTACAAGCCCCATTTCAAGCAAAAAGATCGCCAGTAGTCCCTTGAAAAGACCGAAGAAAAGGGGCGTGATTGACACAGCCCCCTCTTCACCGCAAACATAACCAATGATCAGTCCGCCAACGAGGAGCACAATGCTCTTGCCCGTCAGAATTTCATGAATTAGGGGTAGCCAGCGGGTCTCTGAGGCGCCCATTCTGGCAAGTGCTACACCAATCAGCAGACCAGGAATCTCCAGAATAACCAGAAAAACTGACATGTAGCCCTCAGCTTCTACTGCTTGACGCATCAGAAAGCTGGATGCTACGGCAAAGGTTACTACGCTGACTGAGCCATAGTGTGCAGCCAATGCGCCTGCGTTAGCCCGGTCTTGCTGCCCGACTAAACGAGCAATAACAAAGCCAGTTATGGGTACTAGCGTAGCAGCAGCTACCACCACCAAGATCGGTCCAAGCAGCTCTCCGGGGTGGTGTTTCGAAAGGGCGATCCCACCTTTCAAGCCGATCGCCAGCAGTAGAAAAATACTGAGGCTCTCGTATAAAACACCTGGGATCTTCAGATCCGACCGAATTAAACCGGCTACAGCACCAAGAACAAAAAAGAGAATAACGGGATCTGGCATAACTGCACACAAATAAATCAAGATCGAAATAGTCTACTGAAATGGCAGGGTAGTGTGGCATTTGGAAAAGAAATTTTCTGAGGCTATAGATAGATACCCCAGAAACATGGCTATATTTTGCTCCGATTGAGGTTTCTATCCTCGAGACGTTTCGAACACGAACCCTTTGCTTGAGATGGAGTGCGCTGTTGAGCTGAGCAACTAGAGAAGCGCAGGATCGTAGACCGTAGCCGGTATAATTCAGCCTGCCGTCTCCGTAGTTAAATGGATATAACTTTCCCCTCCTAAGGGAAGATTAGAGGTTCGATTCCTCTCGGGGACGCCACTTTGCTCATTTAGCGGATGCCGTCTTCTATGAAATATCTCATTACCCTGGTCGTGATCGGACTGCTTGTTTGGCTGTGGCGCTCACAGTCCAGCGTAAAAGCGGGTGATGGCAATCTGCCGACGATTGGTGCGCCTGCGCCCGCCTTTGATTTACCCGATACACGCGGTGTGCATCACAAGCTCGCTGACTACCGTGGACATTGGGTCGTGCTGTATTTTTACCCCAAAGCCGATACGCCGGGCTGCACACGAGAGTCGTGCAAGTTCCGCGATGACTGGCACAGTTTTCAGCAAATGGGGGTTGTGCTGGCCGGGATTAGTGCCGATACACCAGCCGCCAATGCGGCGTTTGCGCTCAAGTTTCATTTGCCGTTTCCGTTGCTGTCCGATACCGGCGGTGCCTTTGCGCGCCAGTATGGCGCCTGGATGAACCTGGGGATTACCGGTTTTCCACGGCGCTACACCTACATCATTGACCCGGACGGCCGCATCGCCAAGGTCTATACCGATGTGTCTGTCTCTGAGCACAGTGCTGAAGTGCTGGCTGACCTGAAGAAATTGACCGGATATTAATATGCCCTTGTTGTCGGTAAACGCGGGCTGCCTGGCCTACGGCGATGTGCCACTGCTCGATCATGTGGATTTTCAGATTGATGCGGGTGAGCGCGTTGCGTTGATCGGCCGTAACGGCACGGGTAAGTCTTCATTGCTGGCCGCCATTGCTGGGTTGAGAGCGCTGGATGACGGTCAGATCTGGAAAGCACCGGATCTGCGTATTACCTATGTGGCTCAAGAACCGGAATTTGAACCCGGTGCCACTGTCTTTGAAGCCGTGGTCGGCGGGCTCGGTGAGCAATCCCGGGTATTAACCAAGTATCACGATCTGTCGCATCGCCTGGGTGATATGCCCGAAGCGGAACGCGCTGGGGCACTCGATGAATTGGCCCACTTGCAGCATGAACTGGAAGTCTCGGATGCCTGGCAGCAAAATGCGCTGGCTGAACGCGTCATTGCAGAGTTTCACCTCAACCCCGATGCCATTGTCGATGATCTATCCGGTGGACAGAAGAAGCGTGTCGCGTTGGCGCGTGGCCTTGTTTGCGAGCCAGATGTGTTGTTGCTTGATGAGCCAACCAACCACCTGGATATTGCTGCGATTGACTGGCTGGAAAACCTCTTGCTCGTGCGTCATGTCGTGCTGCTTTTCATTACCCATGACCGGCGTTTTCTTGATCGCCTGGCCACGCGGATTGTTGAACTGGATCGTGGGCTGCTCACCAGCTACCCGGGTTCTTTTGCCAAATATCAGGAACGTAAAGCACAGCGCTTGCACGAAGAATCATTGGAGCAGGCGCGCGCCGATAAACTCCTGGCGCAGGAAGAGATCTGGATTCGCAAAGGCGTAGAAGCGCGCCGCACGCGTGCGGTGTTCCGTGTGCAGCGACTGGATCAGCTGCGTGCCGAACGTGCCGCCCGCCGTAATCAACAAGGCCAGGTGGCCATGCGGGTGGATTCGGGTGATTCGTCCGGCGCATTGGTTGCCGATCTGATTAACGTGTCGAAGTCGTATGAAGGCCGCAAGATCATTGATAACTTTAGCGGTCGCATTATGCGTGGCGATCGGGTTGGTTTAATTGGTCCGAATGGTGCGGGTAAAACCACCATGCTGCGCCTGATTCTTGGTGAGATCGAACCGGATAGCGGCACGGTCAAGCGTGGCACCAAGCAACAGGTGGCGTACTTTGACCAATTCCGCACCGCGCTGGACCCCGAAGCGCCGCTGCATGAGGTGATTTCACCCGGCTCTGATTATGTCGAAGTGGCCGGTAAGCGCACCCATGTGATGACCTATCTGGGCGACTTTCTGTTCTCGCCGCAGCGGGCGCGTTCCCCGGTTAAGTCGTTGTCGGGGGGGGAGCGTAACCGCTTATTGTTGGCGCGGCTGTTTGCCCGCCCAGCCAATATTCTGGTGCTTGATGAACCGACGAATGATTTAGACATTGATACGCTAGAGTTGCTGGAAAGTTTGCTACAGGATTACCAAGGCACCCTATTGCTGGTCAGCCATGACCGAAGCTTTCTGGATAACGTGGTCACACAAGTCATTGCCGCCGAAGGCGATGGGCAGTGGCGTGAGTTTGTGGGCGGCTACAGTGATTGGGCGGCTTGGCATTTGGCGCAGAATAAAGCGGCTGAAAAGTCAGCGACAGTGAAAGCGGCACCTAAAGCCAATGAACCGCCAGCCGCTTCAGGCAGCCGTGCGGCCAAACTCAGTTACAAAGAGCAGCAGGCATTGAATGCCTTGCCCGGGCAGATAGAGGCGCTGGAAACCGAACAAACGGCGTTGCTGGAAAAAATGAACGATCCAACCATCTACGCCACCGACCCGGGGGCAGGGCAGGCCATAGCCAGCCGCCTGGCGGCGATTGAAGAAGCACTGCTGGTGCTGCTGGAGCAGTGGGAAGCGCTAGAAGCCAAAACCGCCAAAGCCTGATCTGGCAAAGTTAAGCGATCTGCCAATCCAGCGTAAAGGCCCCGCAACCGGGTTCGCCCAGTGTTTCAGTTAACCAGGGCAGGGTGCTTTCCAATGTTTGTGGCAGGGTCCAGGGTGGGTTGATCACAAAGAGTCCGCTCCCGATCATGCCCAGCCCGTCGGTGGCGGGTGGTTGTGTGGTCAGCGTGACATGCAACCAGTTCGGTACGCCCAGTTTCACCAGACGATCCGGCAATTCCACCGCCTCGCGACGCGCCAGGATCGGGTACCAGAGCACATAAGTGCCGGTCGCAAAACGTTGCACCGCATCGCGCAAACTGGCCACTACTTTGCCGTAGTCCGTTTTGTCTTCGTAAGAAGGATCAATCAGCACGGCAGCGCGACGTTGCGGTGGCGGCATCAGGGCTTTCAGCCCGGCCAGGCCATCGGCCACATTAATCTGCGTGCGCTTTTGCACAAAGCGTAGCGTCTGCGCCAAGAGCGGCGCATCGGTGCTGTGACGCTCAAAAAGACGCAGCGGGTCGGCATGTCGGCTGCAGTAACCAGAAATCCACGGAGAGCCGGGGTAGTGCTTGAGGGCAGGGCTGGCATTGGCCGCCTTAATCACCTGCCGGTAACGTGCCACGGCTTCGGGCAAGGCCTCGTCGGGTTGTTCCCAGAGTTTGCCAATACCCGTTTGCCATTCGCCGGTTTTACGGGCCATGGTGCTCTCGATGAGATACATCCCTGCGCCAGCATGGGTGTCGAGTACCATGAAGGGCTTGTCTTTCTGGGTGAAGTAATCCAGCACCTGAATCCAGACGAGGTGCTTGAGCACATCAGCGGGGTTGCCGGCGTGAAAGGCGTGGCGATAACTAAGCATAAAAGTCGATTCGTATCCGGTTAGAGTAGCGGCGCCATCAATTGCGTCGCGTTTTCTTTAAGGCGTTCCAGGAGCGGGCGGTCGGCCCAGGTGTCAGGATTAATGGGCGTCGATCGTGCGAGATATTGTTGTTGCAGGGCACGTACCTGCCCACTGAATCCGGCATCGTAGATCATTAGCGTGATTTCGTAGTTCAGTCGCAAGCTGCGCATATCCAGGTTAACCGAACCAAAGAGGGTAAATTCGCTATCCACGACCAGGCTCTTGGTATGCAGCAGGCCACCCGTAAATTGCTGAATCTTCACGCCTGCCGCGAGCAGGTCTGCCATGTAGCTGCGGCTGGCATAACGGACTAACTTGGAGTCCACGCGCTCCGGCACGATCAGCGTGACATCTACGCCACGGCAGGCGGCTGTTTGCAGGGCTTGAAAGAGTGCATCATCAGGCACGAAATAGGGGGTGGTAAGCACTACTTCCTTACGGGCATCTAGCACGGCGCTCAGCAGCAGGTGCGAGATATTGGTGACCTTATAGCTGGGACCGGAAGGCACGGCCTGGATGAGGTATTCTCCCGCTGCGGCGGGTACCGGCAGCTTGCGCATCTGATTCAGGAATTCGGTAAAGCCTTGGATATTGCCACTTTCAACGGCCCAGTCGCCCTCAAAGACGGTGGTCAGAGCGCTGGCCGCCGGGCCGACAACGCGCACCATGGCGTCAACCCACTCGCCAACCCCCGCATCCTGCTTAAAGAATGCCGGGTCTACGAGGTTCAGGCTACCCGTCCAGGCGATGTGTTGGTCAACGGCAACGATCTTGCGATGTAGTCGTAGATCAGCACGGCCAAACTGCAAGCGGAGCGGATGAATCGCACAGGCTTTGATCAGCTTAACGCCCGCCTGACCTAACCGGTCAGGCCAGGCGCTCTTCCAGAACGTGGCGCTACCCAGTTCGTCAAGTAAAACGCGGCAGGCAATACCACGGGCGGCAGCACGCATGAGCGCCTCACCCACCAGGTCGGCCGTGCCACCTGGGTTCCAGATATAAAATTCAATGTCACAACGGCTGCGTGCGGCATCAATGTCGGCGATCATGCCGTGCAGAATGGTTTGAGCATCGGCATGCAGCGCAAGTTGATTACCAGCCACCGGCGGCATGCCGCCATGGTGCTCCGCCAATACAGCCATGGCTTGAAAGTGAGGGGTAATCAGGCGGGTGGTATGAGGAAAACGTTCATCAAACAGCGCCGTCATTTCCGCGTAGGCCGGGGCAATGGCTTCAATCCGCTCTTTGCGGGTCCGGCCGGTAGGGCGTTCGCCAATCAGCAGGTAGGCAGTAATCCCCACGATCGGCATAATCGTAACGATCAGAATCCAGGCCAAGGCAACGCCCGGAGGGCGTCGTACCCAGATAATGCGTAAAGCAAATAGCGATACGATTAACGGATGAATGAGATACAGCAGGGTGGATTCGGTGGCTAAGGCCCAGACCATGTTATTACCGAGTTTTATAGAGGAGTCACTGATCAGACAAACACGGATTGATGTGATTTAACGGGAGTTTACCTTGTTCTCACCGCTTGCATCGGGTGCCCGCCTCCATTAGCATCTTGGCTTCAAGAAAAGTAAAGTGTCCTTCAGATTTCCGGGGTTTTTCCGGCGATAGTCGACATGCGTTGTTAAAGGGTTTACGAATGATTCCTGAGCTTGGGCAGTTGGCCCTGTCGTTGTCGCTGTTCGTGTCATTTTCACTGGCGGTTTTGGGTCTGGCCGGGCCGCAGCTCGGGGTGCCGCTGTGGGTGCGTTTGGCTAGACCGCTGGCACTTACTTTGTTCAGTCTGTTGGCCGCCGCCTTTTTCTGTCTGACCTGGAGTTTTGTCACTAACGACTTCTCGGTCGCTTATGTCGCAGGGCACTCCAATACGCAATTGCCGCTTGAATATCGTTTTGGTGCGGTGTGGGGCGGACACGAAGGCTCCCTGCTGCTCTGGGTGTTTATGCTCACCGCCTGGACCGGCGCAGTGGCTATTTTTTCGCGCACGCTTCCTGTAGAGATGGTGTCTCGGGTACTCGGTGTGCTGGGTCTGGTGAGTTTTGGTTTCATCCTCTTTATTCTGTTTACCTCCAACCCATTCACAAGGCTGCTACCCGCCGTCATGGAGGGGCGTGACCTCAATCCGCTGTTACAGGACCCAGGCCTCGTCTACCACCCGCCCATGCTCTATATGGGCTATGTCGGTTTCTCGGTGGCGTTTGCCTTTGCCATCGCGGCCTTACTGGCGGGCCGACTGGATGTTTCCTGGGCCCGCTGGTCGCGTCCTTGGACGTTGGCCGCCTGGGTGTTTCTCACCATTGGTATTGCGTTGGGTTCTAACTGGGCTTATTACGAACTGGGGTGGGGTGGTTGGTGGTTCTGGGACCCGGTCGAGAATGCCTCCTTTATGCCCTGGTTGGTTGGCACGGCGCTGATTCACTCGCTGGCGGTTTCCGAAAAGCGCGGCAGTTTCAAAAACTGGACGGTGCTGCTGGCCATTGGGGCCTTTTCGCTCTCGCTGCTCGGTACCTTTATTGTGCGTTCTGGCGTGCTGACCTCCGTTCACGCCTTCGCGGCGGACCCCGCCCGGGGTGTTTTCATTCTGGTCTTTCTGGCCATTGTGGTGGGCGGCTCACTGGCGTTGTTTGCCTGGCGTGCGCCGACGGTGGGGCGGGGTGGGGCTTTTGCTCTGGTGTCGCGTGAGACCTTCCTGCTGATCAATAACGTGTTGTTGTTGGCGGGCACCGGCGCGGTATTGCTGGGCACGGTGTATCCCATGGTGATCGATGCCCTCAATCTCGGCAAACTGTCGGTCGGGCCGCCTTACTTTAATGCCGTCTTTGTACCCATTATGTTGCCGTTGCTGTTGGTCTTGCCGTTTGGACCGATGGCCCGCTGGAAGCAGGACCAACTGGTACCCCTGATTCAATCACTGAAGGTTGAAGCCGTCTTGGCCGTCCTGGCAGCGATTGTGTTGCCCCTGCTCATGGGCAGCTGGCGCCCCATGGTAGCAATTGGCGCGGGCCTGGCGGTGTGGGTGATGGCCGCTGTCGTTCGCCAAGTGATTGTGCGGGTTAAAACCAGCTGGCCACCGCGTGCGTTCTGGGGCATGCAATTGGCCCACCTGGGCTTGGCCGTCTTTGTGGTTGGCGTGACCTTTGTCAGTAGCTATCAGGTGGAGCGTGATGTCAGCATGGCGCCAGGCGATACGGTGTCAATTCAGAACATACGACTTACCCTGCAAGGCGTAACACCGGTGAAAGGTCCTAACTATGAAGGGGCGCGCGGACAAGTGACCTATGGTCCCCTGGATCAGCCAGCGCAGATCAGCGGCACCCTCTATACCGAGAAGCGGACGTATTTTTCATCGACCATGCCGATGACCGAAGTGGGCATCGACAGCAGCCTGACGCGAGATCTGTACGTGTCGATGGGCGAGCCCACCGGTAATAATGCCTGGGCGGTGCGCGTGTACTACAAACCATTTGTCAGCTGGATCTGGGCGGGTTGCGCCCTAATGGCGCTGGGTGGCATTTTTGCGGCGTCGGATCGGCGCTATCGTTCACGTAAGTCTTCGGCCGATCATGAGTCGGGTCTCACTGATGAGAAAGTAGCAGCCTGATGAAACGCTTCTGGTGGTTCCTGATTCCCTTTCTGGCTTTTGCCGTGCTGGTATTCTTTCTGGCGCGGGGGCTGACTAAAGACCCGAGCTATGTGCCCTCGCCACTGGTGGGCAAACCAGCCCCCACGTTTAACCTGCCACAGCTGCACGATGCCAAGCAGACTTTTGCCCCGGAAGACCTCAAGGGTCGCGTCTGGCTGCTCAATGTCTGGGCGTCATGGTGTGTGTCTTGTCGCGCCGAGCACCCGGTGCTCGTTGACTTTGCGCGTACGCACCCGGATGTGCCGTTGATTGGGTTGGATTACAAAGACCAGCGTTCAGATGCGCTGGCCTGGCTCAAGCAGCATGGCAACCCGTATGTCTTGTCGGCCTTTGATGCCGATGGCCGGGTCGGCATTGATTACGGCGTGTACGGCGTGCCGGAAACCTACGTCATCGATCAGGCCGGCATCATTCGTTACAAGCATGTCGGCCCGGTCACGTCCGACGTGGTGCAGACCCTGATTGACCCCTTGTTGAAAGGGCTCAAGTAATGAAGGGGTTAGTTAAATATGCCGTCGCGTTTGTCTTGGCGAGCAGCAGTGTGGCCTTTGCCGCAGAAGCCCAGCCGTTGGCGCAGAACCCTTTGGTCGAAACACGCTTAAACGCCATTTCTGAAAACCTGCGCTGCCTCGTGTGTCAGAACGAATCGCTGGCCGGCTCTCGCTCTGATTTGGCGGAAGACTTGCGTCGTGAAGTGCGTCACCTCATTGAAGCGGGTAAGTCTGATAAAGAAGTCATCGAATTTTTGGTCAGCCGCTACGGCGACTACGTATTGTATGACCCGCCCTTTAAAGCAACCACCGTGCTGTTGTGGGTAGGGCCCTTTGTTTTGCTGGTTGGTGGCCTCATCGGTCTGGTTGTCTTTTTGCGTCGGCGCAGTCGTCAGGGCTTGGTCGATGAAGACGATGCGCCCCCGCTGCCAGCAGCAACCACAGCCACCTCTGCTACAGCCAGTAGCTCCCGTGTGGCCGGTCGCTGGCTGGTCTGGCTGATTATCCTGCTCATGCCATTGGGCGGCGGTCTGGTTTACTGGAAGGTCGGCAACTTGGCCGCGCTGGACCCGGCCAATGTAAAACCGGCACCCGACCCCAACGTCATGGTTGCCCGTCTGCAGGCCAAGCTTGAGGCGAATCCTGATGACCCCGCCGGCTGGCAATTGCTCGCCCGTGCCTATATGGTCATGAACCGTCCGGACGATGCCGTGAAAGCCTTTCAACGTATCCTGCCGCAAATCAAACAGCAGCCACCGCTGATGGCCGACTACGCTGAAGCATTGGCTGCAGCCGGTGACCTAAACGGCGCGCGCACCTGGATCAACAATGCACTGAAGCAGGGCAGCCAGGATCCCAAGGTGCTGTTCATGGCCGGTGGCCTGGCCTTTGAAAGCGCTAACTACAAACAAGCCGTTCAGTACTGGGAGCGCGTCATCAAGATCGTTGGCCCAGATTCTCAAGAAGGCAAGTTCGTGCAGGAAAGTATCGCTGAAGCCAAAGCGCGGCTGAAATAAAAAAGGGGACCGAAAGCCCCCTTTGCGCGTCTGACGCTTTGCT
>Ga0181556_1001457_pt1 | contig 23690 bp, 27 predicted proteins | sample 011ome_14_FD_148651 | JGI IMG/M metagenome (GOLD analysis project Ga0181556, IMG submission 148651) | Coastal salt marsh microbial communities from the Groves Creek Marsh, Skidaway Island, Georgia - 011505AT metaG (spades assembly) | ecosystem: Environmental > Aquatic > Marine > Intertidal zone... | reverse complement strand
CAGCTAGTGGGTTCTCCAGGGGTTCTATCCGGTGCTTGAGCCTCTCGTCGGATGTGCTGTATGCAACCACGTCGTTCGCCGCGTTAATCTTGCCCGGCACCGCAGTGGGTTCGGTAGAGAATGTCCCCACAAGCAGGTGACCCTCTATCCTCGCAATAGGTATAGCGGCGTCGTTCATGGTGAAGTGTCTGCTGGCATACGCTATGTTGGTTGAAGATCCTGTTGCGGTAAGTACCCGGTATGTCATCGGGTTGTAGATGCTCTGGAACCCGGGACCTGTCGGTCCAGTGATGCCCTGTAGGCCCTGCAGACCCTGGAATCCCTGCAGACCCTGGAATCCCTGCAATCCCTGCAGGCCTTGGAATCCCTGCAGACCCTGGAATCCCTGCAATCCCTGCCGGCCCTGGAATCCCTGCAATCCCTGCAGACCTTGGAATCCCTGCAATCCCTGCAGACCTTGGAATCCCTGCAATCCCTGGAAGCCCTGCAATCCCTGGAAACCTTGGAATCCCTGCAATCCCTGTCGTCCTTGCAATCCCTGGAAGCCTTGGAAACCTTGTACTCCCTGGAACCCTTGGAAACCCTGTTGTCCCTGCACTCCCTGGAACCCTTGGACGCCTTGGAATCCCTGAAACCCTTGGACGCCTTGGAATCCCTGAAACCCTTGGACGCCTTGGAATCCCTGCACTCCCTGAAACCCTTGGACGCCTTGGAATCCCTGGAATCCCTGCCATCCCTGTTGTCCCTGGCCACCAAGTCCAGTCGGACCAGTAATGCCTTGCAGACCCTGCAGTCCCTGGAACCCTTGAAATCCTTGATATCCCTGTTGTCCCTGGCCACCAAGTCCGGTAGGACCTGTGATACCCTGCCAACCCTGGAACCCTTGGAAACCCTGGAAGCCCTGGAAGCCAAATCCGGTCGGACCGGTTATACCCTGCCAACCCTGGAGTCCCTGGAATCCCTGATATCCCTGGAACCCCTGAAGACCGAACCCGGTTGGACCGGTTATGCCCTGCCAACCCTGGAAACCCTGGAGACCTTGGAACCCTTGGAAACCCTGAAGACCGAACCCGGTCGGGCCGGTTATGCCCTGCCAACCCTGGATGCCGGTCGGGCCGGTCTCACCCTGTTGTCCCTGGAACCCGAACCCGGTCGGGCCGGTTATCCCCTGCCAACCCTGGAATCCCTGATATCCCTGGAAGCCCTGGAAGCCCTGCAGACCGATACCGGTCGGTCCGGTTATTCCCTGCCATCCCTGGAGACCCTGGAGACCCTGCCAACCCTGGACACCCTGAAACCCGAACCCGGTCGGGCCGGTTATACCCTGCCAACCCTGGATGCCTGTGGGTCCGGTCTCCCCTTGTTGACCCTGGAACCCGAACCCGGTCGGACCTGTGATGCCTTGCCAACCCTGGATGCCGGTCGGTCCGGTAACCCCCTGGAGTCCCTGGAACCCGAACCCGGTTGGACCCGTGATGCCTTGCCAACCCTGGATGCCGGTCGGGCCGGTGACCCCTTGGAATCCCTGGAATCCGAACCCGGTCGGACCCGTGACGCCTTGCCAACCCTGGATGCCCTGGGGGCCTTGCAATCCCTGAACCCCGGTCGGACCCGTGACACCCTGCAGGCCCTGCAGGCCGAATCCCGTTGGTCCGGTGAAACCTTGCAACCCCTGTGGACCGCCCGGGTCCCCGGCGGGACCCGTGATGCCCTGCCAGCCCTGCCAGCCCTGGGGCCCACCGAAGTCTCCCTTCTCACCCTGCCATCCTTGCCATCCCTGCAAACCCATGGCGCCGACTATATCGAACGCCACCTCGTACTCGGTGTACTCCTGTATGTAGTCGAAATTGTTGTTGACTGCGCCGCCACCAAGTCCCGTGACCCCCAAAGTGTACCAGGTACCGTTGGCGGACTTGGACGTTATCTTGAACCACCACTTCCTGTCCTTGTCCTCTGGTCGGTAGAAGCTGATGACTGAACCCACGCTAAGGTACTCGAAGTACGGTTCCCTGTTGATCGAGTCGTAGTCCACCTCTGCGATGTTTATCTCTACGATGTTCTTGAATTGGACAGATGCGTCTATCTCGACAACGGTGTCGAGGGGCCTTCCGTCCCATATCTTGAAGGTGCCGTCGTCCGCAACCCCGTTTCCCGGGGTCGGCGAGGTGACCGATCCCATGTATTTGTACAACCGCCAGTTGGCCGCGTTCGCCGCTTCCCCTGCCACGCCCTGGCGTCCCTGGATGCCCGGTACGCCCTGTGGTCCCTGTCTTCCCTGTGCGCCTCCGAAGTCCCCCTTGGCGCCCTGCCAACCCTGGAAACCCTGCACGCCGGTTACGCCCTGCCATCCCTGCAGACCCTGGAGGCCCTGTGGCCCGCCCGGATCGCCTGCGGGACCGGTGACGCCCTGCCAACCCTGTACGCCGATGCCCGTGGGGCCGGTCTCTCCCTGGAAACCCTGGGGTCCTGTCAGTCCCGTCTCACCCTGAGGACCTTGCAGGCCCTGCCACCCCTGGGGACCCTGAGGTCCCTGCCTGCCCTGCCTGCCGATACCCGTTGGACCCTGCGAACCCTGCCATCCCTGGAACCCTTGGTTGCCCTGCCATCCCTGGAACCCCTGGTTGCCCCGCCATCCCTGGAACCCCTGGTTGCCCTGCCATCCTTGGAACCCTTGGTTGCCCTGCCATCCCTGGAACCCCTGGTTGCCCTGCCATCCCTGGAACCCCTGGTTGCCCTGCCATCCCTGGAAACCCTGGTTGCCCTGGGACCCTTGGGGTCCGACACTCCCGGTTAGGCCCTGGAGTCCCTGGAGGCCCTGTGGGCCGCCCGGGTCGCCGGCGGGACCTGTCGCGCCCTGCCATCCTTGGTTGCCCTGCGCGCCCCCGAAGTCACCCTTCTCACCCTGCCATCCCTGGAACCCCTGGCGGCCAACGAGTCCCTGCGGACCTTGCCTACCCTGGAGGCCACCATATCCCTGCCATCCCTGGGGGCCGGTTGTCAGTAGGCTTATGGGCGCCTTGTAGAGGACGCCGGTGGATGGGTCGCCCACCGCGAGTAGCCAGGTGCTTGGGGGCACCGAGGTGAGCGGGGGGAAATTGATAATAAGCTTTGGTCCTGACATATTGGGTGTTAAACGTCTTGTCAGGTATATATTCAGGATCCCTTATCCCAAAACCACTTATTGGGGAATAGGGCCGGGCGGATATATAGCGAATGCTGAAGGTGTATCTGATATCGTCCGTCAGGGATGGCGAGAGGGTCTACAAGATAGGGCACACCAAGAGGGAGGTGCACGACAGGATAAGGGAGTTCAGCACCGGTAACTCCAACGAGATGGTCGTCGAGTCATTCTTCGTCTCCAAGTGGGCGGTGAAGATCGAGAGAGCCCTTCACCGACATTTCAGGGCACACCGGGTGTCCGGCGAGTGGTTCTCCCTCGAGCGCGCGAACATCGCCGACTTCCTCAGGATATGCCAGATAACCCACGACGGGCTGGAGACTGTTGAGATGTACAACGACTACGTGAGGGAGAGGGGCGGCGTCCGCAGCATGTAAAAAAAAACAACGACTCGAAATGAACTCAATGAAGGCGGACCTGATCAGGAAGTACGTATCCGGAATAAACTTCAAGGGCGAAGACTGGAGCATACACACAATGGCGCAGGATATGCAGAGGTTCCTGGGCGAGGTCCCGTCCGTGGACGTCGGGTACAGGAAGGACGTCATGGTGGCCGAGCTGACGGGCATCACTAGGGAGGTCAAGCTCGTCGACAAGATCAGCGTGGTGTTCACCGACACCGACGACAAGATAAAAAAGATCGACTTCAGGATATGACCCCGGAGTTCTCGGTTCTCGAGTACCTGGGCAAGATAGGCGACGGTGTCTTGGTGCTTTTGTCCGCTGTATACGACTCGGAGTACTACGAGGCGACCTACTTCTACAAGGATGATGGGGACGTGCTCACCCTGAGCGACGACCTCGATGCCGCGATTTCCAATAGTGAGTCCGAGAGGCCGACCATGGACTTTATGGTCGCGTCGGTCAGGTCCAAGGTCGTGCCCTACGGACAGATATTCGGCAGGATAGACGACGTTGACTTCAACCGTTGGCTCGTTTCCGATGATGAGAAGGCGGAGGAGTCGGACCTAGAGGCCGAACCTGAAGAGTGACCGTTCAATCGAGGTCGTAGTTTACCGCACCCTCCTCGTCGCCGTACCTGCTAGGGGCGGTCAGGGGATTAGACTGGTTGTGCATGTAGGCCCAGTCCTCGACACCCAGCTCGGCGAAACGCCTGGATATCGCCACGTTGTAGTAGTCGCTTATGGTCCTGACCCTGCGCTGGATGTCCGCGCGCGCGAGCTCGTGGGTGTTGGTCGATCCCGGCGTCTTGTATATGAACTGCAGGTAGCAGTTCTTCCTTATCCTGACGAACCTCGTGTTCAGGAAGGTCCTGACCACCAGCTCGTAGTCGTCCGCGATCGAGAGCCTGCGGTTGTGGCCGCCGAGCGCCAGGTAGGTGTCCCTGCGCCATGCGCGGATGTGGTTGGGCACACCGACTATGTGCCTTATGGTCTTGGGGTTGATGTTAGGGGACTCGTTCACGTTCATGTCGACGCCCATGCAGTTTTCCGTCCTGTACTTACCGTACCCGAAACAGAAGCCCTCGGGGTACATGAGCGTTGTCCTCCAGTCCTCGAGAATCTCGACGCAGTCGGTGTAAGCGAAGCCCGCGTCGGGGTGCTTCTCGAACGCCCTCAGCAGCAACTGCGCGCTGTCTGGCAGGATAAAGTCGTCGTGGTCTATCTCGGCCAGCACCTCGCCCTTGGCGAGCATGGCCGCCCTGTACTTGGACTCGCCTATAACCCCCCTGCTCTTCTGCCTGAAGTCGTATAGCGATATCCTGGAGTCGTCCGCCGCCAGCGCCTCCGCCATCTTAAGCGTCTTGCCGCCGTCCGTGGAGTCGTTCACCAGAACCCACTCCCAGTTTTGGTGAGTCTGCGCCCTGAAGGACTCGTAAAGCCTGTGGAGCCTGTCGCCTGTGTTGTACATGGGGGTGAAGAACGACACCTTCCCGTGGTGGTCCCCGCCGAGCATGCTTATCATGGCGGCGTTGTAGGCCATGTCGCCTATCCGGTCGAAGGTCCTGCCCACCGTAACCGACCTGGTCGCAAGGTGCCCGGGGGCGGACAGGCCGCCGCCCACGTCCAGGATAAGGTCGGGGTCCACCAGGGCGACCTGCCTGTCCGAGAACTCGGTGACGTGCGAGACGTCGAGCTCGTCTGACTCGTACCACTGCCTCTTCTCCGACCTAAGCTCGATTGGGTCGTCTGACCTAAGCATTATCTTGGGCAGCCTCGCCTTGGACGGCTTGTGGAAGTAGTTGTAGTAGCACAGCTCCTCGTCCAGGAACAGAAACTCTGAGGGGTGGTCCCTGTGGAGCTCCTCCGCGAAGACCGAGTCGGCGACGTAGGTCATCTCCCTCAGCCTGCGGTCTCCCACAAGGTCCCTCCTGATCAGGAGCTGGGCAGAGTCCACGCCACCCACCCGCATGTTCTCCGGCGCGGCGTACCTGATCTCCTGCCCGGTGAAGTCCTTGCCGTCTATCCTCTGGTTGAACACCACGGCCCTGCGGCCGCCGGTGCCCTCGGCCTCCCGGACAGCCAGCGCCGCCCTGCCCCAGAACCGATCGTGGATGATGTTGTCGTCGTCCAGTATGTAGACCCAACCCTCGGATATAGAGTCCAGCGCCTCGTTCAGGAGCCCGTGCCCGAAGTCACCGTCGCGGCCCGCCGAGAACCGCATCCTCGCGCCGGCGGAGTGCAGGGCGGAGAGTATGTCTGCGTCTATGTCCTTGAGCCTCGAGGTGTCGAACACGACCAGCCACCTGACTTCGATACCCTCGCCCGCCTTGGCGACGGACTCTATAATCTTCGGCATGTTGCCCGGCCTGGTGCACCTCGTGAGAATGTTCAATATCATGTGCATTCTATCCGCATGCCGGCCGGTTGTTTCAGCCGCGCATCCTAATATATACAACATGGAGAGACTTTACACACACGAGGAACACTCGGCACTTATGGATTGCATGGCACTTGCAGTGTCGGAGTCGGGCGGGGGACTGCTCGGCATGCTGTCCGCCGCGGCCAAGAGGGTCAAGGCGCTGCCGATGGCCGCCAGGACGAAGATACTGGCCGGGGTAATCGCGTCGGCGCTCGCGTACACGGAGGCGGACAGGCTGGAGAGCGCCATAACTGCGATAGCCGACAGCGACCTTGTCAGGGCGTGGACGGGCAGGAAGGCATCCAAGTCCGACGAAAGGTACAGGGACGTGGAGGAGCTAGAGATATCCCAGGCCGGCATCGACCTGATAAAGTCCCACGAGAGCCTGAGGCTGCGCGGGTACGACATCCGGGACGGCAAGATAACCATCGGGTGGGGCCACGCCGAGCCCAAGGGCAGGTCCAAGTACAAGTTGGGGCAGCAGATAACAAGGCGGGAGGCGGACCGCCTACTAGATCAGGACCTGGAGTCCGTGCAGGCAGACATCAAGAGGAGGTTCGGCAAGTGGAAGAGTGCGGGGCACGACATACCCCTCACCCAGGAGATGTACGACGCACTCGTGTCGGTCGCGTTCAACAAGGGCGCGAGGGGCCTGTTCTCGTGCAAGTTCATGAGGCACCTGAAGAAGGGAGACTACGTCGCGGCGGGCAAGGGCATAGAGAAAGAGTACAACAGGAAGTTCGTCAGAAAGTTCGGCGGGATAGTCGGACGCAGGAAGACGGAGAGCGAGATGTTCCTTTCGGGCCTCTGACCCAACACGCCGGCAGGTTTTCTATACAAAAAGGAAAAGCCATGAGAAACATTATAATCTCTATCATCGCCGGTGTACTGCTGTCATCCTGCGGTGGCCCCGACTTCAAGACAGACGACCGCATCCAGGGCACACAGACCGAGAAGACCGACTGGGTCTACGACAGTGCGGTCGGAAAGCCGGTTCAAAAGGAGGAGACCTTATACATGATCTCACCCACCCTCGAGCAGTCCTTCTACTACGCCTCAAAGAGGGACGACCGGACCCTTCACCTGGTGCTATCGGTGGCGTGTCTGATTGTCTTCCTGTTCGCCTTCTTCGCGAAGATACTCGACCCCACCACCAGCTACACTCCCGCGTTCCTCGCAAACAACTACATCGCCAACCTCCTGAAGTTCGTGGCGCTGGCGTTCTCCGCATACTTCTTCCTTGGCAACCCGGTTGGGGTCAGGTGGAACAACGACAAATGGGTGCCCAAGCAGACCTACGAAAAGGCAATAACTGAGTCGGGATCCACAAGGCCGATATGGGACAGCCTGGAGGCGAACTGCCGGATAGTCGACGGCCCCTACGGCTGCTACAAAAAGTAAACCACTATATATGGTAATAAAGAAGGGCACGCACGCCCCATTCAGGATGCCCTCGGTCATGTTGGGTAGCCAGGAGCTGCACTACAGGGTCAAGTTCAAGGAAAGCTGCAGGTACACCTTGCCTTCCGAAGACCAGGCGGACATAAACAAGCTCATTGGGGTCGGGTACGTGAACTCCATACCCCTCAAGGGACTAAAGCCGGTGCCGTTCCACCACTGCAACAGCGTGAGGTTCGGGTGGCACTACGACCCCCCGACCGACACGGTGTCTTTGTGGGCCTACTGGTACGCAAGCAAGGAGAGGAAGTACAAGGAGATATGCAGGGTTGGGATCGGGCAGGAAGTCGGAGTCCACCTCACGAGGAAGGACAAGCACCACACACTGACCGTCACGGAAGGGACCTCGGTGATCGGCATCGCGCACGCCCCGGTCCCTGCCTCCGCGGTCTCCTACCTGCTCAGGCCGTTCTTCGGCGGCAACAACCCGGCCCCGCACGACATAGAGATAGAGATAAACGAAATGTGACCATGACCAGGCTCCTGATAATACTGACGATGGCAATAACCGGCCTCTCGGCCGCCGGGCAAACCTCCCTCCACATGGGCGGGGGCGCGTCGACCGACAACACCCCGCTCCTGGACCTGGGGGCGAGGCACAGGCAGGGCCGGGTGCTGGTCCAGGCCGGATACACCAGCCACCTCACGCACTACATCACCCACGGCACCCTGTTCCACGCGTCCGTGGGCTGGACCACCAGGGGCAAGGACTCCTGGGTGTCCCCCTACGCAGGCTACGGCATGCACTTTCGCAGCAGCGACTACCCCTCGATGAACTACTCCGCGCCGCTGTTCGGCATGCTGTTCGCCAAGAGGATGAAGAGGGACATGGTATACCTGAACGCCGCCCTGCACGGGGGCACTGCGTACGTGACCGTCGGGATATCCGCCACCCTGAGGAGGGACCGGTCGTGGTGACCATAGTCGTGGCGATGGCCGCCAACCGCGTTATCGGCATCGAAAACAGGCTGCCCTGGCACCTTCCCGAGGACCTCAGGAGGTTCAAGGCCATAACCATGGGTCGTCCAGTGATTATGGGCAGGAAGACCTTCGAGTCGATAGGAAAGCCCCTACCCGGCAGGACCAACGTGGTGTTGACGAGGGGCCACTGGACCGGCGACGGGATCGAGGTCAGGGGGTCTATAATGGACGCGGTCCGGGACTACCCCGACGCGATGGTTATAGGCGGCTCCGAGGTTTACCGGCAAGCGCTGCAGATTGCGGACGCCATTGAGATGACTCTCATTGACCGGGACTACGCCGGCGACTCCATGTTCCCGGAGATCGGGCCAGAGTGGGCGGAGGCGTCTCGGGAAACGCACTCGGCCCCGGGGTTCGACTATCACTTCGTCAGGTTATCGAGGACCGTGTCGCCATGACCGTAGACACCATAGTACACACATTCACCGTCAAGCTGGGGAGGCCGGAGAACATCGCGAAGGCCGTCTCTGTGTACCGTGGCTGCGCATCCTCCGCGAGGAGGTTCCACAAGGTCGCGCTGTACACGGACCATGAATCCCTGCCGTTGCTCGGCGACGCATATGAGGACGTCAGGGTGATCCCCACGGACGGGTTCTTCATGTTGGACGACATGAAGCTCGCGGCCCTGCCCCTTATCGGCACCAACGAGGTCCTTGTGGACGGGGACGTGTACCTCAGGTCCCCCCTCTCGATCCGACCGGACTGCGACGCCGTCTGCGACCTGGGGGTGCCGACGGAGAGGTCACTCCCATGCATCGAGACGCTGAACCTGATGACCCGGATGGGCATAACGGACCGTATACCATTTTACAGGGCCGGACTCACAGCGGTGCCCAACATCGGGGTGCTCCGATTCTCCTGCGACAAGGTCAGGGACGGTTACCTCAAGTGGTTCGGAGTGCTCAGGGATTGGATAAAGGACAACGGCCTCGCCGACGCCGACGACAGGACTCGGAGGAGGCTGACCGTGAAGACCACGCCGCAGTACCTCCTCGGCGCATACATGCGTTCTGAAGGAAAGGAAATATGCTACGCCAGGCACCAAAACGACTACACGCACTACATGCTGGACGCCAAGTACAGGGACGGGTTCAGGCTGGGCGAATAGAAAAATATTTGGTGGGCAACTATACCCGCCGTAACTTTGTGCAACAAAAGACAAAAAAAGTCACAACAAGCGATAACAATCTCAATATATACTTTTATGAAACGCAACTTCGAACATAAAAACAATCAAGCATGCCAGTTTTGGTATGATATTGCCATGTGCTCGAGGTTCGTGCCTCGCAGTTGACCCTGAACTGCGTAGCTTCATAACAAACCTCGAGATTCTATCTCGAGGTTTTTTTGTTTTACCCTGGCGGTTAACCACCCAACCTGATACGTTGGAGCAAGGTAACGGTTGAGAATGCCGGTTCGAATCCGGCACCGCCAACTATAAGGTGCCCTAGCTCAGCTGGTAGAGCGCCGCCCTGAAGAGGCGGGACAGCGCAGGTTCGATTCCTGTGGGTACCACTATGGTGTAGTTGAGTAATCGGTTGGCTCGCCGTTCTGTAAAAGCGGTCTCTTCGGAGCGTGTAGGTTCGAGTCCTACCTACACCACACTATAAAGGTAAAGACACGTAACTTAAATGGGGTTCGAGTTTTTATATATAGGACATGATTAAATGTGAAATATGTGGTCAGTCCTTCTTAAAGAAATGTGGATTATCAATGCATAGAAAAAAATGTGGATTTGATCCAATAGAAAAAGACAGTATCATAAAGTCATATGTTGAGGATATGTGTTCGATTAGGGACTTAATGAAAAAATATAACTATTCTAAAAATAAAATTGTTAAGATATTAGATGGGATGACTAGAAGCCAATCAGACTCGGCTAAACTAGCAAAGATTAGGTATCCATTTAGGCACACAGAAAAAACCAAAGTCAAAATGAGAGATGCCAGACTGAAGTATATGTCGGAGAACCCAGATAAAACAGCATGGAGAAAATCTAACTTTTCGTACCCCGAAAAATTATTTTTCAACAAGTTACTAGAATTAAAATGGGACCAAGAATATGCTATAGAAAGAGAACATAGTGTATACCCGTATTACATTGATTTTGCTTTTTTGAATGAGAAGGTGGCGGTGGAGATAGATGGATCACAACACTTGAATGAAGACAGAAAAGAAAAAGATGAAAAAAAAGATCTACTCCTAATAGAAAACGAATGGACAGTTGTGAGAGTAACTGAGAACGAAATAAAAAAAAATATCAATCAGTTCATGTCAGAACTTAAAAACATTCTTCATGACGCCCATAGATCGGAAAAATTCTCTTTTGGTATCTTTAAGAAAAACGGCGGATATCAAAAAAGAAGAATAAATGGAAAACAAACAGAAAGGGAAATAGGCAGGGACATAAAAGCTAGAAAAGTATTAAGACCTGATTATGAAACATTGATGAAAGATATAGGAGATTTTGGTTTTGCTAAAACAGGGAGAAAATATGGTGTTAGTGATAATACCATAAGGAAATGGGTAAAGTATTATCAAAATCACTAACAACACAAACGGTCGATTGGTTTAATGGTAGGACGCCGGCTTGTCACGCCGGTAGCACGAGTTCGATTCTCGTATCGACCGCCAAACTCTCCGGTAGCTCAGTGGCAGAGCGCGCGCTTGTTAAGCGCAGGGTCGGGATATCGTAACTCCCCCGGAGAGCAGACACACGGGTATGGTGTAACTGGTAGCACGTCGATCTCCAAAATCGGAAGCAGGGAATCGTACTCTCTTACCCGTGCGACAGGACTCTTATGATAACGGCTAGTCAACTCGGTTCTTACCCGAGGAGTCCCGGTTCGAATCCGGGAGGGTCCACTGAATATGGTGAGCATAGCGCAACTGGTTAAGCGTGCGGCCTTGTGACGGCCGAGGTCCGGGTTCGAATCCCGGTGTTCACACTGAATAATGCCTCATGGTGTAGCGGCAGCACGATTCGTTTTGCTGAATCGGCCCTGGTTCGAATCCAGGTGAGGCATCAAGACAAGGGCGGTGAGGTCATGGCGACCAGTGGGACTGCAAATCCCACGACTCTGCGGTTCGAATCCGCGCCGCCCTCAAAAAAAACTTATCTTCGCATCTATGAAAGTGGACAGGCAACAAATGGGGTGGTTCCTCAAAAACATCAGGCGCAAGGCCGAGGGCAGGGAGCTGACTGACGACGAGCTAGTCGATGAGTTGACCAACTATATGGAGGTGAACCCCGGTTGCGTGGACGTCAGGGGCGTCAGCCACCCCGGCAGGTTCAGCTACCACACCGTGGGGTACGGTGTTTTCTCCCTGATGGGCGAGAGGTACCGGATGGGTAGGGTAGAAATATTTGACCGCGAGGATGATAGCGGGTATGCCTCCAGCGAGGGTTCATACTGCATGCCCCACGTGGCAGCAAGCCAGTTCGAGGACTTCATCGAGTCCCTCCAGACGGACCTACCCATAGAGATAGGTATAGGTTCCTTCGAGGACTGCAAGAGGGAGTGCGCCCTGGACCTCGGGTTCGGGTCCGTAGAGGAGATGGACGACCCAGATAAGGTCAAGGCATACAGGGCCAAGAAGAACGACGAGTACGCTGTATCACAGGGATACAAGGACTGGGAGGACTTGATGTCAAAGAGTAAGTTCGCGTCAAAGAACAAGGAGGGAGGATCATGAACATGAGGGAGTCACAGGATTTCATCAAGTCACGGTCGACTCATGCCATGGGTTTCACAGAGGGCGAGGTCTTCGGGATGCTGCGGTCGATCGGGTTTGATTTCTCGGAGTTCGAGAGGTGGATCCGGGGATCCGCGTGCCCGATAGCCCCCGACGGGACCATGCTGTACTTTCACCACGACGTCTTCAATTTCATCAATATGGTGGCGAACGGAACCAGAAAAGTGGGGGATTTCAACGAAACCGCACACGAGGGGGTTCTCAAGTCGATCATCAGGCAGATGAAGATAGACATGATTAAATAACGAAAGCCGGGATAAGTCCCGACTTTCGCATTCTTATGATCGCCATTAGTAGCCGGCAACGAGTGGCGGCTGGATGGTGAAGTTTCCGTCGATGTACTCATCGATCCAGTAGTCGCAGATGAACTTCGCGGACGCGTCGGCGATGTCGGCGCCGCCGCCCCACTGCAGGTCGGAGATAGAGCTGATCCCGTGAAGCTGCGCGTTCTGGCATGTGACCCTGCGGATCACAAGGCCCTTCCTGTCGTGCTGGTTTACCACCAGTGTACCGATGATGTCCGCCTTGTAGTGCAGGGCGCCGTTCTGGGAGTTCCAGCACAGGTCGTACCATGCCTTCAGGGTGTTCCACACTTCCATCTGGCCGGACTTGTTCACGTTCACGTTGAACTTGATGTCCAACTTGAGCAACGTAGAATCGGGCGTACCCACGAATGCGCGGCTAGAGTACTTGAACCTCTGCTCCGCCGTAGGGATGTCCGGGGTCAAGTCAAGGTTTACCGAGGTGGCCTGCTGGAGCAACATTATTGGATCCCTTCCCTGTGCCTGCAGGATGGTAGGCAGGATAAAGGTGATCTCGAACAGGTTCTTGTAGACCGGTTCGTGCGGCTGAGTTCCTGGGCCACCTGGACTACCTGTCATAAGTAACCTTGTAAAGTGGGGCAACGGCATAGTATTTTATTATTTTTTTGTTGTGTTATATATTTGAAACTTTTAGGTCTCTAGTTCGTAAGTATATATTTGTCCTCAAACATGACTTTTTCCCATTTTAGACAAATCTTCATAACGGGTCTAAACAAATGTGGTAACGGCATATAAAAAATAAAAAAGACTATGCCAAAGAAGATAGACCACAGTCAGTTCATGCACAAGGTCATAGAAAAGCACGGCGACCTGTTCGACTATACCAAGACAAGGTACGTCAACTACAGAACCAAGATAATCATCACTTGCAGGTCACACGGGGATTTCGAAATATTCCCGGATAACCACCTTAGGGGACAGGGGTGTGTTATGTGTGCACGCGAGAAACACAAGTTGACTAAGATCGACGACAGCAGACTCGCTATCCTGAAAGAGGTGCATTCGGATAAGTATGATTACAACGACCTCACCGTTACTGACGGGAAGATCAAAATAACCTGTCGCAAACATGGTGATTTTGTTCAGAGCATCCACCAGCATGAGTACGGCCATGGGTGCCCGCAGTGCGGAATAGATATCCAAAGGAAACCCAAGTCCAAGGTCTGTCGTACCTGTAACCGGGACCTACCCCTCACAAGTTACGGGCCTAGGTTCAAGCATTGCATGGATTGCGTAAGCAAGAGGACAATAATAACGGAGAAGACCTGCACGAATTGTGCCGACAGAAAGCCATTGTCTGATTTCCCGGATAGGAAGGACTCTAAGGATGGTGTTAGGAACCTTTGTAGGGAATGCACTGTCTCGTACAGAAAACCAATAAATCAGAAGTACCGAAAGGACAACCGCGAAAGGATAAACGAGTACGGCAAGGCGTACCACAAGGCGCGCCTGGTTACGGACGAGGTCTACAGGGCCAAGGTGATCGCCAGGGACGTCGTGAGGAAGGCCATAACCAAGATGGGATACACCAAGGGGTCCAGGACGGAGGAGATCCTGGGGTGCAGCTACTCTGACTTCAAGGCGCACATGGAGTCGATGTTCAAGGAGGGGATGGGGTGGCACAACCGGGGAGAGTGGCACGTGGATCATAAGGTTCCCCTGTCTAGCGGTCGGACCGAGGCCGAGGTTCTGTCTCTCAACCACTACTCGAACCTGCAGCCGCTGTGGGGCGCGGAAAACATCGCCAAGTCGGACAGTATGCCTGTCTGAAGTCACCGACCAGGCTTTTTCCTCGCCTGGGCTATCTGGTTCGACTTCTCTATGCAGATACCCACGAACTCCCTCATCGGGCCTGAAAATACCCTGAACAGGCCGACCATTTCGTCACACTTGTATCCGCACTGCTCGACTGGCCCGAAGCTCTGACGAGGCGGCACCGCCCGGAAGTTCACATACCAGTTGTCGTCATCGTCCTTGCAGACCAAGACCACGATCCTGTCCCCGGTCGCGAGTTCCTTCGTGAATACCTTTGACTTCTCGCCGTGGTGGGAGATGAGTCGGTGGGAGTCGAACATGGCGGGAGACATTCCCGGCTTCTGCCTCAGCTCGAGGCCCAGGCCTTTGAGGTAGTCGACAATCTTTTTTGTCTCACGCGGGTTTATGTCCTCTACCTTCCTGATAACTTGGGGGGTGTCTACGGATCGGTAAAGCCCGGAGGGGTCCGACGCGCTCAGCCGCAGGTACTCCGGGCTTATCTGACTCTGAAGTTGCCTGCTATCGGTGATACGGGACCTGTCGCCGTGGGGGTGGTCTGGTATTTTGTACCTGTGCTTTTTCAGTTCCCTGGATAAAGCTGTTGTCAGGCCCTTGAATCCGTGACAGATAAAACCGACGCGTGACATATACACCCAGTTTTCGTAATGCTCCCTGACGGGCTCAAGATAACCATTTTCGTCCTCTTCCGCCAAGACGGATCCAAACGACAGGTGCCACCTGTTGCCAACCAGCCTCACGCACCTGACCCCGATGAGGCGCTTACCCTGGTCGGTGTATACAGTCTCGGGGTATATGACCGATGATATACCGTCACCATCCCATTCCATACGCACGCCAGGCTGGTCCGAGTTTCTGAACAGCATCTGGTTAAAGCTGTCGAGTTCATCCCTCAGCCAGTAATCAAGCTTGTCCAGGATATTTTCTTCGGTGTTGTTCCACTGGGCCACATCGCCGGGGTTGGGCTCCTTGGAAGCCGGGGCGTACGGACTTGGTGGCACCCTTCCGTCCGACATGGACTGCGCCTCGAATAACATTATGTGTCTCATGCCAGTATATATTTGGTCCCGAATACCGATTTTTTCCGGGTGGTAAGGATCAAGGTGATCTTGCCCGTCTAAACCACCCACCGCGGGTCCAATATAACTACCATGCTTGATCAGGAAATATCCAGGGTGTGGGCCGAGCTCGACGCCATACACGGCACCAACTGGGGTTGGTGCACCGCAGACAAGGCCCGCGTCATAATGAACCTGGTGAGGGAGGTTTGCTCCCCAAGGGAGAACCCGATATGCGCCGAGATCGGAGTCTACGGCGGCAAGAGCCTTTACCCCTTCGCCCTTGCCCTGAAGTCGATCGGCCGAGGCATGGTCTACGGCATCGATCCGTGGGACAACAGGGAGGCCACCGCTGGCTATGAGGGCGAGCACCGGGACTTCTGGGGTGCCGTGGATATGGACTTGATGCACGAAATATGCGTTGACGGCATCGGCCTGCTTGGTGCCGAAGACTACACGTGCCTGATGAAGACCACCAGCGATAATGCGCCCCACCTGGGAGACCTGTGCGTGGTTCACCTGGACGGACAACACACCGACCAGGTTTCCAGGGACGTCGCCCGGTGGGCTCCTGCGGTCGTGGAGGGCGGATACTTTATGGTCAACGACATCGAGTGGTCCGATGAGACCAAAAAAGCGGAACCCTTGCTTTGTGGCCTGGGGTTCTACCTGCACTCGAGGGTCGGTGGGTGTGCGGTGTTCCGAAAGGGATCTCCAAATAGTTTCGCAATAAACCCATCTACCAAGCCGAGACTTTGGATAGTTGACAACTTCTACCAGGACCCTATGGCGGTGAGGGAGTTCGCACTCCGTCAACCCTTCGACGAGGGTGGCATAGGCAGGGGCTACATCGGACGCAGGACCTCGGGCAGGTTCCTTTTCCCGGGACTCAAGGAGAGGTTCGAGCAGATCATCGGCATGCCGATCACCGGGTGGGAGAGCCATGGGATGAACGGCCGGTTCCAGGTCGCCTGGGCGGGTGAGCCCCTGGTATACCACTGCGACTCGCAGAGGTTCGCGGGCATGCTGTTCCTGACGCCCGGCGCGCCCTTCCAGACCGGCACCACCATGTATGCGAACAGGCGCAACAGGGCCAGGACATTCGACGACCCGGGGTGGGACGAGGCATGGGTGAACGGCAACCACCTCGACCGCACTCCCTTCGAGCCGGTCGACGTGGCCGGCAACGTGTTCAACAGGCTCGTCATATTCGACGGGTCCTGCATACACTCCGCGTCCGAGTACTTCGGACAAGACATGCAGGACGGCAGGCTGTGGCACATGTTCTTCTTCGACGCCTGACCGACTCAACAACAAAACCAACATCACATGCCCAGAGCATTCCTTATAGGAGACACCCATATAGCCCTCGGATACCCCAACAGCGTCGACAAGTGGCACCGGGTCCACGATCAGTACTTCAGGGACTTTCTGCTGCCCCTCCTGAGGAGGGAGGTGGAGGAGGGGGACATCATAATCCACCTCGGGGACCTGTTCGACAACCGCAACATTATTCCCATAAACCTGCTCAACTTCGGGATGCTAGTGGTGGAGGAGATGGCCGGCATAGCGCCATTGCATATTATACTCGGCAACCACGACTGCTGGCACAAGAGCTCGAGCGAGATCAACACCATCAGGCCGTTCCGGTGGATCCCGAATGTCACCATACATGAGACCACGGGAGTGGTCGAGTTCGCTGGTAAGAAGTTGGTCATGATGCCGTACGTGGAAAGGAGGGCCGAGCAGATCACTGAGATCGCCGGCGTAAAGGGCGCGGACTACCTGTTTTGTCACTCCGACCTGTCAGGCGCAAGGATGCACCTGACGAGCGTCGCACACAAGAACCCGGACAAGATAGACGTGGAGGAGTTCAGGCACTTCGCCAGGGTTTATTCTGGACACATACATATCCGAGACACCCACAAAAACTTCAAGTTCATAGGGAACATCTTCCAGATGGACCGAAGCGATTACGGTGACCAGAAAGGTATACTAGCGTTAGATGTGGAGACAGGAGAGGAGGAGTTCTTCGCAAATAACGTATCCCCCAAGTTTGAAAGAGTGTCAGTGTTGACCGAGGCGGACATGGACCTGTTGGACGGGCTGAACTTCTTCAACTACATAGACCTCTCGGTATCCAATAAGTTGTTGGTGGGTAACCGCAAGTTGAGGCGCAAGTTGGAAATGGCACTAGAGAGGGGACAGTTCGCCAGCATATCGTATATAGACGACCTGTCGGAATCGGCGGGCGTGGATCCCGGCAAGGCAGAGGCAGAAGAGATTGCGCCGGACCCAACAAGGCTGCCGCAGTTGCAACTCGAATTCAAGGACTACATAAGGGAACACATTTTATCCCTTTCGTACGACGAGAAGGTCAAATCGGGGATGTTGTCAGAATATAACGAGATAGTCAGAATCTATGGCGAGAACTACGAGTAGTTTATCCGCAGTCGGCACAATCAAGCCATCCGTCGCCATCGCAACGCGGACACTCGTTCCTGCCGGTGCCGTCGCACTCCTCGCACTCCGTTTCACCGGAACCGCCACATGACACGCACCTACCGTTGTCGGTAACACCATCCCCGTCGCAGTTGCCGCAGAGCGTCTTGCCGTCGCCACCGCACTGCCAGCAATCCATAGTTCCGGTGCCCATGCAGTCTTCGCAACCCTCCCTACCGGAACCGCCACAGGTGTCACATCCATCATCCGTGGACCATCTTCCCATGGTGTCGTCCAGTCCTCGGCATCCGTCACTCTCCTCGTTGGACAGGGTTGCCTTACCGTGCCCGTCTGCAAGGTATCTGAGGGTGTCCATATAAGGGTATGCCTTGTAGTTCAGGTTGTCGATCTCGACCACGAGTTTGTCCACCCTCATCTCCCTACCCGAGGGGTCCACGATATACCCGGAGGTCGAGTTGTTGTTGGCGGCCTTGTGCCAGATCCCATTGGCCTTGGCGTACTCACGGAAGAGCTGCATCTGGGTAGGTGTGTTGGCGTATATCCGGTCCATGAAAGATATGTCGGGGGTCTTCAGCCTCCAAAGCAGGGCCCTGCCCACGATCTTATTCGGGTCCGAGGAACTCCTGAGAACCACCATCTTGCAGACCCCCGGGTTCTTGGAGTATATGTCGAAGAACCACTCCGGCTTGGCCTTCATGCAGGAGGTCCCCAGGTCGCCCCTCTCTGGGTCCTGGTACATTTTCTCGTGGTACATCCGGCCTATCTCCGGTCCCTTGATCACCTCGAAGTTCCTGAACGCGTCGTTCGCCCTCTCGTAGTTCGCCTTGAACTTGTTCACGAAGTCCTCCAGCTGGGCGTCCGTGAACTCCAGTCCAAGGGACGCGGCAAGGGCCCTCACGCCCCTGCCGACCCTGATGTCCTGCCTGCCCTTGGTCCACAGGTCGTCCTCGGACGGGGCCGTGAACGACTTCAGGATGATGCACCCTGGGCCTTCGGGCGCCCGGTCTGGGTCTAGGGCAAGCCTAAGGTAGTCCCTGCCCCTCCAGGTGGCCTCGCCCACCACTACGCCGACATCATTATCCTCGGGGATCCGCAGGTCGGCTCTCTCGAGGCCCATGTGCTTGAACAGGTCGGAGTAGTTGTAGCTGACCACCGGTGCGGCGTTCGTCACGACTACCTTCCTGGTCCTCTCCGACATCTGCCTGGCCTTCGCGTCCGTCAGGAAGCTTAGGTGGTCCCCGTCTTTGGATAGGTCGAAGTAGTTGGTCTTGACCGGTTGGTCCTCGTCCCTCTTGGACAGCAGAGCCGCCGATATTGGGGAGTCTACCATGCGCAGAAGGTCGGAGAACCTGTCGGAGAACCTCACGACGGCCTCGTTCATCGACATTATCCTTCTCTCGAGAAGGAATTCAAGGTAACCGGTTATCATACGTCGGCCTATCTTTTGGAAATCAGCCAGTTGTAGACCTCCTCTACGTCGTCCTTGGAGGTCGCGATGTGGTCGGTGGCCCAGCCGTGGTCCGCCAGCATCCGGTCGACCTCCTGCGGGTCCATTGCCATGATCTCCCTGGCCATCCTGCAGATGTTCTTGACGTTCGCGAAGAACATGTAGTTCTGTGTCGCGTGGGCGTGTCCCTCCTCGAGGGCCAGCTCCCGGTCGGCGACCTCGGCCGCAGAAAGGTCATCTGTCTTGAGGGTTGCCCTGTTCCACTTGTGCTTGCGCTCGCCTGGCGCGTCGTGGGTCTCGCCCCTCTTGCGGAAGTTCCTGCGCATCTTGGCCAGCTCCTCCTTCTCGTCGCGCTCGTGCCGGGAGAAATCCGCGAAGCTTGTTATCCGGGATGCCCCGGTCAGGTAGTTCTGGTCGTTGTGGTTGTATGGCATGAGTGGTGATTTAGTTTTGTGTATATATTAGCGCGTCACTTCAGTTTCTCGTCGAGCATCGCTGCGATCTCGGACCCGATGGTGAAGTGGATGTTCTTGAGCGTGTCCGACTCGACCGTCCGGTTGGTGTCGAGCAGGGAGAAGTGGAACCGGTAACGGTCGAAGTCCTCGTCGCGCTCGCGGTCCAGCTTCTTTATGGACATGGATATCGTGTAGTTGTTGTTGACGTTGATGTCGAAGTCGAAGGTCATCCTGTCGCACGATATTGTCTTGAACTTCGGGTTGTAGGTGACGTCGAATATGGAGTACTCGGTGATGTCGTTCTTCTTCATGTAGTAGTTGAGGAACATGCCCGGGGCCTCAATAAAGTCGCTGAGGATCTGCAGGTCCTTCCCGAAGTCGTTGGACTCTATGATGTCCTTTATCTTAACCTTGAGGTCCAGGGTGTTCTCGAAGTCTATCTTGTGGTACACGCAGTTTATGTCGTACAGGTAGATGAAGGACTCCTGGGTCAGCCGCCTCTTTTTACCATCCGTCCGGAATATGAACTTGGTGTGTATAACCACAGTGTCTGCCATAGAGACGTGGTGCATCGATATGACCAGCTTGTAGGCGTCCTCGCCCTCTATCTTCTCGTAGACGGTGTCGACGGAGGCAACCTTGCCCCCCTCCTCCTCGAACAGGTCCCTTATCGTGGACTCCACGTCCTCTATCCTTACTTTCGCCATAAGTCACTTGAATTGTTTGTCGTATATCTTGCTCTTGAGCTCCAGCAGCCTGCCGATGTACCCGTTCCTGCGCAGCAGCTTGAACACCAGGTTCTCGATCGAGAACTCCCCTTCCTTGTCCAGTCCCTTCTGCCTGTTGTCCTTGAGCTTCTTCATGATCCGGTTGGCCTTCTCCGCGAGCTCCTGGTAGGAATAATTCTTCTCGAAGTCGTGCTCCACCTCGTCGATCTGGTCCATGATAACCCTCGACTTGCGCTTGATCAGGGCCTCGTCGGGCTCGAAGTCCTCCATGCTCGGCTTCCTGAGCCACTTGTTGTGCAGGAGCGAGAACTGGCCGCTCGAGACCCCCTTGTCGTCGACGTCCTGGGCGTACAGCTCCACCTCGAACCCCGCGACCATGATCTCGTGCCTGAACTTCCAGATCTTCTCCTTGGCGTCGAGGTACTTTGCCACGAACTCCCTGTCGTCGTTTATCTCCGCGAAGTCGAAAACGATGTGCACGTCGAAGTCCGAGTAGCTGCTCCAGTTGTAGTTCGCCAGGCTGCCCATGAGTATGATGTCCTCCACCTCCACGTCAACCTCCAGGTAGTCGACGTAGTCCTCCGCAATCGACAGCAGGTCCGACCTGATGCCGTCGTCGATCCTCTCGCCGTCCCACACCTTCCCGTTCAGCTCCTCCTGTAGGTAGAAAGACTTTATCGGCCTGAACTCCTCCGGCTGCGCCTGGCTGAACTCCCTTATGTATCTGTGCATTTCGAGCTTTGTGTTTGGTTATATATATTCCAAACGCAAACATCTTTTATGGTAATCAGCCGGTACGAGGACTTCATCCTGGAATCAATGATAAGGGCGTCGAAGGAGTTCCTGAAGATAGTGGACATCATCAAGGGCGAGAGCTCGGTCGCCAGCAAGCTCGCCGAGCTTCTCGGCCAGGACGTGAAGACAAACTACAACTTCATAAAGATAGCCGACGACCCCGCCAAGCTCAACTTCGTGCCGGACAGCCAGGCGACGAGGAGGCTCGCGGCCGGCACCAGCGATGCCGAGTTGTTCGCGGCCGCCAGCAACCCGACGACCATAGGCAGGCTGGTGAAGTCCATCTTCAACTCCAACAAGATACCCGTGACCGACGATGAGCTCGAGCGATTCGGCAACCTGTTCAGGTCTTACGCCAGCCTGCTGTCCAACACCGAGTCGATAACCATCGTGACCGGCGACCAAATAAAAAAGTGGTACCACGAGAAGAACTACGCGGGCAGGGAGGGCAGGGACGGCACCCTCAACAAGTCCTGCATGCGACACGATGACTGCCAGGAGTTCTTCGACATCTACACCCTCAACCCGGACATAGTGTCTATGGTCATCAAGGTGAACGACGAGGGCAGGCTAGAGGCCAGGGCCCTGCTGTGGCAGACCGACAAGGGGCCATACCTGGACCGGGTGTACTCCCTCAAGCCGGACGTGGAGAAGACTCTGGAGCTGTGGGCGGAGATGAAGGTGGACGGCCTGATGAAGTACAACACCATCGGGGGCGAGAGGCTGCACGTGCGCATCAAGCCGCACAAAATGTACGGGCAGTTCCCGTACATGGACAGCTTCTGCTACTACCTCAGGGACGGGGATCCGGAACAGGAGGTGGGCGCCACGCTGCTCAACTACGTGAAGGACGACGCCCCGGAAAACCTGTACCTCCTGCACGACACGGAGGGCGGATACGAGAAGATGGACACGGTGTGGTCGGATTACCACGACCAGGAGCTGTCCCGCAGGCACGCGGTGTGGTCAAGCTCGAGGGAATCGTGGCTGCACGCGGACCGGTCAGTGACCGACGCCGCGACCGGGGACAACATACCGGAGGACGACGCCGTCTGGAGCGGGGTCCTGGATGGATACATCGACGCGGAGAACGCCCAGGAGGTGATAACGGACGAGGACGATAGCACGGACTACTACCCGATTGAGAACTCAGACCACCCGTACTTCGAGGACCAGGCCACCGGCAAGATGTACTCAGAGGAGATGAGGGACAAGGTGCTCACGGAGTTCAATGGCGACTACTACAACATGTCTTTGTGCGTTATGGTGTCACGCCTGAACGTGCTGGGAATGGCGAGAGCAAAGCAGATTTACGGCCAGAAGTACCAATACGAATTCGTAACAGAGCTAGACGCCAGGCTGTTCGGCATGAAGACGGTAGGCGAGTCTGTGCCGGTGCCCAAGCAGAACCACATCGAGTCTACATACAGTGGAGTGATTGCAAGCCAACTGAGGGACCTGGTCATGAAGCTAGACGCACCGGAGGGTCTGAAGGAACAGAAAATCCTGGAAATCAACGAGGCGCACGCACAAATGATGAACTCGGACAGAGACTACAAGGCAAGGAACACCACCGCAGACAAGTACGGTGGGTTCGACGGCCTGGTCGAGGAGTGGTCGAAGAACTTCGGCTGCGAGGACGTTGAGGCGGTTATCGCCAGCACCAACTTCGGGTGGAACATAAGGATCGGACTGATGGGCCGCGGCTTATGGTCGGGTGCAGTGGCGGGCGGCACCCCTGAGGAGAAGCTCTTATCCGTGGTGGGAAGCCCCAAGACGGAGGTAGACGCCGTGGAGGCCATAGTCGACTGCGTGAAGGACCCGAGGCTGGCCGCGGACCACAACCACATGACTGAGGTCTGGGGTGAGCAGCGGGCAAAGGCCAAGGTGATAGTGGTGAAGGTCATGACCGCGCTGTACGCCAAGGTCGGCAGGGAGATGGGCAAGTGCATGGACCTGTTCATCAAGGAGGTCCTGCACGAAAGCCAACTATCCTGGTACGGCCCATTATAATGGGTATGGACATGGATTTCCCAAGCAGGAAGGATATTTTGGACTCGCGCAAGAGAAGCCAGCAGTCGCCGTCATACCTGGATGCAGTCGTGGATCAGGTAAAGTCGATAGACATAGAAAAAGTCGACTTTGAGAACTCAGACTTCAAACCGAGGCAGAGAATAGTCGAGAAACAAAGAGTTTACCGGTGGACCCGTGTATTCGTGAAGGAGGAGGTGGTCGACATTGCCGTGAACGACATCTACCACATAAGGCACCTACCCACTGGCGAGAGCATGGAGTGCTCGTTCATATGCTTCGCAAAGAAGGGGCTAGCGAAGGACTCCAGCGGCAGCATCGTGTCCTACGACGGCGAGGAGGACAGGAAGATCCTGTGCCTGATGATCGACACCGACCTGCTCGGCAAGGAGGGCGTAAGGACCATAAGCTCGCTCTTCCC
>Ga0181556_1001452_pt1 | contig 23724 bp, 23 predicted proteins | sample 011ome_14_FD_148651 | JGI IMG/M metagenome (GOLD analysis project Ga0181556, IMG submission 148651) | Coastal salt marsh microbial communities from the Groves Creek Marsh, Skidaway Island, Georgia - 011505AT metaG (spades assembly) | ecosystem: Environmental > Aquatic > Marine > Intertidal zone... | reverse complement strand
CGCCCCTAAAACCCCGTTCAAAACCTAATCGGGTTCTCAGGGTTTGCGTGCGGAAACTGCTCTGGCTGCTAGACAGACATGGTTACGCGACCTACAATTCGGCAGGGTTCAAAGCACCCGCCGCTTGCAGGCATCCGCCATGGTGAAGCTTTGATCGACCATCACAACTGACGTCAGCTTTATGCGGTCTGTTGGCAATGCAAGCGCCCAACGCGAAATCCGCATCTAACTGAAAGATGTGAAAGATGACTAATCTCCCCTCTCTGGATGCGCTCAAGGCGCAGGCCAAAAATCTTCGGTCCTCGCTTGCAGCCACCGGCCACGCGATCAGCCATGCGCAATCGCTTGAGCTTTTGGCAAAGCAGCTCGGACAACGCGACTGGAACACGCTTCATGCGGCCGTTGGCAATGCGCAGCGCCCTCTCCACCTTGGCCAACATGTCTCGGGCCATTACCTAGGCAAACCTTTTACAGGTAAAATCATCAGCATTTCCGACGTGGGGCATGGGGCGCGGTTCCGCCTGACGCTTCGCTTTGATGCCCCCGTGAATATCTCAAAGTTTGACAGCATGGTGATTGAACGCATCCAAGTACATGCAACCGTCGACCAGTACGGCCGAACCTCCGAGAAGACATCTGACGGGACGCCACATGTGGCGATCACCTTACCTTAGAAAGGAATCAAGCCTTTGGTGTGCGGAGCTGATTCACGCATCGCACGCCAAAGTTGTTTTCCTTAGCGATTCTCACGTCCACCACATCTAGTGGCAGCAACACAAAACCCCACTAGGACCCTGCGCCTTTCGTGCAACGCATAGCGGTTAATTGGTTATTTTGAGGCGCTTTCCCCGTGTAAAACAACACTAAAATAAGGTTAATCACCTTGTTCCCAACGCGCATCAAGCAAATGCCATAATCGCGTCAAAGAGGAGCCGCAGTTCAATGGCAGGTTGTTCTGACGTAAATGAGGAGTTGCAGGTTTGACCAAGGCAAAAATGCCGGTCGCATACCGCCCGACACAGTCCGCCCTTCTGGCGGCTGGTTTTGGGCTGTTGACCGATAATCGAATTTCAGGTGGCATGTTGATGTGCCGAGCGTTTTGTATGTTTGCCCCCTCGCTCAAAGGGTCTGATGTATGAATCGTTTTGCTGCTTTTGCTTTGTCGGTCATGGTGTCCTGTTCGCCCATTCCACAAGATGCCCCGCCCAGCCGTGCTGTTGCCCTTACTCAGGCATTGCCACCGATGCGGGTGTTCACAACCAATTATGTGGCCCCGGCAACGAGGTCAAATTCCGAGATTGCCGAAGATTTCCTAGATCTCGCCTTCCGTATGGAGAGTGGACGTACCGTTGTGCGGATGACACGATTTGACGGACCGATCACTGTGCGTGCCACCGGCGTCACAAATCCGACGATGATCAATGACCTTCAGGTTCTCCTGTCGCGTTTGCGCCGCGAAGCTGGCCTCAACATTTCGATGGTGAACGCGGATCAACCTGCGTCCATCACAATCGAGGCCGTCCCGCGCGCCACCATGCAAGCCGCCGTGCCGCGTGCCGCCTGCTTTACCGTACCGCGCCTCACAAGCTGGTCGGAATTCAAAATTGCGCGCCGCTCGCCACAGGTAGATTGGACGACCCTTACCCGCCGTGACCGTGCCATCATTTTTGTTCCCGCCGACGTCGCACCACAAGAGACGCGCGACTGCCTGCACGAAGAACTGGCGCAATCGCTTGGGCCATTGAACGATCTCTACCGCTTGCCCGATTCTGTGTTCAACGACGATAACATCCAAGCGGTGCTCACCAGCTTTGATATGTTGATCCTGCGGGCCTTCTATGACCCCGAATTGCACAATGGCATGTCACGAGGTGAGGTCGCCGGACGCATCCGCCCAATTCTCGCACGTTTGAACCCCAACGGGGAACGCGGTGAAAGCATGCCACTCAACGATACATCCCGTGACTGGATCGACTCGATTGAAACGGCGCTTGCAAATGGGGCAAACCCGACTGAACGGCGCAATGCTGCCGCCAAAGCTATCCAACTTGGCCGCGCCTTTGGCTGGACAGGGACACGCGCCGGATTTGCGCAATACGCCTACGGCCGACTTGAGGTCGGTCACAACCCCGCCGTCGCTTTGGCCTCGTTCAATGCGGCCGAATCTTCCTATCGGGCCAGCCCTGTCATGCAAATCCACACGGCCCACATTGCCGTTCAGCAAGCCGCCTTTGCCCTTGCCGCCCGTGATACCGCCCGTGTCATTGAACTGGCCGATCGATACACCGATGTCGCCGAGCGTCACCAAAACGCGGCCCTTCTTGCCACGCTGATGATGTTCAAGGCGCAAGCGCTCGAGATGCGCGGCCAAATCGCACAGGCAGAAAGCCTGCGACTGGACAGTCTGGGCTGGGCGCGTTACGGATTTGGCTCAGATGCCAACGTGCAAGCCCGCCTTGATGAGATTGCGGCGCTCGCCAGATAATAGAAAGTTGCTCCCATGATTTACCCCCTCGCTGGACTACTGTTTGGGGCAATTCTGGGTGCACTGCGCGCCAAACTGCGTGGCGGCACAACATTTGACCTTCTGCAATGGGGGGCCGTCTTTGCCATGCTGTTTGGTTTGATTGGCCTTTTCATTCTGGTCTTCATCGAACGCGCCTCAATCTAAGCGGATGTTCCTGCCCTTCTTCGACAATTTGCGCAAGGCTGGGGTTCCAGTATCCTTGCGCGAATTTCTGGCCTTTCTTGAAGGCATGAAGGCGGGGCTCGCCACATACGACATTGACGCCTTCTACTACCTTTCGCGTACAATCATGGTCAAAGACGAGCGGCACCTCGACCGTTTTGACCACGCCTTTGCCGCGACCTTTTCAGGGCTAGAGGCGATCCCGCCACAAGCCGTGATGGACGCCGTAGACATCCCTGATGAATGGCTCAAAAAACTCGCGGAAAAGTACCTGAGCGACGAAGAAAAGGCCGAGATCGAAGCGTTAGGTGGTTTCGATAAGCTCATGGAAACGCTTAAAAAACGGCTAGAGGAGCAAAAAGGCCGTCACCAAGGCGGCAACAAATGGGTTGGCACGGCTGGAACGTCCCCCTTTGGCGCTTACGGCTACAACCCCGAAGGCATCCGCATCGGCCAATCCGAGAGCCGCCACCAACGGGCCGTAAAAGTCTGGGACAAACGCGAATTCCGGAACCTCGACGATTCTGTCGAACTGGGCACCCGCAACATCAAAGTGGCCCTCAAACGTCTGCGCAAATGGGCCCGTGACGGAGCGGCTGAAGAACTCGACCTCAATGAGACCATCCGCAAAACGGCGGAAAACGGATACTTGGACGTTAAAACAAGACCGGAGCGGCGCAATGCCGTGAAAGTTCTGTTATTCTTAGACGTCGGAGGCTCGATGGATCCGCATATCAAAGTCGTGGAAGAGTTGTTCTCGGCCGCCAAATCCGAATTCAAGCATATGGAGCATTTCTACTTCCATAACTGCCTTTACGAAGGCGTCTGGCGCGACAATCGCCGTCGCTGGAACGCGCAAATCTCCACCGCTGACATCCTGCGCACCTACGGAAAAGACTACAAATGCATCTTTGTCGGCGACGCCTCTATGTCGCCTTACGAGATCGCTTACCCCGGAGGCGCGAATGAACATTACAACGCTGAAAGCGGAGAGACGTGGCTCACCCGCGCGAGCGAGCAATGGCCGAACCACCTGTGGATCAACCCGCTCGACCAACGCTACTGGCCACACACCCAATCTATTCGTATGATTCAACATATCTTTGGCGCGGACCGCATGGTGCCGATGACCCTCTCTGGCATCGAACGCGGTATGAAAGCACTTACATGATTGCACGCCTCAAACTTCTCTGGGCGCATCAACGGGGCGTCCTGATTGCCTTCCTTTGTGTCATTGGCGCAGGAGCATTTTTCGGAGCCCGTACGATTTCATCCACGATCTACTGGATGGACCCCGCCCACCAAGACCAAGACTTGGCGCCGTGGATGACCCCACGCTACATTGCCCGCTCTTATAAATTGCCGCCAGAAGTCCTTGGACCTGCTTTGTTTTTGAAAGTGGACGCCCCGCCACGGCGGGTTTCTCTTGAAAATATCGCAGTTGAGACAGGCGTCACGATGGAAGAACTGCAACGCCGCATTGATGAAGCCGCAGCCCTATGGCGCGCGGAACACACGCAATGAGCGAACTCGTCCTGTCGCTCGTGGCCAACTACGGTGTGCCCATCGTGTTTTGCGTGACATTTCTGAGCTGCCTCGCCCTGCCCGTTCCGTCTTCAATCTTGATGCTGGCCTCTGGCGGTTTTGCAGCCACTGGCGATCTATCGCTTGTAGCCGTGCTCACAGCCGCCTTCACGGGTGCCGTCATTGGCGATAATTCCGGTTACTGGATTGCACGGGCCTCTGGCGAACGCATGCGCGGTTGGCTCGAAAAAGACCCCAAACGCGCGGCCCTCCGGCAGAAATCCGAAGCCTTCATGGACAAATGGGGCGGCTCATCGGTCTTCTTTTCCTGCTGGCTCGTAGCCCCCCTCGGCCCATATGTGAATTACGTGAGCGGCTTCACCCGCTTTACTTGGCTTCGTTTCGCTCTTTGGGGCATCGCTGGTGAAGTCGTCTGGGTGAGCCTCTACGTCGGCCTCGGCTACACTTTCGCCGATAATATCACCTTGATTGCAAGCGTTCTTGGCAACGCGAGCGGGTTCATCACGGCCATTGGTATCGCCATCGGTCTTGGCATCTGGCTGTGGAAATCCAGTAAGCCGCGCATGGACAAAACGCCCGAGCGACCCCATATCTAAGAAATGTTGAAGTTTGCTTCCATCCTGCTGGCCCTGATGTATGGGATCGCCATGTACCGATTTTCGGTCTGGCGGACCTCCAAAGAACTCGACTCCAAGTCAACCGAGTTGACCGATCCGATCCTGAAATCCCTGACCGAAGACATGGCCCGCGCGCTTGATCTGCCGCAGATCAAGGTCCACATTTACGAAATTGAGCCTGTGAACGGCCTCGCGGCACCAGATGGGCGCATTTTCATTACACGCGGTTTTTTCAACAAATACCGCAAAGGCGAAGTGACTGCCGCCGAACTGGCATCTGTTATTGCCCACGAATTGGGTCACGTTGCCTTGGGCCATTCGCGCCGTCGCATGATCGACTTCTCGGGTCAAAACGCCATGCGTACCGCGATTGCGATGGTGCTGAACCGTTTCTTGCCCGGTATCGGAATGTTCATTGCAAATGGCCTGATGTCCCTGCTTGCCGCCAAACTCTCGCGCAATGATGAGTACGAGGCAGACGCTTATGCCACCGCTTTACTGATGAAATCAGGCATTGGAGCAGCCCCCCAAATCTCGCTGTTTCAAAAGCTTGAGACACTGACAGGCAGCCGAGGATCAACAACGCCCGCTTGGATTTTGAGCCACCCCGTCACGGCGGAGCGTATCAAGGCCGTCGAGACAAATGCTGCAAAGTGGCTAGGCTAACGCCTTCCCAAATCTTGGAAGCCGCGCCTTCTTCATCAAAGTGCGCATTGTCCAATCCACACCAGACATCTCTCGCGCCGTCGCCAAAATGCCGCTCGCAATGCCACGGATACCATCGGCGTCTTCATCCAGCATCCGACAGCAAAACCCGTCAGGATCAAAGCGCGCAAGACCTTCTTCCAACAAGGTATCGCGCGGAAAATCCTTGGCGTTCATAGTCAGGATACCATCACAAGACCCAGACACAGCCGCTGCCAGCACGTGCACATCATCGGCATCGGGCAACCAAAGACGCCCAATAAGCCCTTGATGTACAGGCACAATCGCTCGCGGGAACGCGGCGCCAAGCATCGCAATCTCTCCACGGGCGAAGACCTCTGCCTCAGGCCCCAGCTTCACCGTCGCCCGCGCCCATTCCTCCAAGATACGCTCCGACCAGCGGGGCTCAAATAGCCCCAGCTCGGCTGCACCCAAGATCACCTCGCGCATCACCGTCGGGTAAAGCACGCAAGCGTCGATGAGCACCCTCATAGACGGAAGAACACAGCCTTTAGGTACCCGCTTTCTGCCAAATGCGGCAAAAGCGGATGGTCAGGACCAGCGTAGCCCGTGTAGATCACTTGGCTCCGACGTCCCGCACGGCCGATGCCACGCGCGGATGCATTGCGGAATTTCGTAAGGTCAGCCGCATGAGAGCAAGAGCAAACACCCAAATATCCGCCCTCAGCGACCAAAGCAGCAGCCAGTCGCGCAACACGCTCATAGGCGCGTAAACCTGCGTCCAACGACTTGCGACCCGGTGCAAAGGCAGGCGGATCACAGATCACTACGTCAAACTTGGCACCCTCTTCGGCCAAGGCCTCAAGTACTGCAAAAGCGTCACCCTTACGGGTTTCAAATTTATCCGACACTCCCATCGCAGCCGCACCAGCCTCAGCCAATTCAAGCGCAGGCGCAGAGCCGTCAACAGCCAACACAGAGGCCGCACCATTGGCCAAAGCGGCCAAACCGAAGCCACCAACATGGGAGAACACGTCCAAAACGCGTGATCCTTTAGACAGTCCCGCAGCAAATGCATGGTTCGGGCGTTGATCAAAGAACAGGCCGGTCTTTTGCCCCCCCATCACATCGGCCATATAAATAGCACCGTTCATTGGCACTTCAATCGGGGCAGTTGGGGCGACACCACGGATGACATCGGTGCGCTCTTCCAAACCTTCGAGCGACCGTGCACGGCCTGTGCCGTTCATAATCACCGTCGTCACACCCGTGACCGCCATCAAGGCATCCACCAGCGGTGTGATCAGTGTATCGGCATAGGCCGCGTTCGGCTGCACGACAGCCACATCGCCAAAACGATCAACAACCACGCCAGGCAAACCGTCAGCCTCTGCATGTACCAAACGGTAAAACGGCGCATCATACAAACGGGTGCGATGATCCAAGGCGCGTTTGAATTTCGCCTCAAACCAAGCCTGATCAATCGGCACCTCAATGTCGCGCTCTAGCATGCGACAGAAGATTTTGCTTGCAGGGTTCACTGCGCACAGGCCCATAGGCGTGCGATCGGAATCCTCAAGGATCACGATGCTTCCAGCCACCAAACCTTTGGTCCGGCGATCGGTTACAACTTCATTTGCATAGACCCACGGAAAACCGTGGCGAATTGCGCGGGCGTCGCCTTTAGGATTGAGGCGGACAACGGGATATAGTGATTGTTCCATAACGCCTCCTACCGCACCTTAAGGTCGCTTGGAAAGACGCCTTGTGTGAACCGCAATCGAATTCCGTTGCTTCTGGCATTGTTAGCGCTAACGCGACGTGCTACATTACGGCCAAACAAAATTCGGAGAGAAACATGGCCGTCCACAAGACAATTCAGCAAGTGACTGACCGCATCATCAAGCGCTCGGAAAAATCCCGTGGCGACTACCTTGACCGTATGAATGCCGCAGCAAGCGAAGGCCCACGCCGCGCCCACCTGACCTGTGGCAACCAAGCCCACGCTTATGCCGCAATGGGCCAAGACAAAGGCGTCTTGGCGACCACACAACAACCAAACATCGGCATCATCACCGCCTATAACGATATGCTCTCCGCGCATCAGCCGTTCGAACATTACCCCGACATTATCCGCAAGGCAGCCCGCGCCGTTGGTGGCACCGTGCAGGTCGCAGGCGGCGTGCCCGCGATGTGTGACGGCGTGACCCAAGGCCAGACAGGCATGGAACTTTCGCTTTTCTCACGCGACGTCATCGCCATGGCCGCAGGCATCGGCCTGTCCCACAACGTCTTTGACGCCGCGATTTATCTCGGCGTTTGCGACAAAATCGTCCCTGGTCTGATCATCGCAGCAGCCACCTTCGGTTATATCCCCGCGATCTTCCTGCCTGCGGGTCCTATGACCTCCGGCCTGCCAAACGACGAAAAGGCCAAAGTCCGCCAGAAATTTGCCACGGGCGAAGTCGGCCGCGAAGAGTTGATGGCCGCCGAAATGGCATCCTACCACGGCGCGGGCACCTGCACCTTCTACGGCACTGCCAACACCAACCAGATGCTCATGGAATTCATGGGCATGCACCTGCCGGGCTCATCTTTTGTGAACCCCGACAGCGGCATGCGCGACGCGCTGACCATTCGCGGCACCGAGCAAGTGCTTGGCAACACCGCACTCGGGCCAAACTTCCGCCCGACTTCTGAGATCCTGTCGGAAAAGGCTTTCGTGAACGGCCTCGTCGGTCTGATGGCAACTGGCGGCTCGACCAACCTCGTCCTCCACCTGCCCGCAATGGCCCGCGCCGCTGGTGTGATTATCGACCTTGAGGATTTCTCTGACCTGTCAGAGGCCGTGCCTCTCATGGCAAAAGTCTATCCCAACGGCCTTGCAGACGTGAACCACTTCCACGCGGCCGGTGGCCTTGGCTACATGATCGGTGAGTTGTTGAACGCTGGCCTCCTGCACGACAACGTTGAAACCGTCATGGGCAAGGGCCTCGCCCAATACTCCCAAGAACCCAAGCTCGTGGATGGCAAAATCGCCTTTACGGCAGGCACCACAAAATCGCACAACGACAAGATCCTGCGCCCAGTGTCTGATCCGTTCAACCACCACGGAGGCCTCACCCAACTCGCAGGCAACCTCGGTCGCGGCGTAATCAAGACCTCCGCCGTTGCAGAAGAACGCCATATTATTGAGGCCCCCGCAAAGGTCTTCCACACCCAAGACGAAGTGAAAGCGGCGTTTAAAGCTGGTGAACTAGCCCAAGACACCGTCGTTGTCGTCCGGTTCCAAGGGCCAAAGTCTAACGGCATGCCAGAATTGCACGGCCTCACACCGATCCTTGCGACGATGCAAGACCGTGGGCTCAAGGTCGCTCTTGTGACCGACGGGCGCATGTCGGGCGCATCAGGCAAGGTGCCTTCCGCGATCCACGTCAGCCCAGAAGCCGCAAACGGTGGCCCGCTCGCCTTCGTTCAAGACGGCGACATCATTCGCCTCGACGCGACCAAAGGCACGATCGACGTGATCGGCGTTGATATGTCCACGCGTACCGCCGCCACGCCAGACCTCAAAGGCAACGGCAACGGCGTGGGCCGCGAACTCTTCCAAGTCTTCCGCGACAATGTCGGCCTGTCATCCGACGGCGCTGGCGTATGCATCTAATCTCAAGGAACCAATACAATGACCCCACAAGAAGCCTCCGCCAAAAGCCGCGAACTCTGCCTTTTGGGCCCCGTCATCCCCGTTCTCGTCGTTGATGACGCCAGCAAAGCCGCCGATCTGGCCCGCGCACTTGTCAAAGGCGGCTTGCCCGTCCTTGAGGTCACTCTGCGCACCGCAGCCGCTCTCGACGTAATTCGCGAAATGGCCTCTGTGCAAGGCGGCATCGTTGGCGCCGGCACATTGCTGACACCTAAAGATGTGGAAAACGCCAAGGCGGCTGGTGCGACTTTTGGCGTCTCGCCCGGTGCAACCGATCTGCTCCTCGATGCATGTGAAGCGAATGAGCTGCCACTCCTGCCCGGCATCGCGACCTCCACGGAAGCCATGCGCCTGCTCGAGCGCGGCTATACCGTGCAAAAGTTCTTCCCGGCAGAGGCCAACGGCGGCGCGCCCGCCCTCAAGGCTATCGGCGCACCACTGCCGCAGATTAGCTTCTGCCCAACTGGCGGCGTGAGCCTCAAAAACGCGAATGATTACTTGAGCTTGTCCAACACACTTTGCGTTGGAGGCTCTTGGGTCGCCCCCGCAAATTTGGTGGCCGCTGGCGACTGGGACGGCATTACAGCCCTCGCAGCCGAGGCCGCGAAACTGCCGCGCTAATCAACAACCCGAGCGGCGCGACCACCGCGCCGCTTGGGCTGACCGCTTGCCTCGCGTGCCTGCGCCAAAACCCGCTTCATCGGATGCGTATCAGGCTCGCCCGCGTATTTCAGCAGCAACGCCTCAACCTCAGGCTTCGCGTCATAGCCCACAGGCATGCTCAGTGCCCAATCCAAGAATATCGATCGACATTCCCCCGCCGTAATCCCGTCAATGCGGAACGACTCTCGGATCAATCCCTTTGGGTCACTTGGGTCGCGTGGCTCTGCCATCTCGTATCCTATTCCGCCAATTTGGCGCTAATCACTTTATCGGCCGCCACAGCGGCAACCTGCATCGCTGCCTGCAGCTCTCCCATGGTCGCAAACCCCGTTTCGCGCAAGATCAACCGCCGCCCGCCCTCACCCAACTCCTCTGGGTTCAGCGTGCCACCCGTCAACAATCGCGCCGCCGCCTGCATACGCCAGAAGAGCCCCGCCGCCCGCGCTATTGCGCCCGCATCTGCGGCACCCAACAGCCCCTTCGCGACACCTGCCGCTAATTGCGCAGCGCCATCACGCGCAGGACTACCCGCACGCAGAGCCACGGCCTGACAAATCAGTTCGGTATCTTGCAAACGGCCCGCGCCAATCTTGGCATCCCAAGCACCCTGTGGCGGTTTTGCTTCCGCGATCCGCGCGCGCATCTCGGCCAAATCCGACATCACCGCAGGCCCTTGGCCTTTGTCCACCAATACCTCACGGCGGAACGCCTCAAACACATCCGACAATTCCGCATTGCCAACCACAGCCCGCGCGCGGGTCAGCGCGAGATGTTCCCACGTCCAAGCCTCATCGCGCTGATAGGCCATAAACGCATCCACAGACGTGGCCACTGGCCCCGCACGCCCCGAAGGCCGCAACCGCATGTCCACCTCATAAAGCCGCCCTTCCGCCATCTGCGCGGTCAATGCCGTCACGAGCGCTTGGGTCAATCGCGAATAATACATCCGCGTCAACAAAGGCCTTGGCCCTGCCGAGGTTTCAACCCCGTCAGCATCGTAAATCATAATCAAATCGAGGTCGGAGAAGGCATTGAGCCGCTGCGCCCCAAGGCTGCCCATGCCCAGCACAACAGCCCCTTTCCCAGGCATCGGCCCATGCTTGCGCGTGAATTCCGCCAAAACCACAGGCCACATCGCAGACACCACAGCATCGGCCAAATCGGCATATTGCACACCGCTCGTGTCCGCATCGATCAGCCCACGTAGATGGTGCACGCCAATTCGGAAATGCCACTCCTTCGCCCAAACCCGCGAGACCAGCAACTGCGCCTCATAGTCAGCACACTCCCCGAGAACCTTTGACAACTTCTCTGTCAAAGCTACCGCACCGGGCCATTCGCTAAAGAACGATCCGCCAATCACCGCATCCAAAACGCCAGCATTGCGCGATAAATATTGCGAAAGCGCAGGCGCTGTTGCGGCGATATCCACGATTAACTTGGTCAATTTAGGGTTGGCTTCAAAAAGCGAGAACAACTGGACCCCCGCAGGCAACCCTCGCAAGAAGCCGTCGAACTGCAACAAGGCCTCTTCAGGCTTCGCCGCTTCCTTTAAGCGCGCCAAAATTTCGGGCTTCAACCGCTTGAAAATCTCCTCGGCCCGGTCAGAACGCAACGCAGGATATGTCTGCCACCGCGCCGTGATTTCCGCCCCCCAATCGTCCGTCAAAGCTTTCGGCGCATCGGGTGCAAAGAACCCTTCGGTCTTCTCATGCACCTCCTCCAACCGCTCGACCAACTCGGCCCGAAGCCCCGCGACATCGCGCCCCATAAACGCAGCAAGCCGTTCAAACCCTTCCTCGGATTTAGGCAGGGAATGGGTCTGCGCATCATTAACCATCTGTAAGCGATGCTCCACCTCACGATGGAATTTATAATGATCATAAAGCGTTGCGGCGTCTTCTTGAGGCACCCACCCAGCCTTCGCAATGGCGTTCAACCCGTCCTCGGTCCGCCGCTGGCGCAGGCTCTCATCACGCCCGCCTGCAATTAACTGCCGCGTCTGGGTAAAGAACTCGATCTCGCGAATACCTCCGCGCCCAAGTTTCATATTGTGCCCTTCAAGCACCAACTTGCCGCCTAATCCCTTATGATCCCTGATCCGCAGCCGCATGTCATGCGCATCCTGAATCGCCGCGAAATCCAGATGCTTGCGCCACACAAACGGGCGCAGCGTTTTGATAAATCCTTCACCTGCCGCGATATCCCCCGCACAGGCCCGCGCCTTGATATAGGCGGCCCTTTCCCATGTGCGGCCAACGCTCTCGTAATAGCGCTCGGCCATTTCTGTCGAGATACACACAGGCGTCGAATTGGGATCGGGGCGCAGCCGCAAATCGGTGCGAAATACATAACCGCCCACCGATACATCAGACAGGATCGCCGCCATTCTGCGGGTCACACGAATAAAACTGGCGCGGGCATCGTGGAAATCATCAGGCTCAAAGCGGGTTTCATCGAAAAGCATAATCAAATCGATATCAGACGAATAGTTCAACTCGCCCGCGCCCATCTTACCCATCGCCAGCGCCAGCAATCCGCCCGCCGTCGGCACATCATCCGCGTCCATACCGGGCAGCTTCCCGCGCCTGATTTCCGTTGCCACCAAGGCCTTGATCGTCACATCAACGGCCAGATCACCGAGATCGGTCAAGACTTGGGTCACAACCTCCAACGGCCATATCCCGCCCAAATCCGCCAACCCCGTCAAAAGCGCAATGCGCCGCTTTGCTTGCCGTAAATCCTCGGGCAAAGCATCTAGCGGCGTCTCACGCAATTGCGCGAATATCGCAGCCACCGCAGCCTCGGGGTCATGCACGGCTTCAACCAACCAAGCCCCCTCCAGCGACAAGAGCCCCGCTATATAAGGGCTACACCCCGCAGCCCCCATGATGAGCGGTGCAACAGATGGATCAAGTCCTGCCACATGGGACAAGGCATCTTGTCCAATGGCGGGGTCAAACGGGCGCGGCTGGCGCGTGATACGATTTGTAAAGCTCATGGCGCAACAATGGCACAAGGCGCAGTCTGGTCAATCGGTCAAACGCCTGTAAACTCGCAGACACTCAAAAAAGGATCAAGCATGAGCAAGAGTCTCGCACGCGTAATAGACGCACTGAAAGCAGCAAACTGCGCAGCCTTCACAATGGAGATGCCCGCAGAGACCCGTACCGCCGCCCAAGCCGCCGAAGCCGCGACCTGCGAAATAGACCAAATCGCGAAGTCGATCATCTTTGCGGGCGAGGAGACGGGCGCTCTTTACCTTTTCATCACTGCAGGCGGCAATCAGGTCGACGTTGGAAAGGCCGCAGCCCTCGCAGGCGAACCGCTTGGGCGGGCGCATCCGGGCGTCGTTCGCGACAAAACCGGCTTTGCCATTGGCGGCGTCGCCCCCGTCGGACACCTCTCGCCGATCACGACGTTTATGGACCAACGGCTCAACGATTTTGGCATTGTCTACGCAGCAGCAGGCACCCCTCGGCATATTTTTGGTGTTGAACCTACGGAGCTTTCTAAAATTTCAAACGCACAAATTACTGATTTCAAACAATAATAAAAGTAAATGTAAAAAACATTTACATTTTATCTTGCAAGTCGATTGCGTGGCTCCAATATTGGTGATGTGAAAAGCATTCACATACACAAGCAACCGATAACCAAGGAGCCCAAAATGAACACCGCCTCTTCAACCCCTTCTTCGACGATGACCTACAGCGATCATCGCCCCGGCTTTTTCGCCCGTGCGGAAGGCTGGCTTGACGAGCGCGGCAAAGGCGCTTGGATCGCGGCCATGGTCCTCGGTTTTATCTTCATCTGGCCTGTGGGCCTCGCCCTTCTCGCCTATATGATCTGGAGCAAACGCATGTTTAACAAATCCTGCGGCCATAGCCGCCACCACGCCCGTCACACCTTGCGCCACATGAGTATGTCCTCTGGCAACTCCGCTTTTGATGCCTATAAAGCAGAGACACTGCGCCGCTTGGAAGAGGAGCAGTCCAACTTTGAAGCCTTCCTAAAGCGCTTGCGCGAAGCCAAAGACAAAGCCGAATTCGACCAGTTTATGGACGACCGCGCCGCTGATGCGCCTAATGCCAAAGACGACGCAGAAAACGAGCCTGCTTAACCTCACGCAGGGTGGCCCAATCACGGGCCGCCCTCACCCCTTTTTGAGAGAGTCACTAAAATGTCCGACACTGCCACGCGCTTTGGCCTGCCAGACCCCGCCACAAAGCCGCAATTTTACGACGGCGTTCTATCGAAACGCGCTGCCGCTTGGGGCATTGATGTTGTCCTCGTAGGCATCATCTGTGTCATTATCGTGCCATTCACGGCCTTCACAGCGCTCTTTTTTTTTCCGTTCCTAATGCTCGCGGTTGGCTTTCTTTACCGTTGGTTCACAATTGCGAATAAATCTTCGACATGGGGGATGCGCCTGATGGGGATCGAATTGCGCGATTACGACGGCCTCCGTTTGGATTCCCAAACCGCCCTTTTGCACACCGCCGGCTATACATTTTCCGTAGCCGTAGCCCCGCTGCAATTGATCTCCATGCTGATGATGCTACTCTCGGACCGCAAACAAGGGTTGACCGACCAGTTGCTTGGCACCGCAGCCATCAACAAACCAGCCGATTAACCCCGCGTAAAATGGGGGGCTTGTTTTTAAGGCCGCGCTTGCTAGGTTTGCTTAACTTAATCGGAACTATTTCATGCGCCACTCGCTCCCCATTGTGCCACAATTTTATGTGACCGCGCCCCAGCCTTGCCCCTACCTTGAGGGTCGGATGGAACGAAAGCTGTTTACGGCCTTACAAGGCGAAGCCGCCGATAAGCTTAACAATAGCCTGTCCAAACAAGGGTTCCGTCGTTCGCAAAACGTGCTCTACCGGCCCTCTTGCGCTGATTGCTCTGCTTGCATGTCGGCGCGGATCAAGATTGCGGATTTCACGCCTTCGCGCGGCCAAAAGCGGGTGCTCAAGCGCAATGCCCGCCTGACGCGCCGCGCCACATCCCCTTGGGCGACAGAAGAACAATATGATCTGTTCCGCGACTATTTGGGCGGGCGTCATGCCACAGGCGGCATGGCCGATATGGATATGTTCGAATTTGCGGCCATGGTCGAAGAGACCCCGATCCGCACGCGCCTCATTGAATATAAAGAACCCGACGATGCCCTCGCCGCCGTCTGCCTGACGGATGTGCTCGATGACGGGGTGTCGATGGTCTATTCCTTCTTTAACCCCGCTTTTGCGCGCGACAGCTTGGGGACGCATATTATCCTCGACCACATCGCCATAGCGCGCAGCTTGGGCCTGCCTTACGTCTATTTGGGATATTGGGTCCCTGGCAGCCCAAAGATGGGCTACAAAGCCAATTTCGCAGGTGTCGAGGTCTATCACGACGGCGTTTGGGCCCCGATTGGTGACCCGACAAGCTATGATGCGGCTTTGCACCCGATGGCCTCAGCCCCCATCGCGGAACAAGTGGCACGAATCAACCTGCCCTCAAGCCGCAGCTAAATCTCGATTTCAAAACAAAAAAGGGCAGCGCGAGAGCTGCCCTTTTTCTTTTTTGTGTCGCCGTACTGCTTAGTTCAGCAGGTTCGGCAAGATTGTCACAAAGCTTGGGAAGGCCGCCAATAACGCCAGACCAGCCACTTGAATCAAGATGAACGGGATCACACCACGATAAATCTGACCCGTCGTGATTTCTTTGGGTGCCACGCCGCGCAGATAGAACAGCGCGAAACCAAATGGCGGTGTCAGGAACGAAGTCTGCAAGTTCACCGCGATCATGATCGTCACCCACTTTGGATCAAACGTGCCGCCGTAGATAACGGGCCCCACAATCGGGATCACGATGTAGATGATCTCAAGGAAGTCGAGCACGAAGCCCAAGACAAACAAGACAAGCATCACCAGCAAGAAGACCTGCCATTCGTTATCAAACGAGCGCAAGAACTGCTGGATAAAATGCTCGCCACCAAACGAGATCAGCACGAGGTTCAACAATTGTGAGCCGATCAGGATGGTGAACACCATCGACGTTACCTTCGCCGTTTCGCGCACAACCGGTGCCAAAACACCGCCTGCAAGCAAGACCCAGCACGACCAGAGCAAGCCATACATGCTAAACAAGAACGCAGCGAATGCGACGAAGAACGCAATCCGGTTCTCGAGCAACACCACCTCTTGGCCCATACGCATGTCGAAGTTGGTGCCAACCAACAGCATGATCGCGATCGCCGCCGCAGTCCAAAGCACCATTCTGCCAGAGCGCCGCTCGTCTTGCAGCTTGCGATATGCCGCGAGCAAAATCGCACCACCCGCACCCAAGGCCGCCGCAGGCGTCGGGTTCGTAATCCCGCCCATGATCGAGCCAAGCACGGCAACGATCAACACCAGCGGTGGGAACACCACGCGCAAGATCTCGTTCTTCGCGCACATCGCCCAAGCTGCCTTAAGCCCGATGAAGGAAACCAACAACGGGATCAGGATGAGGACAAAGGTTGTGCCAGACGTAGCCACAGGGCTGATTAGCAGCACATCCACCGCAAGCATCGCGAGGACACCCATCACACCAACCAGCAGCGAACGGTGATCGGCACTTGGTGCCACACCGCGCGCCAAGGCCAGCATGAGCCCCATCAAAAGTGCGATAATCGCAATGCCATCACCGATCTTTGGCGCAGCCGCGATCTTTTCTTGCACAAGCACTGCACGCTCTTCTTCGCCAAGCTGACGGGCCGCGGCAACGCCACCAGCCGCATCAATTGATGCCTGCTCAGCCAAAGCCGCCGACCACTTTTCTTCGCCGTGCAGTTCCTGCATTGCAGCCGCACATTCCCCGCTCACATTGGTGCGCAAGCTCGCCGTTTGGCCCGCGTCAGTATAGCTGTCCACAATCACGGACTGCGACCCGACAACACCCCCCTGCCCCAGCACGACCAGCAAAGCGATCAAGCCGACAGGCACACCCAAGAGCCACGTCAGGCCCTCATTGCGCGTGATGACTTCTCTATTGCCGCTGGCCGCAAACTGCACCGCAGGCGCTTTCGACGGGTTCAACAGCGCGAAGCCGAACGCATAAGCCGCATAGAGGAACGCGAGCAAAATACCTGGCAACAACGCCGCTTGGAACAATGTGCCAACGGAGACAACAGCAGGCTCGCCAAGGTAGGTCAACGCATCCGAACAGCCCGCCAAATTGGCGCGCTCTTCTTGGGCGGCTGAATACAAATCCCCGGCCAATGTGCCGAGCAAAACAATCACGATAGACGGCGGAATGATCTGGCCCAATGTGCCAGACGCCGCAATCACCCCCGTTGACAGCTCAGGTGAATAGCCGTTCTTGAGCATCGTTGGCAGCGCCAGCAAGCCCATCGTCACAACCGTCGCACCCACGATACCCGTGGAAGCGGCAAGGAACGCGCCCACAATCACGATAGAAACCGCCAAACCACCTGGCAATGGCCCAAAGACTTTTGCCATTGTTGTCAGCAATTCGTCCGCAATCTTGGAACGCTCCAGCACGATGCCCATCATCACAAACATCAGCACGGCCAGCAGTGTCTCGATCGACTGCCCCGCCAAAACCCGTTCGTTCATACGGTTCACGAGGAAACCAACGTTGCGGTCCAGCGCATATTCCCAGCCCTGTGGGAACAATGCTTCGCCAATGCGCGGCAACTCAGGGTATCTGAAATGCGAAATCGCGTCGACCCGCACGCCGCTTTCGATCAGCGCATGATACTCCGCCGCGTTGGTATCGATCGCCATGTGGATCAGCAAACCAGAGCTGTCTAAAGCCGCGATAATCGCGAATGAAATCACCGCCGAGCCCGAAATCGCAAATGCGACAGGGAAGCCTGACAAAATGCCCGCAAAGAGCGTGAGAAAGACGATTACGAGGCCGATTTCGACGCCATCTAATCCGAAAAGCATAATTCTACCCGCCCTAACTTAGTGAATTTTTGCTGCGCGTTCGGCGGTCTCATCGCCAAGCGCATCAACATCAAGGAAACGGCCCTCACTGGATGGGCCCTCTTTCAACTCGAGGTACGAGCGATAGAAAAACGCCACAGCTTGCAACAGCACCATGATGGTGAAGGTGACCAAGAGAATCTTGAACAAGAAATAGGCGTTAAAGCCGTTGGGCGAGAAACCAATGGTCTCGATGTTCTAACGCAACGCACGGGCCTTGCCCACCAGACGCTCTAACGTGTCAGAGGCCGACGGGTTTGGCACCACAAGGTTGCGCCACAAGAAGAACCAGCCGTAGAGCCACGTCAGCAGTGCCGCTGGCACCATGAACAACAAAGAGCCGACCATATCGATGATCCGCTTGGTACGGTAGCCGACCACAGAATAGATCAAATCAACGCGGACATGCCCGCCCTGCACAAAGGTATATGTCGCACAGAGGCAAACGATCAACGCGTTATAGAGCTTGAGCTCTTCGGACCACCAGCTCACGTCTTGGCTAAACTTAAGCCCAAGGCCGAGTGAGATTTCCGACACCGCGAAAACCCGTTGCATAAAGATGATCAGAATTTGCTGGAGTACCATAATCAGGCCCGCCCATGCAAAGAAACGACCCACTTTATTGGCAAACCCTTCAAGGGCGCGGACGCAGCCCCACATAAAACCGTTATGGATCAAGCCAATAATGGTGACGATCAAGAACATCGTCAGCAACACAAAGGCCAATTCAACCGAAGCACCATAATAGATGAACTTCATCAAAGATGCTTTGATCTCAGGGGTTTGTAAGTCTTGGTTAATGTAAGGCAACCACGCGAGCCATTCGCTCGGATGGGTGACGGCATAACCAAAATTGTAGAAACTCTCGATAATATTGGCGAAAAACCAACCAAAGGCGTTACCGCCCCATGCTTCGACCAAATTCATGGTCTGCCCCCCCGAAATCGAATGTCAGATACCCGCAGTTAACCTGCGAAAATGTGCGGGGTAGCCACATCGGCCGCCCCGCACAAAATTGGCCTTAGCCCATGACGCGGTCGCGCTGTTCGCGGTACTTGCCTTCGGACTTCTGGATCCAAGACGAAGAAGACGCCATAGATGCGTTATAAGACGCGCGCAGACGGTCATAAAGATCATCGCCAGCATACTGGTCGAGTGTCTCTTTTGCGGCTACGCCCATTGCGTCCCAAACGGTGTCAGGGAATTCCAGAACCTTCACGCCACCGGCCTGCAAACGCTGAAGCGCCGCACCGTTATTGTTCATGAACTGAGCAAGGTTCCACTGGTGAGCTTCTGCAGAGGCGATCTCGACGATCTTTTGCTGCTCGACTGTCAGGCTGTTGAACACGTCAAGGTTTGTCGCAACAGACAGACCAGCGCCTGGCTCGTGCATACCCGCTGTGTAGTAGAACTTGGTGATCTCTTGGAAACCGGCCTTTTCATTAGCCCATGGGCCGATCCACTCTGTGCCGTCAATCGCACCGGACGCCAGCGCCTGATACACTTCTGCACCTGGAAGGTTCTGCACGGATGCACCCATCTTGCCCAGCGCTTCGCCGCCAAGACCCGGCATGCGGAACTTGAGACCTTGGAAGTCTTCTGGGCCAGTGATTTCTTTGGAGAACCAGCCGCCGGACTGCGGACCAGTGTTCCCGCCAAGGAAGGATTTCAAACCAAAAATCTCGCCCAGCTCGTCGTGGAACGCCTGACCTTCACCATGGTAGTACCAGTTCATCAATTCCTGAGCGGTCATGCCGAATGGAACAGATGTGAAATACGCGTAGCCCGGATGCTGGTTGACGAAGTAATAGTCAGCACCGTGGTACATGTCAGCCTGACCCGAGGTCACAGCGTCAAATACTTCAAACGCACCAACGAGTTCGCCAGCAGCCTTGAGGTCAACGGTCAAAGTGCCGCCAGTCATAGCAGTGATCGAATCCGCAACGCGCTGCGCAGAATCGTGCACACCAGCAAGGCCACGGCCCCATGTTGTTACCATCGTCAGCGTGCGGTTGCCCTGCGCATAAGCAGGTGCCGCAAGCGATGCTGCAGCGGCAGCGGTGCCACCAAGTGCTTATTTTTTAAGAAAAGAACGACGATCCATAAATTTTCCTCCCATTGGAATTCACCCGAAATCAAGTCGATAGAGACCGGGCAGATCATTTTCGCGTGAAGGGACCCTAACGTGCTGCCCAGAATACGCAAATACGTAGTACTGCGTAGAAACTGGCTTTTTGTCGTTTTTCTTTACCAATTCCCACTGGTGTCATGCGCTAACATTATACCCCGCCCCATCATGCCCAGCGCCACAGCATTTGATTCGCCCCTGATTCTTGCTTAACGCTACCCGTATGAAAGCGATTCTCCAGCGCCTGCGCGACCAGCTCGAACTCTCTTACGGGCAAAAGCTGTTCCTTCTGGCCTCCCTGCCCCTCATCCTCGCCGTGACGCTGATTTCTTTGGTCGTCACCGTGCAGTCGCGCGCATTGGCCGAGCGCGAGATCAAAGCGCTTGAGACCCAACTCATCGACGCCAAAAAAGAAGAGCTGCGCAACTACCTCGCCATCGCCCGCACGGCTTTCGTCAATACATACGGTCTGGCAGGCCCCAACGACGCCAAGGCAAAACTTACCGTCACTCAAGAGTTGTCCTCCATTCTCTACGGTAATGACGGATACTTCTTTGTCTTCGACTATGACGGCAATAACCTCGTCGCTCCCCGCCAGACCTTCCTAATCAATAAAAACTGGACGGGTCTCAAAGACATCGACGGCACCCCCATCACCGACGAGTTGATCCGCATTGCCCGCGAGGGCGGCGGCTACCATACCTTTGAATGGCCCAAACCCTCGACCGGCGAGACAGAGCGTATGATCGTTTACGTCAACGGGCTGCAAGACTGGCGCTGGGTCGTGGGCACAGGCATCTTCATCGGTGACGTGCTTGATACAGTCGCAGCCTCCCGCGCCGACGTTGAAGCGCGGATCAAGCGCACGTCTCTCTATATTGTCGGCATCGCGATTGCGGCGCTTATCGGCGTGTTCCTCTCTGGTATGGTGCTCAACATCCGCGAACGGCGCTTGGCGGATGCAAAGCTCAAGGACCTCACCCAGCGCATCATCGACACCCAAGAAGAAGAACGCGGTCGCGTTGCCCGCGAACTCCATGACGGGATTAGCCAGATGCTCGTCGGCGTGCGCTACGCTCTGGAGCTTTGCAAACGCCAAGTTGGTCTTGGCGATCCCCGCGCCCCCACCACACTTACCAAAGGCATCGACGGTCTCGGGAGCGCCATCCTCGAGGTCCGCCGCATTAGCCGCGATCTGCGCCCCGGTGTTCTTGATGATCTCGGCCTCGGCCCAGCGCTTAAAATGCTCACCGATGATTTCTCGGCCCGCACAGGGATCCAGACCCGCTTTGAAACAGTGGTCTTCCGTAACCGCCTTGATGAAGAGGCACGCATCGCACTTTACCGCATCGCCCAAGAGGCGCTCACCAATATCGAACGCCACGCAGAGGCCACCCATGTTGACGTCTCCCTTAAGGGGCAGCGCAATGGCGGGATGCTCAAAATCACGGATAACGGCAAAGGTATGCAATGGCCGCCCCCGTCCCGTAGCCAGCGCAAATCGCCGGGCCTTGGCTTGCGCAACATGCAAGAACGCGTTGAACAATTGGGCGGGACCATGCAGATTACCTCTGCCCCCTCCAAAGGCACCCGTATTGAGGCCCTTGTCCCTCTCACTCACATGCTACGCCCCCAAAACAAGAAAGCCGAAGTACTATGACCACCCGTATCCTCATCGTAGACGACCATCCCATGATCACCGAGGGCATACAGTCGATATTGGAAACTTACGCCGATATCACCGTGGTTGGCTGCCTTAACAACGGCCAAGACGCCGTGGATCAATTCGAGGGCCTCGCGCCCGACGTCGTGCTCATGGATCTGAACATGCCCGGCCTCTCAGGGCTCGCTGCCACAGAGATCATGCTCGAAAAACGGCCCGATACCCGCATCCTGATCCTGTCGATGCACGACAGTCCCGAGTATATCTCTACGGCGATCAGGCACGGCGCAAAAGGCTATGTGCTCAAAGACGTGCCCACCGAAGACATCAAAACGGCGATCGACACCGTCATGCGCGGTGAACAATACCTGTGCAACGGGGCCGCAACGGCCCTTGAACCCACCATCAGCGACGGACGCGAAACCCTGACAGGACGTGAACAAACCGTCCTTCTGGAACTCGCACAGGGCAATTCCAACAAAGAGGTCGCAGCCACCCTCGACATCTCCGTGCGCACCGTCGAAACCCACCGCAACAACATCAAACGCAAACTCGGCATCACCTCCACCGCAGGGCTGACCCGCTACGCATTGGAACATGGCGTGCTGCAAGGCACAGGGGTTTAGGCATCCTCGCACAGACCTAACCCATTGAACCTCCGCTCAAAGCCACTAACTTCATGCGACACAACAAAAGGAACCTCCCCATGACCGATACATACACTCCCCCAAAAGTTTGGACATGGGACGCAGAGAACGGCGGCGAGTGGGCTAAACTGAACCGCCCTATTGCCGGCGCCACCCACGACAAAGACCTGCCAAAAGGCGATCACGCCCTACAGCTCTACTCCTTGGCCACGCCCAATGGCGTCAAAGTCACCGTGATGCTCGAAGAACTGCTCGCTGCGGGTCATAAGGCCGACTACGACGCGTGGATAATCCGCATTGGCGACGGCGATCAATTCGGCTCTGGCTTTGTGGACGTCAACCCGAACTCAAAAATCCCCGCTCTGATGGACCACTCCACAGGCTCACGCGTTTTTGAATCTGGCGCGATCCTCATGTATCTGGCCGAGAAATTCGACGCCTTCCTGCCTGCATCTGGCCCTGAACGTACGGAAGTGCTCAACTGGCTCTTCTGGCTGCAAGGCTCCGCACCCTACCTTGGCGGCGGCTTTGGCCACTTCTTTGCTTATGCGCCCGAGAAATTCGAATACCCAATCAACCGCTTTGCCATGGAAGCCAAACGCCAACTTGACGTGCTCGACCGTCGTTTAGGCGAAAGCAAGTATCTTGGTGGCGACACCTATTCCATCGCCGACATCGCAACCGCCCCTTGGTATGGTCGCGCGGTGCAAGACAAAGGCTACCCGAACGCTGGCGAATTTCTCTCGGTGCATGAATACACCAACGTGATCCGCTGGATGGACGAAGTATCATCGCGGCCCGCATACCAACGCGGCATGATCGTCAACAAAACATGGGGCGAAGGCGAACCCCGACTGGCCGAGCGCCACGCGGCTGCAGACATCGATGCAGCACTCGCGAAGTAACTCATTCAGATAGGCCCCATGCAATCGCTTGGGGCCTCATTGATCGAAGATCGCGATGCTCCCCCTAAGGCGGCAATAAATCAGGTTCCTGCCCACTGTTACGAAACTATCACGGCACCTTCACATAACTGTCGCCTCGCCCCGGCACAAAGCACCTCATTACCAACCCAACAATGAGGCAATTATGAAACTTCGCGCTTCTCTAATGATGGCAACCGCCCTGACGGTTATCTCCCCGCTCGCGGCATCCGCCGAAATCAAATTCAACGCGGTCCCGTTCCCGATCACCGACGCGGCTAAACGCGCAATTGTCACAACGAACGCGGTAACGATTGACGGCAAAAGTGCCGACCTCGCCTATCACACTCTTGCCCGCAGCGGCGATATCATCGGCGGTGTGACATTCTCTCAACTGACCGACCAGAACGGCGACCCAATTGTAGGCGAAAGCGAATACGGCTCTGTTGACGCAGATTTCACCTCCCTTCTCAGCATCGGTGAAAAGCTATTCTCGAT
>Ga0181556_1001451_pt1 | contig 23736 bp, 18 predicted proteins | sample 011ome_14_FD_148651 | JGI IMG/M metagenome (GOLD analysis project Ga0181556, IMG submission 148651) | Coastal salt marsh microbial communities from the Groves Creek Marsh, Skidaway Island, Georgia - 011505AT metaG (spades assembly) | ecosystem: Environmental > Aquatic > Marine > Intertidal zone... | reverse complement strand
CCGTTTTGAGTGTAGATATTTCTTTCTCGAACTCACGCTTGATTTCGGCGTGAATTTCTTTGGCGTGATGAATTTCAGACGTTAAGTGGGCGATGCGCACGCGAAGCGTCATGACATTCTTCTTGTATCCGCCGACGTCTCCGAGCACCTCTTCTAATGACGATACTTTGAGCTGTAAATCGCGCTTATCGTCATCCAAACGCTTGATGCGCACGTTGCACTCATCTGTCGCCGCGCGTGCCTCGCGCACGTCGCGTCGAGCGGCGTCTAGAGCTTCGTCTCGGGCGTGAACGATGTCGCGAGCGCTCGCGAGTTCAGCTCGAAAGGATTCAAATTGCCCGCGCGTCTCCTCCAAATCACGCGTCGCAGTCGCCGCCGCGTGCTGTGCCGCTAATCGCTCGCGGCGCTCGGTACTGAGCTCGCTGTCTAATTCATTGACACGCTTGGTGAGGGCGCTGATTTCACGTGCAGCTTGCACTTCAGTCGTCGACGCGCGCGCGCCAAAGCGGCTAATGGATTCTCTCGCGCGTTTCGCTGCGTCGCGCTCAGCTTCATTCAATCGTCGCTCGTACTGCGACACTCGCGACGCGATGCGTTCTTCAACGCGGTCTGCTGCTTCTTTTGCATCGCGCATCATCGATTCCGCGGCTGCTTTCATCGCATTCACTTCCACGAGCTGCGCGTCCCTCCACGCCGACGTCGACTGCCGAACGTCATCCAATCTCTGCTCACTCATCGCGCGTTCTTCATCCAAACGCTTTACGAGCTCATCTACGCGCGCTGTCGCCGCGCGTTCTCGCGTCGTCGACGCCTCTAACGCCGCGCGCGCCTCATCACGCTGCCGTAAAACTACCGTCGCATGCGCTCCAAGCTCTTCGTACTTGGTCATCGTCGACGCGCTCCGCTTGCGCTCATGCGCCAAATTTTCCTCCAAAATCTCAATATGTTCTCGCAAGCGCGACGATTTAGGCGTTGCATTCGCTATGCGCTCGTCATCCTTGTCCCGTGCGCGTGCGAAAGCGCTCGACGCACCCGCAGTCGCTTTAAAATCATCCCGAGCGAGCAGCCGAGCCATCGCCGACGGCTCCTCCTCTTGAAACATCGCTCGTGATACATCAGCGGCGCCCCGTCGACGTCCCGTCGACGACGACGTCAGCTTAGAAGTATCTTTCTCACGCCGTCGATTACCGACCCCATCGCCGTCGTCGCCGTCGCTGTCATCTAAAGCTACGCGGGCGAGTCGTTCGGCGAATCCTCTCGCGCGCGCAATGTACGCGCTCGATGGCTCCTCACGCGCGGGTGATCCCCAATCCGGAATGGAATACGGCGACCCAGGCGCATCGGCATCATCGTCATCACTCAACGCGACGGGGTCGATGACATCAGCGTTGACGCCGCGCAAGGCGCGCGTGATGACGTTCGCCATGCGCAGGCTGTCTCGCGCAAATTTGAATTAATTCACCCCCACGCCCGCGCGCTCGTGCGCGAACGCGCCTCGAAGAGGGCGCACAACGGTGACGAAACGTGCGTTATGCGCGTGCGTCGCGTGCGAGCGGTGCGCACGGATATCACGCGCCGCGAAGTGGCGTGGGAGCTCGGAGCTCGTCAAAAGATGGATGTATATGTTACAGCGTCGCTTAAATGTCAATCCCTCGCGCGCTAACACGGCTACGTGTGCGCGAGGTCCTAGGTATGTGGTAACAATTAGTTCGCGTGCATCACGTGTGCTGGCCTAAATTCGCGAGCTTGGCGACGCGCGCGTTTTCAACCTCCAATGACTTTGTGAGCGCCTCGTAACACTCCGCCGGCGACTTCCCCTTGGCGAGCAACGTTCTCGTCGTCTGCGTCCGCCCCTTCAACAAAGACATTTGCGTCAACTTCAAATCTAAACAACCCGCTAAAAACTCCAACAACTCGGCGTCGCACTTTGTCAACGGCGACTTGACGACGATTTTAATTGCGCTCGCCGATATCTTGGTCACGCCTCGGCCACCCTTCACGTCCCGGTCCACTTCGATATCAATTTGCGTCGCCCCGCCCGCGACCGCGATCACGCACGGCGGCGGTGGGCGCACGCCTGATCCATCGTCTTTCACCGCATGGTCCTTCTCGTAATCGAACGCGCTCAATGCGCCGTCGAAAATGTAGAGCAACCCGGAGCCGTCGGGCGACGTCGCGTAGCCCACCGGGACGGCGCCGCACGCGTATCTATACTGCACCTCCACCTCGCCATTCTCGCGCTTCACCGCCACGGGCTTGGCCGCGAGCGAGAGTTTCATTTTCGTCACGTGCTTGGCGGTGTCGATGACGTGGGCGTTATCTGTGCGTCGGCGAGGCGACGACGCGAGCGAGGCTTGAGTGGTCAAACAATGGTCTCCACAAAACTTGCAATAGTATATGTTGTACGCCGACGCGGTGGCGGTGTCGGGGGCGTCGTCGGATGTGAAGACGTGCGCGCTGCGTTTGGGCGGCATCGCGACGCGCGGTGGTTGCGCGGTGCGGCGACCGAGCGGCGAAGTGTGAGGTGTGGCGCGGCGAGGGTATGCAGCGCGTGGTCGAGCGCGCGTGCGCGGCGAATGCGTGCGCGTGTATATGCGTGTGTGCTATTCTATCTATCCATGTTTCGCGCGACTAGGCTATAGGTTTCGCGCTGAGTGTCTAGGGATGTCTAGGCTGACGTTGTAGCGGCGGTCGCGGCGGCTTGGAGGCGTTCGGCGCGCGCGAGTCGCCGCTCAAATCGAGCCCGGCCGTCGGCGCCGTATGGTCGCGTGGCGACCAAACGTGCCCACGCATCGGCAGCTTTGCGACGAGCGATGTATTGAATCGTCGAATGCGTGGTGCTCTGCGAGTGTGAGCGCGCGCGGGCTTTGCGGGGGATCCATAATTCGTCATCGTCATCCGCGACGACGACGCGCTCGTCAGACGAAGACGACCAATCGTCAGACGCGTCGTCCAGGTTCAGTCGCGAGAGCGTCTCGGTGACCGAAATCGACGCGTTGCGACGCGAACGTTTTGTATGTGTGTGCATTGTGCGTGTTCTATCTCGGACGCCGCTCTTGAAGGCATCGTTGTCGCTTTTGGATACAGATTGGGATTCGACGACGTGTCGCATGACGCTCGACAAGCTCGCCGGCGCCGGCGGCGCGCTCGACGACGCTTGCACCGCCGAGCGCTGCGCGACGGCTTCACGCGCTCCAGTGTGATGTGCGACATCTAAAATGCGAAGCTCAAGCTTCGGACCGTACGTGCGTGAGTGCCTACAACTGAGCTCCACCCATACTTTTTGCAAAATCGAGTACGAGCGCTCGACGTCTCTGCCGACGCGGATGATATCCAAAACGTCGATACCTTTCGCATTCGTGCGCCGCACTGCAGTTGTGCCTTCAACGCCAACGCATGGCTTGGCTTGAACCCAGGTTGCGGTGCCGTCTGGACTTGGGAGTTCGTCGAACTCGCTCTCACGCAACTCTTTGATGGCGCAGCCGTTTGCGTCAGTCAATCGCACCGGCGCCTTGATGTGAAATGACGGCAAAAACACCACGACGCCATCGTCGCGGACCTCGTGCACGATCGCAGGCTCAATCATAGGTTTTTCACGTAACAGCCACAACAAGTAAATTTCCCCACATCGACTCTGCGCGTGTTTGGAAGCGCGATTGCGCTCGTTCAAATGCGTCGCCACAGGCTCGAGCGCGGCGTGCCCGCTCGCATTTGCGCGAGCCTCCACCGCGGCGATGAGCTGCCGATGAACTATAATGTCCGCATACCGTCGAATAGGTGATGTAAAATGCGTGTAGTACGTGAGCGCTAAACCGTAATGCCCAAAGCCAGCTTCGGGGGAAATCGACCCAGAGCTCACGTATTGCGCCTCTGACATCGCGCGCGTCGCCAAGCCTTTAAACAACGTCGTGACATCCGCATCGGACGTCGCCGCCACGCGCGCCAGGCTTGCGTTGAGTGTTTCTCCACTCGAGCAGTCTAAACTCACGCCTTGCGCGGCGGCGAGTCGTGTCAGTTCTTCAAATCCATCCGCACGCGGCGGCGCGTGCCGACGTAAAAAAGCGCACCCCGGAAACGCTCCGTGCGTCGCTTTCGCCGCCGCGCTGTTCGCCAGAATCATCAGCTCCGCCACCACTCGCATCATCGGTACTTCTTGTTTGTGTATGACCTCCGTGGGCGACTTTGTCTGCGCATCGGTCTCGAAACGCAACTCGGCGCTTTCGAGCTCGACCGCGCCGCGGGACACGCGAACGGCGTTGACGCAGTTTGCAAACGCCACGAGCGTCTTCAAGTCCTCGCGCACCGCCTTGGTCTCTGTGTCATCGAATGCAACCACCCCGGGTGGCGTTGGCGCGTCATCATAGATTGCCTGCGCTTGGTAATACGTCATTTGATGCCGCGAGTGGATGACGGAACGTCCAAACCATACGTCGACGACGTTTAACCGCTCGTCGAGCGTCCACACGCAACTCATCGCTAATCGATCTCGTCCTTCGAGTAACGACGCGAGGTTTTCACTGAGTAGCCCTGGAAGCATATCGAGTCGTCGGTCGACCAAATAGACCGTCGTACCGCGCGCGCGGGCCTCGTAATCCAGCAGAGAACCTTCGCGGACAAAGTACGAGACGTCGGCGATGTGCACGGCGACTTGGAGCGAGTCGCCATTCGCGTACACGCTCAACGCATCATCAACATCCGTACACCCTGGTGGGTCGATAGAACACGCGCGGTGGTGGCGTAAATCCCGTCTGGTGTCAATCTCGCACTGCGGCACGACCCAATCCGCACCTTCGCGCGGAAGTTCGGCGAGCGTCGCCGCGCCGAATGGCTCGCTCGGAATGTTAAACCGCGCGAGCAGCGCCGACATCTCCACATCTACATCCCCCACGGGTCCGAGTACTCGCACCAGATGTCCATCGGGGTATCGCTGGTGCGTTTGCCAGCGATCAATACGCACGATGAAGCGCTGGCCGATGAGTTCGTGCGCGCGTCGCGTGAGGAGCTTTACTTTGACCAGTTTGCCGTCCATCGGCACGCATAGCGCGCCGTTGCGCTTGACGTGCGGATTGCGCACGAGTTCCTCTTCATCCACGGCATCCATGCATGCCACAACGTCGGTGGTTTTGCGTTGAATGATGGCCACCACTGCACCGGTGCGCCGCGGCGGATGACTGGCTGATGACGAGACGTCGCTCGCCCGAACGCCTTCGTCCTCGTCGACGACGTGGACACGGGACGCGAGCCACGCGTCTTCAGGCTCCACGCGCACCACCACCACATCGCCATGCATGGCGCGATTCATGGCATGTTTGGATGGTATAAATATGCCGTTCACGTATCCTTCGCACACCACACCGAGGGCTTTGACGTCGAGAGATCCCGTGACGAGCGAGCCGTCGGCGACGCCCGCGGTGACGTCGCCCGCGCTCCAATGCGGCTCATACGCCGTCGGTGGTTTCCTACCCGACACCGTCGACTTTGCCGATGAAGACAAAACTTCAACGTCGTCCTCATGCTTGACGTCGATATCGTCGACGTCGTCGCCATCCGCGCGCTGCGTTTCAAACACAGACTCAAACGCCGCCGCCGCCTCGCCATCCAGAGCGCAAAACGTCCCCGCGAACGTCTTCACATCACACACAACCACCCCTGGTGGTAGCCCCAACGCCGTCGTCGAATCATCCAATGCTAATTCTCGCGCATAGCCATCGGAAACGATCACACATGGAAATTTCCCGGCAACTTTCGTCGCGTAATACGCCGCCGTGGCGCGTTCCCGACGCCACCTCGACGCCCCAAACTCCCCATCCAACGCCTCTATCACCGCGTTCACGCCCGCACAATGCGCGTCATCAAACGCAAACACATGTTTTCTACAATCCATCGACGCCTCACGCGCGATACGTGCGGCTTTCCGCGCAGACGCGCGCGATGATTGCGCCAACGCAACCAACGTAGACTTCAACACTACGACATCTTTCACGCAACCGCGCTCGGCGAACACCTCCCCGTACGCCTCCATCGCCGCGCGGTCGGGGAACACATAACACGCGTGTGCGCGCAGCGCGGTGTGCGCGCCCGCGCCGTCCTCCGTGCCGTCGCTTAACGCGCATCCATGCGCGAGTCGCGCATTCACAGCTGCGTGCGCCGCGCACAACACCGACCCGCACGCGACGTCCTCGCGCACGTACGCCTCCGACACCGCGACAGATGACGAGGTCGATGCCGATGCCGACGATGACGCGCGCGGTGGCGCGCTCCGTCGCGCGCGCGCGGCGATGGCGACGTCCATGCGCGACGTTGTGACGACAGTTAGTGACGCGCGTGCGACGATATGTCGTCGTCACGCGACGCCGCGCGCGACAACGACGACGACGACGCGCGCGACGACGACGACGGTGGTGGCGGTGCAGAGGCTGGCGCGTGCGGTGTCGCCGACGCGTGCGCGCGCGTTGGCGACGGACGCGTGTCAAAAGATTATGATGATGATTCAAACGCGGCTGTCGCACAAAATACCGCCGACGACGACGAGGCGGAGCGCGCACCGAGCGCGGAGGACATCGCCGAGGAAGCGCGGCGATTGGCGTCGGCGCTCGATGCGTCGAATCGCGAGGCAAAGGCGCGATTGGATAAGGTGCGGGCGATGCGAGAAGAACGCGCGAGGCGCGCGACGGCGGCGGCGGCGTTACGGGACGACGACGACGACGACGACGACGAACACGCGCGAGCACGGTCGATGATTCCAAACGCATACCAAGCGCAAGGGCGCCGGGATTGGCGCGAGAACGCGCGAGAAACGCTGAGTGAGATGGCGAGAGATAACGCGCTCGATGAAGCGAGACGCGAAGCCGAAGCGTTGGCGTCGAGCCGACGACGGTTTCTCGACGGCGGCGATCGTCAAGGTGGTCGTGCTGATGGTGGAACTCATGACTGGAATGCGTACTACGCACGAAAGTATTTAAAAGGACGCGATGGTGGGCAACGCAAGAGCCGAAGCCGAAGCCGAAGCCAGAGTCCGCGTCGGCGACGACATCGAAGTCGAAGTCGAAGTCGAAGTCGAGAGCAAAGACATTCGCGACACCGTCATCATGAGAGTGGTAGAAAGCGCCGCGAGCGCTCACTTAGTCGCTCGAGAAGTGACGACCGAGAGCATGACATCGAGCGACGACGATATCGGCGGTCGAGTCCTCGAAATCGAGATAGAAGTAGAAGTCGCGAGCGAGCGTACCGCAGACGACGATGATTACGGTCAACTAAACAAATCCATATAGCCTATAACAATATTAATATCTATGCCGCGCTGGAATCGCCGCCGTACGCACACTGCTCGATGCCCTTCATGAACGCCCGCATCGGGTTCGGAATCAATCCGCTCTCGCCGCGTCGCCAGGCCGGTAACGGGTTCGAATTCAAGCTCATCACCGTCCGTCCCCAATCCGTGACCACGACGTCGAGCTTTAAATTCACCACCACCACCGTCGGCAAGAATCGTATGGACAACGCGCGCAACAACGCATTCAGAGCCACCACGCTCGTCCCGTCCTCATCCTCATCCGACGCCTCGCGCACTCGTACGCGCGTAAAATTCGACCCATCCAACCCCGCATACGCCGTCGACGACGCATCACATGCGATCGCCACCACGCGCACATCGTGTGCTTTCGCAAACGCCATCAACGTCGGCGCGAATCTCTTACACGCGCCGCAATCTTTCGATGTAAAGTACAACAACGCGACGTCTTCAGCCTCCCCAAAAGCTCGAGGCGCGTCGCGCTCATCCACCAATCGTAACGCGCGCACGGCGCGCATGATATCGAACGACCCGGACGTGCGCGCGGACGACGACGACGACGACGCGAGTTCTCCCCCGCCGTGCGACGCGCAGCACGCATCGCGCGCGTCCACCGCACCGGCGCCGCGACAGGCGGGACACGCCTCGAATCCATCCGACGCCGCGCGCACGCCCGTGCCTGCGCACGGCGCGCACGGCGACGGCGACGGCGACGCGTGACAGCGCGACATCACCGATGCGTGCCCTCGCGCCTCGTCCGTCGCCAATCCAACGCCGAGACGCGCGACGACGAGACGACGAGTGAGGGCGCGCCCGAGGCGAGCGTCACTGTACGACGCAAAGCTCCACCATGGAAGTCGCCGATATCGCCATCAAACCCGTGCGTGACTTTGCCAAGGACAGCATCCGTCTCGTCAAGAAGTGCACCAAGCCGAGCGCGGATGAATTCTGGAAGATTGCCGCGCGCACGGCGACGGGGTTCGTGATCATGGGCTTTGTGGGATTCTTTGTCAAGCTGGTGTTCATTCCAATCAATAACATCATCTTGAGCGCGTAAGCGCGCACAAAGACGACGACGACGACACAATCACATATATATACATGTATATATGGCATCCACATCCGTCCACCGCATCGTCGTCGTCGTCGCCGTCGTCATCGACGCGTACGAAAGAAATGGCGCGCGGATCTTCGCCCATCGCATCCAAGCGAAACGACGCGATTTTGCCTGATAATCCGCGCGCCATGGCGTCGGCGCGCGCACACGGCGACATAAACCCATACGCGTAAAATAGTTGAACCTAACGCCGCGCGAGGACATCGCCACCTGTCCTTCGCGCCGTCGTCGGTTCGCGTAGCCCGCGCGCCCGTAGACTTGTGATTCTAGACCAAAAGCTAAACCCTCGTCCGAGTCCCCCCCCCCTTGGGGTTATGATTGGTCAATCCATCCCATCCCTCCCGTGTCTCAACACCATGTCGCGTGCGTCGTCCGCACTGTGCGTCGCTTCGGTCGCCGCTGTCGCGCGAACGCGCACGTACCGGACGCGCACGATGACCCGCGCCGCCGAACGCGCGCCGTTGTTACCCACGACGGCGTCCGCCAAGGCGTCGACGCGCGCCGTGGGCGCGGCGACGTCCGCGGGATCGATGATGACTGCGATTTCGATCGAGGGTGTTGACGGTGCTGGTGACGGTGCTGACGTCGCGTCGCGACGCGCGCGCGGGAACGCGCGCGGCGTCAAGGTGGCGCTTGTGATTGGTTCCGCCGCGGCGGTGTGCGCGGTGGCGTTCGCGGGCGTGAGCGTGCGTGGGCACGAGACGCGCGTGGCGGGATTGGGGCGGTTTCGTCTGAGCCACGCGAGACGCGCGGCGTTGGCCAAGCATCGACGACACGAGCGCGTGGAGGAGCGACACGCCGAGGCGCGTGCGGAAAATGCGCGAGCGTTAGAGGCGTCGAGGAACGTGGTGGAGCGCGAGGAGGGTGAGGATACGGTGAGTGATGTGCAGAAGATGATTCAAGAGGCGATCGCGCGCGTGCGCGGCGCCGTCCAGGCGGGCGAGGCGGTCGACGCTTCAAAGGGTTCAACGGGTAAGGATGATGGCTTACCGGCGTTGGAGTTTGATGTGAGACATTATGTGAAACAATCGGATGATGATGGCGCTCGTGTGGAGGAGAAGAAGGCTGACGATGGTGAAGACAAAGATCGAGGCGTACGAGCCGAGGTTTCAAAGGGTGACGGGAAAAAGCGTTCAAAGAAGCACAAACGCGAGGATGACGAAGACGAAGAGGATTCTGATAGCGACGAAGATGACGTCGACGACGAAAATGACGACGATGACGATGCTCGCAAGTCTCGTGCGCTCGTGCGTAAGCAATTGGTGAACGCCGATGAAACCTTTGCCAAGGTTGAGTTTACGCCGTACAAGACCAAGCGAGTGAGCGCCGACGTTCGCGCGCGCGCGGATGAAAAGCTCGCAGAGCTCGCCGAGGCGTCGAATGAGTTGCTATCGGAAATTCAGCAACGCATGAACATGCGCATTGAGGCCATCGAACGCGATGCGAGCGAAGCGGAGGATGTTGACGAACGCGTGCGAGCGCAACAAGTCGCGGCGGAGAAGATTGAAGAGCTTCAAGAAGAGGTGCGCAAACGCGTCGTCGTCATCAAGCAAAAGACGGCGATGCGTGCGGCGGCCATTAAAGATGAAATCGAGGCGGAGATCGAAGATAAGAATGATGACACCGCTCAACTCGCCAAGGATGATGACGCCAAGAAGACGACAGATGAAGACGACGAGAGAAAATTGACGCCGCACATTATTGAAGCCAACATCGACGCGCTCAAAAAGCAAATCGAGAAGGAAGAACGCGTCAAAGAAAACATAATAAAGGCGAAAAAGCGCGTCGAAGATAACGCCGAGGACTTCTCGGATCATCAGCGAAAGCGACGCGAAGCTGTCGAGGACAGGCAAGAACACATTGAAGACGACAACGCCAAGGAGAAGAAGAACAAGGAGGCGCGTGAAGACAGACAGGAAGAACACGAAGACAAGCGCGAAGCCGCGGAGGATGAAGCTACCGCGGCGATGGTTGCCACCTTAAAAGAACTCCGCGTCGCCCTTGCTGAAGCCACTGACAAGCCTTTGAGTGACATTGTGAAGAAGTTTGACGTGCCGTCGACGCTTGAAAAGCTCAAGGAGAACAAAAAGGAGGCTGACCATGAAGCAAAAGACGCGAAAGAAGATGCGGCGTACGAAGAGAAAATCGATTCATTGAAACAACGTATCAAGGAACTCGAAGATCGATTGGACGACGCTCTCAACGGTCACGATTTTGACAACACGTTTTTCCGCAAGCGTCCCGTCGGTCTCGAGCCAGATTTCCCCGCCGAACATTCGTACGACGAATCTGGTGGATTTTTCCAATGCGAAGAGAAAAACAAGTGCATGACAAAGGTGACGTTATACAAACACAACGGAAAGTTGTACGGCATGAAGGGTCATTGCGAAAAAGGCACGAAAGCCACAGACTTGGGCACGGGTGAGCACGAAGTGTTCCCCAAGCACGCCGAGTTTGATTTCAGCGCCGAACAGTGCAACGTCAATTTCGACAAACATTATCGCTCACTGTACATTCGCCGCGAAGGTGACGACGTCATCGCCATGTCCACGGATGGCACGCCAGCCACGAGATGTGGTTTGGACATCCCCTCGGCGACGTCTGTCAAGTTCGAGTGCCAAAATCCCAAGGCGTGCATCACCGGCTTCCACGTCAAGAACCGATACACCAACATCGATGGCAGCGTTGAGCGCACGGCGGAAGACCTGAGCATCTCTGACGTCGATTTCGTGTGTTCTGATGGTCACTACGCGGTCGATCCAGTGTTACAACGCGATGATTACGGTGAGATTACGGTGACGCCTCAATTCACCGTCGGCGTCGCGCACACGCCTTCGAGCACCGGTACGCGCAAAACTGTCATGCCTTATTTACAGCTCAAGACGCACAGCGTTGTCTCCGCAACTGTGGGGCAAGCGAATATGTTGGTGACGCAAATTCGCGACATTACGCACATGAGTGACGAGCATAAGACAGGATGGTGCACGACGCAACACGCGCAAGCGTGGTTAAACGCGGCGCCGTCATGCCCCGATGGCAGCAAGTTGTGCGCCAAACCGTCCTTCTTGTACAATCCTACCGGATCGGAGTACAGACTCAAGTACGGTCATCAGCTCTTCAACGTCACGAGCGCCGAGACGCACGAATCGACGCACATTGTGCTCACAAATAATGAGGATCCGGCGCTCGACGGCCATTTACCCGTCAAGGCGAATGAAGAATTCTTCAAGTTTGGCCACGTGTACGAAATCTGCGCCTCTGCGGTGGATTATTCTGGATTTAGCTCAAACATCACCAACGATGCGGGCGAAATCCTTGGCACCATGGCGCACCGTCGCCTCGATGGCGACGCGCGCTTTGTGGGATTGTCGCACACGGGCGAACGGTCCATCTCCATGAAGGGTGGCTCGCGACACTACATTGCGCACGCGCCCGAGGCGCCAACTGATGAGGAACTCGAGAGGTTGGGGTGCGCCGGTGAATCTTCGTCGTGCGTTATTTCCGGCGGCGGCGTCAAGCTGTCCAACAAGGCTGACAATGACGACAAAGCCGCAGAATCGCCGCCGACGACAACAAAATCCGCCGCCACTGGATACAACGAAGACATGAAGATCTACTATAGCATGCCATCTTCAAACTTCGACCCCTTAGCCGAGCTCTCGGAATCCGAGCGCGCCAAGATTATCGCCAAGCAAAGCGAAGAAACCCTCTCCGCGCGAGAACGTCTCGAGCAACAACTCGCGGCGCGCGGCGTCAACATCGACTTGGATGTTCACGAAAAATAGTCGACGTTGATCTTCATAGGCTACAACCGGTACCATCATCTGTTTGCTCTCGTGTAATTATCATCACTACTCGTAAAATAACACTACTACCGTGTCGCTTCATTCTTCGCGCTGGTCGCGTCCCGCGTCGCGTTGGCGTTACCACTCACAAATATTGGTCACCATCAATCGGGTAGGAAAACGTACCCGTACTTTTCGCACTGAGACCTCCCATCGCCGAGAGCTGAAGATGTCATCGCGCGTTGCTCAGAGTTCCCGATGCGAGCCCAAGAAATTCTGTAGACTTGATTTTTTGCTGCTCGCACAGCCTCACACGCCGCCTCGCCACGGGCATCATCAACCCCGTGGTGCGTTCGATGTCACCACAGGTACGTAGCCTTCGTGCCTCGCGCGCCCGTCGTCACGAACGTAGATATCCACGAGTCAGTCAGCTACCGACGCGCTTAATCTCACGCGTCGGTGCGTTACACTCGTGGGACATGAATGATCGAATGCGCCCTCGAGACACCTCTTGACGTCGTTTTGACGTTGAACCGTCGCGTTTGGGCGCTCGGCATACCATTCGAGAACGTCAAACGCACTTTCGAGTGCGTGAATGAGTCTTCGTGTGCGCGGTGGCTTTGATAAGTCACGAAACGCGCGCGGAGGCGCGGGATTGAATGGACATTTTTTTGCTTTTTCGGGGATGTGTTCGCGCACTCGCGCTCGAGTCGTCACTTCTGACGCCGCATGTTGTCTTTGTGTTCGTTGAGCAGGTGGTGCGGTGTTGATAATTGTAGATGTTTCTGTTGTAATTTTACATTGACGTACGGATAAAAAGGTTGAAGAAAGTTGAGCGTCGCGCTCTATCAATGTTTACGCCGCAATCTTTCCCGCTGTCTCTCCCGAGTTGCGGGAAGTAATTCTTTCTCTGATTTCGGAAGAGAAATTTTTTAGCAGACCTTGGATTGGCCATGCGCTGGCATCTCCGAGTGCACATATCGTGTGCCCTTCAATCTGCTTTGTTATCTCCTGCAACATGTCGATTTCCTCCAATCGCGCGTCGCCGCGTTTCAACCGCTCCATGATTTGGTACATCCACGAAGTACCCTCGCGGCACGGCGTGCATTGGCCGCACGATTCGTGCTTGTAAAAGTAAGCCAATCGCGCAATGGCGTCCACGACATCAGTAGATTTATCCATGACGATGACGGCGGCGGTGCCTAAACCACTTCCCTCCGCCTTGAGCGAGTCAAAATCCATCAAGACGTCGTCGCACACCTTCTTCGTCAACATGGGCACAGATGAACCACCAGGAATGACGGCTAAGAGGTTATCCCAGCCACCACGCACGCCTCCGCAGTGCTTTTCGATGAGGTCACGCAAAGGAATGGACATCTCTTCTTCAACCGTGCACGGGTTGTTGACGTGACCAGAGATGCAAAACAACTTGGTGCCAGCGTTATTTTTACGACCAAAGCTAGCAAACCATTCAGCGCCACGACGCAAAATCGTCGGCGCCACGGCGACAGTTTCGACGTTCGTCACTGTTGTCGGACAGCCGTACAAGCCAACGTTGGCGGGGAATGGCGGCTTAAGTCTGGGTTTGCCTTGCTTGCCTTCGAGTGATTCAATCAACGCCGTCTCCTCGCCGCAAATGTACGCCCCGGCGCCGTAGTGAATGTTGACATCAAAATCAACGCCACTCCCGCACGCATTCTTGCCTAAAAATCCAGCCGCGTAGCACTCCGCTAGCGCGCGTTCGAGCGCCAATCGCTCGTTCACGTACTCGCCACGAATGTAAATGTACGCCGCCCGAGCGCGCATCGCCGTCCCGGCAATCAAGCACCCTTCCAACAACTTGTGCGGATCGTGTCTCATGATTTCCCGATCCTTGCACGTCCCAGGCTCGCTTTCATCCGCGTTCACAACCAAGTAACTCGGTCGCCCATCGCTCACTTTCGGCATGAATGACCACTTCAAACCAGACGGGAACCCGGCGCCGCCTCTGCCGCGCAACCCCGACGCCTTCATCTCGTTCACGATCCAATCCGGACCCATCTGCACCAACTCCTTGGTGTTATACCAATCCCCACGCTTCATCGCACCTTTGATTGACAAGTCATGTCGGCCATAAATATTGGTAAAGATGCGATCTTCGTCCGATAAACCGCCTACGATGAAGGACGATCGACGACACTCGAGCGAGTCAGTTTTTGCATCCAACACGCACGACGCGCGCGCTCAAATCGCGCGCATCCGACGACACCGTGACACCAATCGCTCGCCGCGCGCATCCGCGGCGCTCGTGCGCGCGGCATCGACGCGTGGCGCCCACGGGCGCGCGTCAAAACGCGCACAGAACACAAAAAAACGAATCGATTGATCACGCACCGTGCGTGCGCTCGGCGGTATACGCCCGCGCGCTGGTATTCGCGGCGACGGCGCCGACGCGCGACACGTGTGCGGCGAGTGCGCGTTGCGATGCGCGGCGAAGCATGTCGAGAGATGCGTCGCGCGCGCGCGAATGGCGATCGGGAGGTGCGAGCCCTAGGTGGGGTATGGGACGCGCGCGACGTGTCATACGCTACTCATAATAAATCGCTGCTGCTACGCATGGTGTGCTTTGAGGATTTCGAAAATGACCAAACGCCAAAGCTTGAGAACAAAGGCGTTGGACTCGGCGTCGAGGACGGGGAGGAGATCGGCGACGAGGGCGTCGGGCGCCGGAGCGCGCGCGAGCTTGTCGGCGATGAAATCCACGAGCGCGGGTTCCTCTTCGCCCAAGAGTTCTGTGGTTTTCTTTGTGATCCATTTTCGCACGGTGCGGTGGATTTGGGCTGAGGTGTATGTGTTCCAGTCGATGGGGTAGGCGAAGATGTCGGCTTCGGCGGTTGGAACGCGCTGGATGAGAGACGCGACGTCGTCGGCGATGATTTTGGCATCCGTCGGTCCTCGCCGCGGTTTTCTGTCGTTATCGTCGTCGTCGTCGTCGTCGTCGTCTGCGTTGCTGAACACCGTTTGTTTGGGTTTGAGCGCCGCGGTTAAGCCGCTTTTCTTCACGCCAGTCAACCCGAACGCGGTGTGCATCTTCATGGGCGCCTCGCCCGTGCGCGGTTGGAATCCGCTCACCGACGCGAGCGGCGGAAGCGCACCACCAACACTCTTTCCTTGGCTTCTGCTGTTCGTGTGAGCGCCCTCGCTTGCATGCACGTCGATGCTGCGCTGCACGACGACGGTATCGTCATCCTCCTCGACGCTGACGTTTCGCGCCGCCTCTTCAATTTCGAGCGCCGCGTCCGCCGCGTCGTCCGCCATTTCCAATTCTCTAAATCGCTTCCTTCTCGCGCGCGCGCGCTCGGAACGTTCCCACAACGGAAGCACTACGTCTTCGTCGCGCCCGCTCGCGCTGTCATCGCTATCAATCGCTAAATCGCGCTTCAACGCCTTGCGCCGCTCGGCTTTCTTTTCCTTGTCAATTTTCATCCGTCTGGCGCGTTCTCGCGTATTCGCGTGCACTAAATCGTCAAGCGCTTTCTCGCGCTCGCGAAACAACCGCTCAGTGCGCTCATTTGCTTCGTATTCTTGCCTACGAAACCGCGGCGCTGGGGGTAACGGCGTTGATTCATCACCCAAACCGGAACGCCGTGGTCGGCCTCCGCGGTCGAGCTCCTCTTGGCGCGCCGACGCCGATGCCGACGCCGACGCCGCCGGCGGCGGCGGCGGTAACCCATCCACCACCGCATGCACCGCACGCAACGCACCATTGTCATCACCCGCAATCGACGCCCCCGCCGCCTCTGGCGCGTCGTCATCCTCGCGCCGCTCGTCAAAACGTGCGACTCGACCATCCTCAGCCTCATCCTCGACGCCGCCAATCTCCCCCTCTTCCTCCCCCGCACGCTCACTAAACATCCTCTTAATCGCCTCCACCTTGCGTGCATCCTCTGCCATAGCCTTCGCCGCCAGACTCGCATCTTGCGTGCGCAAATACGCCTCTGTCGCCGCGCGAGTCGCGCTATTCGCGTTGCACACCAACGCGTCATCCCCCGCGCGCGCTCTGAGCCCATCCAACACCCGCATCGCCCGCAGCGCGCTCTCGCAATCATAAAACGACGCAAACCCGAACCGTTTCGGCGCGTTCGTCGTCGGATCGCGCACGCGACGCCACGACGGCGCGCGCGCGGCGGCGCCATTCGCAGCGCTGAGCTCGCGCAGGATGTGTTCGAGCACGCCGTCGCTCACATCGTCCGGGAGCTTGCCGACGTACACCTTGAGCTCGCCCGGCGGCGCGCCGGGGTCGTGCGACATTGGCGCCGTGCAACGATGCGCGTCGCGTCGAGGTGCGCTGCGCGCGTCGAGCTCTGACGACGGCGCAAAGGTGATGAATGAATGAATGAATGAATGATGACGCGACACGCCTTTGCGCCATTGATTGACTCTCGTTCACCGCAACCGCGGGCGCGATCGAGCGCGCGCGATGGCGTCGTTGGCGACCGTGACTACCGCGCGCACGTTCGTCGCGCCGCACCGCGCGCGCGGGGCGTCGACGACGCACGGATGGCGACGACACCGACGACGCGTGGGACACGAGATAGCGCTCGCGACATCCAACGCGGACGACGGCGACACGCACGAATCGCCGCCGGCGGCGCTGGCGTTCGATGATGGCACGCCTTTGATTAAGATTAAGCGCAAGGTGAAACCCGCGAACGCGCCGGCGCGTGCGAGCATTGAGCCGCCTAAAGTGATGGCGAGCCGCGCGCGGATATTGCGCGAAGCCGCGACTGCGTCGTTGGGGAGCGACGAAAGCGACGAGTACGGGGTGAACGCGATGGATGTTGTGGAACGTGATGTTGCGGTGCCTGATTTTAGAGATTCAGCGGGGGTTTTGAGGTGGATGGTGAAGACGACGGATGAGATGTTGGATGATATGGAGGCGCGAGAGCCTCCGACGGCGGTGGCGGCGTGGGAGATATCCAAACGCGCGGAAGCTGTGGCGTCGAATCCGGCGGTGAGAGGCACGGCGGATGTCGTGGGGAAGGTGAGTGTGGCGGCTGTGCGTGCGGCGGCGCCGGTGGTTGCGCAAGGCGCGACGAAGGCGATTCAAGAGGGTGGGAAGTTTGCGGTCAAGGCGGTGGTTCGAGCCGCGGCGGCCAAGGCGGGATTTGAGACGACGAAAAAGGATAAGGAACGCGAACGTGCGCGCGAAGACGCCGCCGCGGCGGCGGCGGCGAAGTCTGTATCGTCGTCATCGTCGAGTAGTAGTCCGGCTGGGAACGCCGCAGCGCGCGTATTAGGTGCGCTCGGCGGCAAGAAGAAGACGCCTGCGCCCAAAACAGAAGCAGAGAAACAAAACGATTCTTCCAAGAAGAAACGATTCTTCTCCTTGTAACAACAAAACAACAACGAATGATGACAATCAAATGCATGAGATTAGTATTGAATTACAACAACAACGAACTCGTGGACGCGGCGTATTGTCATAAATAGTGGTCATATTAGAAGCAGAAGCACGACTTGGAGGATTCGACTACCGGCGGCGCCGGAGCTGGCGCCGGGGCATTTTTAGCTTCTTCAGCAGCCTTTTCCTCAGCCTTCTTGGCGTCGGCGGCAGCCTTTTCCTCAGCCTTCTTGGCTTCAGCGGCAGCCTTTTCCTCAGCCTTCTTGGCTTCAGCGGCAGCCTTCTCCGCAGCCTTCTTGGCTTCAGCGGCAGCCTTCTCTTCAGCCTTCTTGGCTTCGGCCGCAGCCTCTTCTTCAGCCTTCTTGGCTTCAGCGGCAGCCTTCTCCGCCGCTTCGTGAGCCTTTCTTGCGGCTTCTTCGCGCGCTTCGCGCTCCCGGCGCGCCTTCTCCGCGGCTTCTTCAGCAATCTTCTTTTCCTCGAGTGCGCGCTTCTCCGCCGCGCGCGTGCGCGCTTCCTCAGCCTTCTTCTCAGCTTCGGCTAAAGCTGCTCTCGCTTCCTCTTCTGACTTTTCCGCCGCCAAGAATTCATCCTTAGCTTCGCGTTCAGATTCCAAAAGATCCTTCGCCTTCGTGCTCACCTCTTGAAACTCTTCGATAACCTTTGGCTTGGGCGCCACCACGCTCGCCTTACGTTCCAACTTCTTTTCAACCTTTTCAACCTTCTTCACCGATTTCGACACCTCGAGCAACTTGATCGACGCGGATTGCTTCAAGACTTTTATTTCCGCCACTTTTTCTTGCGCGGCAACCAACGCAGCCTCGGCTTCGGCTTCGGCTTCGATTTCATCCTTGGCGCGCTTCATGAAGCTCAACAGCGTAAAGCCGCGCTCTAATTTCGGGGCGCCGCTCATCGTACAGTGGTGTTCGTGTCACGTCTCGCGTGTCGCGTCGTAAGAATGCGTTGTGTTCGTGCGATGTCGTGCGTCGCGAGAACCGTTCGGGCCGTCAACAAAAGTTGCGCGCCGGATAATGGCGCGGCAATTCACTCGGAATTATCTCTGATAATTGCTTCAAATTCCGATCACCCGCTGGGCTACGCGATCCCATGCGCGCTCCACGCCCGCGCCGACGCCCGCGCCGGGTGTAAACGCACACATGAACATGTATCCGTCGTTGCGCGTCGTGACATCGTGGAAAAGATGCGCGTCGACGACGATATCGTGGAAAAGATGCGAATCGGTGCGCATCCGGTTGGTGCGCGCGACGGGCTCACAGCGGCATTCGCCGACGCGACGCGCGGTGACGGCGTCGCACACGCGTGCGATGCGTCGTGGACGCGCGTTCGTGGTGTGGTTCGCGCTGGCGTGGCGTCAGGCGCACGCTTTCGCGTGGAATGCGCCGCTTGAGCGCAGTGGTCGCGCGAGAGATGCGCCACCACTGGCGTCTGTAGAGGAGAATACGAACACGTGGGCGGTGATTATCGACGCGTCAAGGTTCTGGTTCAATTATCGTCACAGTGCCAACGCGTTGTCGATGTATAGGACGGTGAAGAGGCTTGGGATTCCGGACTCACGCGTGGTGCTCATGCTCGCGGATGACGCGGCGTGCGACGCTCGAAATCCGCAGCATGGACGCATGTATAACGACGTCAATCGCGGGGTAGAGCTCTATGGGGATGATATCGAGGTGGATTATCGCGGTACAGAGGTGACGCCCGAGACGGTGATTCGAGTGCTGACGAATAAGCACGCGCGAGGCACGCCGCGGAGTAAAAAGTTGCTCACCGACGGCGCGTCTAATATTCTCGTATACATCACCGGTCACGGTGGAGATGGGTTCATAAAGTTTCAGGATCAACTTGAACTGCGTACGCAAGAGTTAGCGGATGCGTTCGCTCAAATGTATGCAAAGAATCGGTATAATGAAGTGTTTTTCATCGCGGAGACGTGTCAGGCGTCGACTTTGGCTAAAGCCTTTGCGTCGCCGAGAATCTTAGCCTTGAGCTCGAGCGGGCTCGGAGAGAATTCATTTTCTCATCACTCCGACCCCGATATTGGTGTGTACGTCATCGATAGGTTCACTTATAACACGCTTGAGTTCTTTGAACAGCTCAACGTGGAAGACACTACAACCGTGGACGCGTACGTGAAAACGTTGACGCGGGCTAAATTACTTTCGACTGCGGTATTGGACACGAAGACGTTCAAGCACCGAGCTGTGAATACAGTCAAGCTCACGGAATTTTTTGGTGGCGTGTCGAAAACAAAGGTGCTGTCGGGGGTGTTGGATTGGTTTGTCGGCGCCAAATCGACTTCGGAGCGTACAAAGCCGCCAACGCTGTCGCCGAAAACGCCGTCTTTGAAGTACGAGAGCGTAGATATTAAAACACTTGGATTTAGGTAGTAGCAGTAGCAATCAAAACAAGGTGTATCATTACAGTAGCGTCGCATTCTTTCACTTCTTTTACCTCACGCTGCGTTGGCCAAGGTGGAACGCTCGCCGTGTTCGTCTAAAATCTTCCGCGCCTCCTCCTTGTACTTACGAAGCGCACTAAACAGCTTAGGATTGAACAACAAGAAGTAATCATTCGTGCTTTGAATCGTCTTTAGCAACAGCTCCGTCGATGACAGCACGAGCTCTTCGCTTTCTGTTTTCAATTCCTCCAGTTTCACGAGCGCGCGCGCGACGTTCAATCTCGCCTCCTCTTCCTCCTTTGATTCAGGCGATGGCGAGCGTTTAATCTCACCAACTGGCGCCATGGCATCTTCTTCCTCTATGTCAAAATCTTCAACGGGCGACAGTTGTAACTCGGCATCTTCTTCTTCGTCATCAATGACAGGAGACGGAGGACGAGGAGAAGCCATCGATTTCGGCGGAGCTCGAGCCGCGGGTTTCCGAAACACAATCTGCGCCGCCGGTTTAGTCGCCACTGGTGTTGGTTTCTTCCCGGGAACCTTGAACACGATTGAATCGTCACTCGTTTTCGCACTCACGGGCGCGGGAGCGGTCGCAGAAGGCGCCTTGGTATCGACCTCTTTCGCCGCGCGTTTCGATGGAGCCGACGTCAACGGAGCAGCTGCGCGCGCGCGCGCCTTCACCACACCGCTCTGAAGCGCCGGTGCGCGCACCGCCGCGCGCACGTCATCCATTATAGGAGTGCCTTCGATGGTCTTGGTCGGCAGCGGCGGCGCAGGCGCAGGCGCGGGCGTAGGCGCGCGCATTGGAGGTACGAATGGTTGCGACAGCCGCCGACGCGCGTCGTCCACATCCGCCGCCACTGCGCCCGCACCTCCGTCGCCCTCTCGCGCGCCCGGCGCATCTACGCGCGCACTCGCATCATCGTTGCCCTCGACGTCGTCATCGTCATCGCTTATCGCGTAGGCGTCGTCCAAGTCTTCATTTGGAATGGAGTAACTGTTTTCTCGGCGTCATCAATCGATGCATTCGTCAGTCCTCGGCGCGCATCGTCATCCATCGTCGTGCGTTCGCCGTCGCGCGTCGCCTGACGTACATCACTGGACGCGTCGCGCGCGCCGTTGCACCCTCGGACTCGCGCGCGGGTGGTCGAAACGACGCCATTTGAATTGCAGATTTCGTGCTCGGTAATGTGGTGCACCGCCGCGCGCGACGCCGCGCAGGCGCTCGCGTACGGAGTCATCGAACGCGCGCCCGGGCGATTAGTGCTCTACGTCGCGTCATCGTCGTCGTCGAGTGCGGCGGTGACGCATCGCGTGGTGGCGCTGGATGTAGAGCGCACGCGGAGGCATTACCGGTCGGCGTACGGCGTGACGCTCGCGAGCGACGCCGACGCGATGGTGGCGAAAACGAAAGCTGCGTTCGAACACCATCGCGTAGACGTGAGCGGAGTGTTAGCGCACGATGATGGCACCGGTGCGAGGGCGCGAGCGGATTTAGGTGGGTCCATCGGGGCGCGGGATATTGAGTGGAGAGGCGAGGTGATTGACGTCGAGGCGACGTACGCGGATGTTTTAGAGAATATAATCGAGGCGTTTGGGGTGTATGCGGAGCGGTTGCGCGAGAGTTGTGGGGTGAGTGATAGTGCAGGCACGTCTGCGGCGGCTGAGGCGGCGCAGGATGGGACATCGCGAGAGGAGAAGGGGAAGAATAAAAAGAAGAACCAAAATAAAATGGACGATGGAGACGACGCAAAGGATGGCGCAAAACGCGTAAAGACGGAGATGAAACGCACGCCGATGTCATCACCGGTGAAAGGGTCATCGTCGGTGGGTCATTGGATCGCTGACAAGCGCGATCGGCCAAAGTTGCGAGCGTTGGCGGATGCGGACAAGTGATTACGGATGCGTCGTGTATACTACAAATAGAATGAATGTACTTCTTTGAGCGCTGAAAAAACGCGCTATTGCTGCTATTAATGAACAATTGTGTAATGAACCAATCGAGTGATTATGAATTATTTCCCATCGTTGAGCGTCCAGTCGTACGCGCGCGTGGTGAGCGGGACATCTTTACCGTCATCGAGCGCCTTGATCAACGCATCCTTCGCGGTGCCCGCTTTCATAAACGCCGATACATATCGCAATCTCTCGGCATCGCTCGCGCCAAAATCAAACTTGTACCACTCACCAACAATTTTGCTCACTGCTGCGCTCGCCGCTTCGCCGCTTTCGTTCGTGACGACGTCGATTTCGGATTCAAAGAATGAAAACGCGGCGTCTTCAAGCTCGCGGTCGATATCCTTACTCGTGTACACGCGAATCGGTGGGCACGATCGGGCGCCGCACACGAGCGCGAAATGAATGCGTGGATCCATGGGCAGCACCACGTTGTACCGCCTCGGGTCACCCGCGCGGAATGGACCGCGCGAAAGCGATGGGTTGCCGAGAAGCGCGCCGAGCGTCGCTGCGCCGGGACGGTTGCCGCGCAACACGCCATTCTCAATGTCATCGCACGTGTACGTGTGTCCACCAATGTTGTACGACGTTTTTGAAAAGAAACTCAACCGTTCGAGGGTGTTTTTGGGCGTCCCAAATACGCACGTGCCGTGAATGACGAGAGCGTTGTACACGTTGATGAAGAAGGCCAAGCGCTCCTCTCGGGAAAGCCCATTCAAATTCACTCGCTGGAGCTCCTCCGAAGCCTTGACGAATTCCTTAAACCCATTGCTCGAGCGAATGCCGTCGTAATCCACCGCGCGTCCATCGGAGGAGAGAAATTCGTCATAGAGTTTCAGGATGCGACGGCGCACGTCTTCGACGACGATTTTCGCCTCGCGAGCCTCGCCGACGTATACGGACGCCACGTTCAACGGTGCGTTTCCATTCACAGCGGCATCCGCTTGAAATCTAAATAACGGCGGTGGTGACGGCGACGGCATTACGAATGCGTTCGTCGCGTCGACATCGACGATGAGTTTATTCTCCAACATTTTGGCGCCCAAAGTCGTCGCCGCGTCGACGCTCGACGCCTTTTTATTCTCCATCAACCACTCCACGGCAGCTTCTGCCGTAAACACGCCATCATGCGTTTTAATCACTTGAAACAATCCATCGGTAAATCCATTGAACCGACGCACGGTCGTGCGCTTGACACCCGTCGACCCGTCCGCCATCGCCTTGGCTGTCGCCGCGACGTTCGCCGTCCCCGTCGGCGAATACCAAGACGTCGTCGACGCCGTTGCCGGCGCCGATGGCCCCACCGCAGCAGGTGTCGTCGTCTTTTTCAACGTCCCCGCCTTATGCGCGGCGTACGCCTCCTCCAACGCTGGCGGCGCGCCTCGCGTCCCGCTCCCCGACGCCGCCTCAACCTTCTCCATAAACATCCCCGTACGCAACCCCTCACACGTGTCATCCGCGCCACCAAAAATCTCCCCACCCACGAACACTTGCGGCACCGACCGAAACCCACTAATTCCCGCGCTCGCCGCGCGCAACGCCGGCGCATCATCGACGTTTATCTCTTCGTACGCCACGCCCGCGTTCGCGAGCGCCTTCTTCGCGCGCGCGCAATGCGGACACGACGCCGTCGTCACGATCGCCACCACCACCGCCGCACCACTGCCACCACTGCCACTGTCACCATCGGTCACGCCATCCATCAAAGACGACCCACGCACGACGCTCGCACCCTTTTGCTCAAGATGATGATGATGATGATGATGACGATGATGATGATGACAATGA
>Ga0181556_1001380_pt1 | contig 24374 bp, 39 predicted proteins | sample 011ome_14_FD_148651 | JGI IMG/M metagenome (GOLD analysis project Ga0181556, IMG submission 148651) | Coastal salt marsh microbial communities from the Groves Creek Marsh, Skidaway Island, Georgia - 011505AT metaG (spades assembly) | ecosystem: Environmental > Aquatic > Marine > Intertidal zone... | reverse complement strand
AAGCCAGTGAAAAATGCAATTCTAACTTCTCGCGGGTGGGTACACGAGCGAACGGGAGAAGTTCTAAAAGCGATGAAGGTAACACCAGAAATGCTCAATGAGTATTATGGTGTTGGTCAGTATACTATAGATGAAGAACTTGCATTTATTGAGGTAGAATCCTGCCCGTGTGGAGATCCATATTGCCAATGCGGTCCTGATTGTGGATGTGAACCACTTACAGAGGATTCGCCGAAAGATATTACTAAAATGACAAAAACGGAGTTAAAAGCCTTAGCAGAAGATGAAGGAATAGAGGTAGATAGTAAAGACACTAAGAAAAGTCTTTTAAATAAGATCTCTGCTGGATTCCTAAACTAAGGATTAACTCGTGACACAATATGATGAATTGCTAGATGAAGATCTGGTAGTATTCGCGGCTAAACATTATTATACTCCAAAGGGTTATATTGATCCTGAAGAGTTTTATGATGATTTAAAGCGAATTAAATATATTAAACGTCTGGTAAATCGATATCTGGAAACAGGTAAACTAACAGAACGTTTATTAATGAATCACATTATTGTTATATTTAATGTATTCGGAAATTATGGTAGCTTGACTATATTGGCAAATAAATTAGAAGAAAAACATTGGCCTATTGTTAAACCGTTTTTAGAATATTTGAATTATTTAAATCCGGGACAGTTACAACATATTCATTCGAACGAAGAAGTTAAAAAGAAGTTAGAGGAAATATAATGGGACTTTTAAAACAAGCTGGAGATCTAGTTTATACCTTTAGATTCCTGACTCTTCTTGTAACACCGTTTGATAAGACCGAAGCCTATAAAGCTGGTATTATTGATGAAAACGGTAAAAGACTTAAGTCGTTTAATCTTGACAGTATGGAAAATCGTATGACGTATAGAGATGCTTATACGCCTTTCCACCGTCTCGTATTTAATGTAAAACGTCTAATGGGCAAAGTTCCTGGTGGTAAATCACGTCTTGCATCATATGCAGCTGCACTTTATTTGATTAAAGAAAAATTCTCTGTTTCAGAAAAGAAGCTCCTATCTGGACTGAAAGAGATTGGCGTGGATCCTACTGATCTTATGGTAGAAGAAAGCCAGTGGTTTATTCTTGAAGATGGTAGACTTTCTCCTGGGGTTTATAAGACAACTATTAATAAAGTTTTTAATAGTACCTGCGATGAAATGGTTTATCCTAACGACAAAATTATGGTAGATGAAAATGCATATCCTGTTGGGGATATTTTCGGTATTAACATATATGAAGCAACTCATATACGTACTAAACAGAAAATATATATAACAGCAAACGAGATTGTACGATGAAAGAAAGTCTAGATGAAAACGTAAATGAAGGTACACTTGACGAGCTCTCACCCGCTACAATACAATCATATAAGAAAGCCGCATCAAAGAGTAACTATAGTGCTGCACAAAAATATGCTCGTGTTGCTGCATCTCCTACCTCTAGAAAATATAAAAATAAAGAGATGGATAAGCAAGATGATATTATGCGTAAGCGTAAGGCGGGTCTTGCAATGGCTGATAAAAAAGAGTCAAATGAATTAGATGAGAGAACACCAATTCGTCCTACAGTTCAAGACAAGAAGTTAAAAAACTTACGCGTTCCAAATCCAAAATATAAAGGGTTTATTAATCGTAAGAGAAAAAATCAAAGATCGTCCGATATTTACAGAGAAGACGCACCAGCAGTTAGTACTGGTTCTATTCCGTCACCTGCTGATACAGCTATGGGGCCGAGAATTAAAACAGTAAATGTAACTGATCGCCGTCGTAAAAAAGATAAAATACCAGTTCTTTTGAAAAGATTTAGAAAATATATAGAAGATAATGCTTAAAGTTTATGCTCTTATAATTGTACTTGGTATTCTTGGTGGTGTAGGCTACGGAGCCAAATACTACTATGATACAACACAAGCAACCATTGCTACCCTACGAGAAAATAATGTGAAGCTTGAAGGTGCAGTAGAAACTGCAGAGGCAAGTATAGCACTAATGCAAGAAAATGCTGCTAAGATGCAAGAATTAAATAATCAATTAGCTTCTGATCTAAGACAGGCAGAAGCATACAGTGATGAACTAAGGTCTAAGTTCTCGAGACTCAATCTTGTACAAGATGCGCTTCGGGATAATGTAAAATTAGAAGGAAAGATGAATGGCGCGACTGCTAAACTTTGGCGTGAGCTCATGGTTGATACCGGTAATACTGACAACGTCCCTCTTCCTAGTTGGTTGCAGCCGCGTCCAACCGGAACCGGAGATCAAAGTAGTAACCAAGGTGGAGAAAGTTCAGATACCAACAGTATCGAAACCGAAACCACTACAGCTAACTGACGTCCGTGTATTTGTAGTAACTAAAGATACCCTTGAATCATTCGAAGCAGAATTCAAGGATACTTATGGTGAATTGGCATTTGTTGTTCTTTCTATGCGTGACTATGAAAACCTAGCACTTAATATTGCAGAAATGAAAAGATATATAGGTCAACAAAAGAATATTATAGTTTATTACGAAAAGGCAGTGACTGAAAATCCTGAAGACGATATTGAAAAAAGTAAACAACTGGTGGATAACTGACCTAGAAGAAACGAAATGGTTTGAATATTGGCCTAATCCAGAACAATGGCAAAATTATTTCTGTGAATTTACTGTAGATTATTTCTGTCCAGGACCTAGAAGAGTTTGTCTTGACGTTGGTGCTAATATCGGTCAGACAACTATCGGCTTTTCACCATACTTCCAAAAAATAATATCATTTGAGCCTAATCCTCCTGTCTACGAATGTCTCTTAAAAAATATAGAAGAACATAATTTAAAAAATGTAAATACATACCGTATCGGTATTGGTAATGTTGTAGAAAAAAGAGATTTTAAATACAATCCCAACAGGCCAGGAATAAGTCGATTTCTAGAAAACGGAGAAAAAGCAGGAGGTTCGGCTAGTAGGCGTACTAATATAAAAATAGACACTTTAGATCATTTTTTATCTAAAGATATAGAAGTCGATTTTATAAAAATAGACGTAGAAGGCTACGAAGAAAAAGTCGTCATCGGAGCCAAGAATCTTTTATTAAATCATAAACCTACCGTAGTCTTAGAAGTAAGGCCAGCACACGTTAAGACTCATAAACCCCGAATAGATAAATTTATGAGACAAATAGGATACACCTGTTTGTATAAAAGAAGAACCGATTATTATTATGTTCATGATTCCAAAGCAGAGAAAATTGTTACCCGTTTGCTTTCCGATAAGGAAAAAAATAACTGGGAATAAAATCGAAAATAACGATATATCGGGGTTTACAAACTTCCAATAACGATATATAATACTACCATCAAATGAAAATAAATTAAAACACTGAAAGCAATTTTCGGTGCAGGGGTCTTTTATGCAAAATACCATTAAAATTAATAAGAAAAAAGATAGCCTACTAACAGAATATGCTGTTGGTATGCTCAAAGATTTTTATATGAGAAAGAATGAATCGTCACCTCAAGAGGCATATGCTCGTGCAGCAAGTGCATGGGCAACTTTCCAGGGCAATACAGACGAACTTCTAGCTCAAAGATTATATAATGCAGTTTCAAACAAATGGTTTATGTTTGCCTCACCTGTTCTTTCGAATGCACCAAATGGTACAAAGAATGACAAAGGTATGCCTATATCTTGTTTCTTGACATATGTTCCAGATACGCTGGAAGGATTAATCGAACATACTTCAGAATTACGTTGGCTATCTGTTTATGGAGGTGGAGTTGGCGGTCATTGGAGTGACGTACGTACAGTATCTGATATTGCTCCTGGCCCTATGCCATTTCTACATACGGTAGATGCTGATATGATTGCATATCGCCAAGGACGTACCCGTAAAGGCTCATACGCAGCCTATATGGACGTTTCGCATCCGGATGTTATAGAATTCCTTAATATGCGTATACCGACTGGTGACGTACAGCGTAAGGCTCTTAATTTGCATAATGCTATTAATATCTCTGATGCATTTATGAATGCAGTTATAAATGATGAAGATTGGGATTTAAAAGATCCGAAGGACGATGAAGTAAAAGAAACAGTAAATGCACGTAAACTTTGGCAACGTATTATTGAAACACGTTTCCGTACTGGGGAGCCTTATTTAAACTTTATAGATATAGCAAATAAACATTTACCGCAGAATCTAAAAGATTTAGGATTAAAAATTCATGGTTCCAACTTGTGTAATGAAATTCATTTACCAACTTCTGCTGAACGCACTGCGGTCTGTTGTTTATCTTCTCTCAACCTTGAACTCTATGACGAGTGGAAGGATACTACTCTTGTCGAAGATCTTATCATTATGCTTGACAATGTCCTCGAGTATTTTATCGAAAATGCTCCTGATACAATTTCGAGAGCAAGGTTCTCTGCGGAACGTGAGAGATCTATCGGACTAGGTGCAATGGGTTTCCATTCACTCTTACAAAAGCACGGTGTTGCCTGGGAGAGTGATCATGCAAGAGAAATGAATAAAGTCGTATTTGAAGATATTCAGAAACGTGCTATTTCCCAGACAGAAAAGCTTGCGCAGGAGAGAGGTGAATATCCGGATGGTATTGGTACAGGTCGTCGTAATGCACACCTTATGGCTATTGCACCAAATGCATCATCTGGCATTATTCTTTCTACCTCACCGAGTATTGAACCAAGTAAGGCAAATGCATATACACATCGTACACGTGCAGGTTCTTTTCTTGTTAAGAACAAATACCTGGAAGAAGTATTAGAAAGGCACGGCGAAAATAACGAATCTATATGGACTTCTATTATTACAAATAAAGGTTCAGTACAACATCTACCATTCTTGACTGAAGGTGAAAAGGCAGTATTTAAGACAGCACAAGAGCTTGATCAAAATTGGGTAGTACAACATGCTGCAGATAGACAACCTTATATTTGTCAAGGTCAATCAGTAAACGTATTTTTCCCTGCTGGTGCAGAAAAATCGTATGTAAATAAAGTACATGTAAAAGCATGGAAGGAAGGACTAAAAGGTCTTTACTACTTACGTACGGAAGCAAAGCAACGTGCAGAAAATGTTTCTGAAAAAGTAGAACGTGTAGCACTACAGGGTGATGATCGTAATATCGTATATGGTAAGATCGATTGCCCATATTGTGCAAGAGCAAAAGAAGAACTTTCTTTACGTGGTATTCAGTTTGATTATATTGACCTAGAAGAAATTGGCAAGACCGCAGCAGAAGTTACAGGACGTAAAGTAAAGACCGTACCACAAATTTACATCAGTGGCCAGTATGTTGGTGGCTATGACGAACTAATGGAATATTTAAATCAACCGATGACAATAGAATCAGGCGACGAGTGTCGCGCATGTGAAGGCTAAGAGGAGAAAACATGTCACTTACAGAAGTATCTAAAACTTATCGCCCATTCCTATACCCATGGGCGGTAGAACTAACAAAAAAGCATGAAGAGATCCATTGGGTCGAAGACGAAGCTGAACTATCCGAAGATGTTCAGGATTGGAAAACTAAACTGTCTGATGATGAAAAAGAATTTATTACACAAGTTCTTCGTCTGTTTACTCAGTCTGATGTTCAGGTAGGCGAAAATTACCATGAGCTTCTTATTCCTAAATTTAAGAATAATGAAGTACGTAACATGCTTTCGTCATTTGCTAACCGTGAAGGTGTACACCAGCGTGCATATGCTCTCCTCAATGATACTCTTGGATTACCTGATGAAGAATTTCATGCCTTCCTTGAATATAAGGAAATGGCAGATAAGATTGAATTTATGTCACAGGGTAATCCAAACACTCTGCAAGGTCTAGCACTTATTATGGCACAATCTGTATTTAACGAAGGAATGAGCTTGTTTGCTTCCTTTGTAATGTTGCTGAACTTCCAACGGTTTGGCAAGATGAAAGGAATGGGAACAATTGTTGAATGGTCAATACGTGACGAATCAATGCATGTTCAGGGTATTGCTAAACTTTTCCGTGAGTTCTGTGATGAACATCCACGTATTGTTAACGATGAACTAAAATCTAAAATCTACCAGATGGCAAGAGATGCAGTTAAGCTCGAAGACGCATTTATTAAACTATCATTCAAAGGTATTGATGATGTACAGGGATTAACAAGACAAGAAGTAAAAGACTATATCCGACATATTGCAGACCGTCGTCTTCTACAGCTTGGCCTGAAGCCAACATTTAAGGTAAAAGATAATCCTCTACCGTGGCTTGATTGGGTACTGAATGGTGCTTCACATGATAACTTCTTCGAAAAACGTGTTACTGAATATTCCGTAACTTCTATGGAAGGCGATTGGGACTGGGACAAAGTAGCATGATCGAATTCAAAATCGAATGCGAAGAATGTGAAGAAACCACATATATGGTAGCATCTGATCATCCAGAATTTTGTCCTATGTGTGGTCGCAGAAGCGAAGCAATCTTACACAAGGGATTAGATCTAGACGAGGAAGATTGGGACTGATATATAGATGTATGTGGTACTATAATGATAGAGAATTTAATCCCTCCGAAGATCAATTACGGGATTGGGCAGGATTTGTATACATCATCACGGATCTTACCAATAACAAAAAGTACGTTGGTAAAAAGGGATTCTGGTCGAGAAAAACACTTCCCCCGCTTAAAGGTAAAACCAGGAAAAGAAGAAGTATTGTCGAATCCAACTGGAAAGACTACTTCGGATCATCTGACCTGGTTAAACAACTCCTTGAAGATCACGGTGAGAAAGGATTCCGCCGTGAGATACTATATCTCTGTAAATCAAAGGGAGAAATGGGATATCTCGAAGCAAAAGAACAATTCGATAGATCTGTATTGTTAGATGATACCTATTATAATGGTATTATTAATTGCAGGATACATCGATCTCATGTTAAGAGGCTAAAGGATGGAGATATGTTATGAAGACGAAGTTTGGAAGAATATAGACCCAGATCATATTTGGGTTTTAGATAAATTTATTCTTTCAAGAAAGTTAGAATACATCTGTGGCCCAGTAGGTATGGATGTACCCGAAGATAACAGATATATCGTTCGACCGTGTAAGAATGCACTAGGTTTAGGTATCGGTACAAGTTTAGAATATTTACAAGCTGTTGACTGCGGTACAGATCATCTTACCCCAGGATATTTCTGGTGCGAAGTATTTAAGGGAAGACATTTTAGTGTAGATTACCAATGGGGTAAAATTAAACTTGTTGTCGAGGGATTTAAAAAAGAAGATACGTTTGTAAAGTGGGATAGGTGGGAACAAGTTGATGATTTGCCTGCTATAGAAAGAATTATAAGTTTTCCTAAAATATTAAATCCGATAAAAGAAAAATATGAATGGATTAATTGTGAATTTATTGGTTCTCGTTTAATCGAAGTACATCTTAGAAAAAATAATGATTTCCAATGGGGTAATACATCTTTTATACCTGTTTGGGAAGGTGAAGATATAAATCCACCTAACGGATATAGATACATAGAGTATCCAGATATTCACGGGAGGATAGGAGCTTATGTACGAATACAAACATGAAGAAGAAGTTTGGAAAAATTATGAACGTAGGAATAAAATACGAAGATTTAGATCTAAGTAAGTTAAGCGTTGATGAATTAAAGGATTTTGGTAGAAACATTATTAAAGATAATATTGTAGTTGTCAGAAATCAAAAATGTAATGAAGAAGATATTTTACGTATCTGCGAAACATTCGGCACTGTTTTGAAACCTAAGCAATTTTTTATGCATCCAGAATATCCTGGATTATTTAGGGTTACTAATAGAAGAGAAAACGGTGAAAAAATCGGAATTTTTGCTGATAAAGAATTAGATTGGCACTCAAATGGTAACGGTCGTCCGAGCGGCAAGGAATCTTGTGTTGCTCTTTATTGTGTCGAACCAGGTGAAAACAGCATCACAAGTTTTTGCGATACACGTAAAGCTTATAGAGAATTACCTGACGAAATCAAAGAAATAGTAGATGATGTAGATTGTACTTTCCAATTCAAAAATAATACTTTTTACAAATTAGACGAAGATGACAAAGAACTAATAATGTTTGAAAACAAACGGATTTATCCAGAAGGAGTTACTAAACCTTTAGTATATAACCATCCTTGGGATAATGATAAAGGTTTATACTTTACGTTTCATTACATAAGAAAAATGTGGAGACGTTCAGGAAAGCCATTAGATGAAAAATGGCTTAAAGAATATTTAATCGATCATGTGTTTCAAGAAAAATATATATACCACCATAATGATTGGAAAACAGGTGACTTTATTTTTATGGACCAGTTTCATAGTATACATAAGCGCAACCAAGTTGAAGGAGATAGGTTATTGTATCGTATAAGTTTTGATTATGGAGGATTGTTTAATGAATGAATTTAGCTATAAATTTGAAGATAGGTTTACGGAAACAAAGGGCTATGACGGTACATTTAAAATATAACCCCTCTAACCTAAGCTTGAGACAGAGAGCTAGTTTAAGCAGGGCGAATAGGCAGGCCAAAAAATTATTAAAACCATCAAAGCATAAGGGAGACGACTCGTGTACGAATATAAGTGTAAAATCCTCAGAGTAGTAGACGGCGATACAACAGATGTAGATATAGATCTAGGATTTGGTGTATGGTTAAGAAAACAAAGGATTCGGTTTCATGGTATTGATACGCCAGAAAGTCGAACCTCCGATAAAGAAGAAAAGAAATACGGTCTTGCTGCTAAGCAGTTTGTAAAAGATCATATTCCTGTTGGATCTACACAAATTCTAGTTACTATGAAAGATGGCGTCGGAAAATACGGTAGAATACTCGGAAAATTCAAACTAGAAGACGGCAGAATTCTAAATGAAATGATGATTGAACAACATCATGCAGTAGCGTACTTCGGACAATCAAAAGATGATATTGCAGAAGGTCATATAAAAAATAGAGAATTTATAGATGTTACGGAAATTAAAATAAAATAACATAAAAGGGGATTTACAATTAAATAAAAATATGGTATTATATAATGTAAAAATTGGTGCTTATGTTAAATAGACTTAAATCAATTAATTTAGATATCACTAACCGATGCACACTTGAGTGTCCAAAGTGCCTAAGAATATCTTATAGGAAAAACGGATTACGTATTCCAGGGCATGATATGTCCTTCACAGAATATAAGACTATTACGGACTACTTTGATAAAATACATTTCTGCGGGAACGTATCCGATCCAACCATGCACAACCAATTCCCGATGTTCCTTCGATTAAATTACGAACGGGGGATCGAAACATACGTAGACAATGCTGCCTCGAATAGAACTAAGGCTTGGTACTTGGAAGCATTTAATTCGAATCCAAAAGCTCACTGGACCTTTGGCATAGACGGAATCCCAGAAGAAAGCCATCTCTATAGAAAGAACCAGGATGGCACTAAACTATTTGAAATGATGTTTTTAGCGAAACAAATGGGATTGAAAGTATACTGGAACTATATTATTTTTAAATATAACGAAGATACAATGCAAGAAGCTAAACAGTTAGCCGACTATTATAAAATACCAATTAACTTTATACGATCAAGTAGATTCAATGAAGATGATGAGTTGAAGCCTACAAACCCCCAACATTATGTAGAAAGAGATTATGAGCAATTTAAAACCAAAATGTCTTTCAGGTAAACCTTACGGCCATACAGCCCGTGGATACATACTCCCGTGCTGTCACTGGGATATACCTAACCTTTTTGAAAGTGATATTGCAGCCTTAGTTGATGAAAAATTCAAATTAGGGGATTTACAATCCGTTGAAGATGTGGTACTATCTAAAGAATGGAAAAGCTTTTATAGCGACTTGAAAAGGGGTAAAGGACCTGATCTCTGCTATGAATACTGCTCTGGGAAAAACGTAAAGGATACATTATGATTATTATTGACTATAATGGTATTGCCATTGGTAATATTATTGCACAGAAACTAATGCCAGAAGAAGATATTATTCGCCATATGATCCTGAATTCTATTCGAATGTACAGACAAAAGTTCCAAGAATATGGTGATGTAGTTATTGTTGCCGATGCTGGTGGCAACTGGCGTAAAGATTATTATCCTGAATATAAAGCTAAGCGTAAGACAAATCGTGATGACGATAAGCGTGACTGGCAGGAGATTTTTCGTATTACGAATATGGTACGTGAAGAACTTGCTGAAAACTTTCCGTATAAAATGGTACACATATGGGGATGTGAAGCAGATGATTCTATTGCCCAAATCGTTATGAATACACAAGAGCTTGGCCAATATGAACCAGTAATGATTATATCTTCTGACCATGACTTCAAACAGCTACAAAAGTTTGATAACGTCAAGCAGTTTTCACCAATGACTAAAAAGTTTGTCAAGGAAGATAATCCACGTCTTGGTCTTATGGAAAAGATACTAAAAGGCGATTCTGGTGATGGTGTACCAAATGTCCTATCAGATGATAAGGTATTTGTAGAAGGTAGAAAGCAAAATGTTCTTTCTTCTAAAAAGAAACAGATACTACTTGATGATCCAAAAGCTCTTGGTGAAGAAGTATATCGTAATTACTTACGTAATAAAAAACTGATAGATTTATCAGAAACCCCAGAAACGGTGTCAAAAGAAATTATAAATAATTTTATGAATCAGAACCCATCTGGAAATAAAGGAAAAGTATTTCCTTATCTTGTTGAAAAACGTTGCAGATTATTAGTAGAAGTTGTTGAGGAGTTTTTCTAATGGCTAAATTAGTACATGAAGTATTAGAACAATTTGAAAAAGCAAAAGACCGTAAGGCAAAAGTCCAAGTATTAAAACAAAATGATACCTTGGCACTTAAATCTATTTTGGCAGGTGCAATGGATCCTAAAGTAGAATTTCTACTTCCGAAAGGTCCAGTTCCTTATACCGCAAGTGAGGAACACAATGCGCCTTCAAATCTTCTTAGTAAATATAAAGAATTCCGGTACGTCGTAAAAGGCGGGCCTGGCGAAAGGATTCCAGGATTTAAAAGAGAGAATATTTTTCTTGGCATTCTGGAATCAATACACCCTCGTGATGCTGAATTGGTTGTAAAAATGATTAACAAAGAAAAGCCATGTGACGGTATTACCCTTAAAATTATTCAAGAGGCTTTTCCAGATATTATTAGGAAATAGTATGCATCCAAACTTTAGCATCCTTTACCTTAACTTGTTAAGCGTATCATATTCTGTGATACGCTTTTTCTCTGGAGAAAACTATAAATGGTTTCAGCTCAAATCGAACGGCTTAAAAAAGATTCGCGTCAACTCGAATTTGCAATTGCTCGGTATCGAAAACAAGGAAGAACCGATAGAATGGCTAAAGTGCTATTGAAAAAAATATTCTTAGATGAACAGATAGCTGAAATACAAAAAACCAGAATTTTAGTAACATAGGGGATTTACAAAGTGTCTCCGTTTCGGTATAATAGATAGAGTTTATCGGAACGGAGATACATACATCATGAATATTTTTATACTTGACAAAGACCCTGTAAAAGCAGCACAAATTCAATGTGATGCACACGTTTCCAAAATGATACTAGAATCGGCACAGATGTTATCTACTGCCCATCGTGTATTAGATGGTAAAGAAACGCGGCGTCCTTCTAAGTCTGGTAAGACTATGGTAAAGTACTGGGAGTTACCGGATAAAAGAGAAAATATTCTATATAAGGCGGTGCACGTCGGACATCCGTGTACTGTATGGACTATGGAATCTATTACTAACTATCTTTGGCATTACGAACATTATTGTGCACTCCATGATGAATTTATATATAGGTATGGTCGTACACATAAATCTTGGACTGATCTTCAAGATACTCTTATAGATGTTCCTAACAATATTCCATACGGACGGCAAACAGCATTCAAGCTTGCTATGGGCGCATCACCCGAGTGTATAGATAGTTCAGATCCTGTTGGATCTTATCGTAAATTTTATCAGACTAAACAACATAGGTTCAAGATGGCCTGGACTAAACGTTCTATTCCAGAATGGTTTGAGGTAGCAGTATAATGGATAATTATATTCGTATATGGGATCAAGTATTCGATGAAGATTGGTGTAATTCTTTTATAGAAAAGATCAAGACTAAAAATATGTTTAAGTTAGAATCGGACGAAGAATCATATAAAGTACTTGATCTTATATCCCAAGAAGATGTTCGACCAGAGGTAGAAAAAATTGCTAGTGCTTTTTCTATTGCAGCTGACAAATATGCCGAAGTTTGTAATGTAAAAGAATGGCAATATCCTAAGCATTATGGTATAGAAGAAGTTGGTTTATTTAAATATGAAACTGGTGATGAGAGTTTACCTAAAATATATAAAGGTGAAGATCCACGTTTGTTTTTACATTTTTTCCTTTTTCTAAACGATGGTACTGGCGGATCAGTAGAACTACCAGACCATGAAGCAGTTATTGATAGACTTCCAGGTCGATTAGTAATGTTTCCTTGTTTCTTTACTTATCCCTATGCTATAAAGCAATCAGTAGGTGATTCCTATTTTGTACACGGATTCCTAAAAGATGCATCAGATTTAATTGAAAAAATTTGAAAAAAAAATGAAAAAAATGCACTTTGGGGGTTTACATTTGATCAGAAAACCATTATATTAGTATAGTAACAGATTAGGAGAGAGATCATGGAAAAGGCCCTTAAAAATTATATCATCGAAACCAACGCAGCTTCACGGGCTGAAATGGATGCCAATCCTGGCACCATTATTGGTATGCTTCCCGATCCTTCTGAAGTTGAATATTGGGCAGAGCGTGTGCCGACTGGTACTCTTGCAGAGTATCTCCGTGTCTCTCTCGAGACAGAGGCATATTACATCATCGCTGATGCATACAGTAAAGGGTATGCTCGGTCATTCGATTTCTCATCGATGACTGATGAGGAGATCCAGGTAGAGATCGATAAAGCTATTGCTCTCATGGATGCAGAGGCAAAGTATGAAGTCGAAGCCGAGGCTCAGGCAGAAGCTGAAATGGATAAGCTTGCTGCATCCTTGAGCATAGATCGTCCTACTTTGAAAAGGTGGATGCAAGAGGCAATGATCGTGTGATAGTTCACTTTTTAGGATATCATATATCCAATCGACAAAAAAAGACTATTGAGAGAGCTACGGAATTAGCTCTTGAATATCTTGTGTCTAAACGATTAGCAAATACTCTTGATATACAATACCATATTATAAAAGATCTCTGTAAAAAAGAAGGTATATTTGCAGATTGCTTTTGTGAAGACTACGACCGATCTCCTAAGTTTTTTGATATACGTTTATCCTGGACTGATACATCAGATATGCACATTGTGATTTCTTCGCTATGTCATGAACTAATACATGTTTCTCAATATGCACAAAGAAGATTAAGACATCTATCTCGATCTAATCTGCAGGCATTTGGAAAAGAATATGTTAATATAAATGAAGTAAAATATCACGATCTGCCCTGGGAAAAGGAAGCATATGAAAAAGAAATGGAAGTCTATGAATATGTACGTAAACATATGAAGGATAGATACAACATAACATTACGGGAAGTGGATGATAAAGTTGCCTACGTATATTCTAAGAAACAAAAAAACAAATGAAACTTGGGACGTTCTGTGTTCTTATTCCGAGCTTCAAGAGAAGCTAAAAGACAAGGATATTGAGAAAGTTCTTAGTACACCTAAATTTGTATCTGGTGTCGATGGTGGACAAGGTAAACGTGTACCATCTGGATTTAACGATTTGAAAAAGAGAATAAAAGAAAACTCCGGTCGAAGGAATACAATTAAAGTTGACTAAATCTTATGCACCAAATACTATAAAATTAGAACATTTACGTTCCTTTGATGCTATTACTGGTAATCAACAAAAAGCAATTGAATTCTGGGATAAAGGTTTAAATCTTATTCTTTCAGGATCTGCCGGTACTGGTAAAACCTTTCTTGGTATGAATCTAGCACTCGAAGAAGTACTTGATAAAGAAACGCCATATGATAGACTGATTATGGTACGTTCTATTGTACCAACTCGGGATATTGGTTTCCTTCCAGGAGATGAAGAAGAAAAGAAACAGGTATACACTTTACCTTATGTTGGTATCTGTTCAGAGATATTTGGAAACGGAGAAGCCTGGTCTAAACTAGTTATGCAGAAGAAAGTACAATTCGAGTCTACTTCTTTTATTCGAGGAACTACGTTTAACGATGCTATTATACTAGTAGATGAAATGCAAAATCTGAATTTCCATGAACTGGATTCTGTAGTTACACGTGTCGGCCAGAACTGTAGATTGATTATGTCCGGTGATTATTACCAGTCTGATTTTAAGAATGAAAATGAAAAGAAGGGTATTATGGATTTTATGAATATTGTAGAATCCTTGCAGCAATTCGAATCAGTAGAATTTGGCTGGAAGGATATCGTACGATCGGACTTTGTACGTGACTACATTATGACTAAAGAAATGCTCGGTATAAAATAATAAAAAAATCAAATAAAATGAAAAAAAGGGGTTTACAAAGCTGTTCCTTTGTGATAGAATAGTATCAACAATTAGGAAGAGGAGCTAAATTATGAAATATCGTTATAAAGTCTTAGAATCAGTATTAGCTAATATTGCAAATGATTCATCAGTCGAAAATATCTTTGATGAAGTCGGTCGCCTTACAAGTGACGAACGTAGGCATTTGAAAAATCTACTCATAGTAGTAGAGGATGCTTGCCATTGTGTTGAAATTGATATGGGAGAAGCAGCATGACAGTATACTTAGATATGGATGGTGTAATCGCTGACTTCTTTGGTGGTCTTGCTAGACGATATGGTGTAAGCCATTGGAAGTCTATCCAAGATCGTGAAATTAAGTTTAGAGAACTCGCCAATACAGACTTCTTCTACAACTTAGATGTATTTTCAACATCTCATAAACTTGTAGATCATGTCAAAATTGTTGCTTGGCAAGAAGAAACTGAATGGGGTATCTGTTCATCTCCGCTTCGTGGGGATTCTCATAACTCATCTTTTTGGAAACGACTTTGGTTAGAAAAACAAGGCTTCATTCCACCTCTGATCGAGAACATGATTTTCACAGGTAACAAACATAAGTATGCTATAAGTCCTCTGACTCGTAGTCCAAATATTCTCATCGATGATAAACCAGAAAATATCAACCGATGGAATAAAGCTGGTGGTATCGGTATTCGCTACCAGGCAAATGAAGACGATCTTGAAGAATACCTATTTGTTGAATTGGAGAAAGCATGCAAATTGGCGAGATACTAAGACTTCGCTTTGAGTTCGAAGAAATTGTTTCAGAGAATAGCTATAAAATATCTAGTCTAGCAAGCGACATAGATAGTTTATATGATTTTATAGAATCTGGACACGTAAACAATCGTTTTCGTGAAGGCTTTGATCGTGCGGCTGAAATTGCGAATTGTATTATAGATGACTACGAAAAGATATGTTCCTAGTAAAAAACACGTTTTAAAATACTGTTCAGCTTGGAAAAAGGAAAATTTTTCTGATACGATAAATGTCAGAGGTACTGTTGGTGCCGGGGATTTTATGTATCTTTTAAATGTAGCATATTTTCGATCTTTTCTATTACAGAAACGTATTACAATTAATTATAATTGGTTTCATTCGGAAGACTACCTATACCATTTCGAAGACCCGGAAACAATTATAGAAAGACTTAATTATGCACACAACTTTTTTCTAAAGGATAGCACAGACGTAGTAATTAATCATGTTTTTAACTCTGAAGATACTAAACTCTATCATGATTTCTATAACGGTTATCTCCGCGGCGGAAAAGTTAGAGAATTTTATGATATCTATCCACGGTATAACGAATGGGCGTTTAGGGATATTGGTGCAAAAACTGTCCCTGGTAAAATTGTTATGTGGACACAGGTATCAAATTCAGCACCTCCTAGAGACTGGAAGCGACCGTTTGATAAAGAGGAATGGGATTACGTTAAAACCCTAATAGAATTACAAGGATACAATGTAGTTCAAATAGATTATAGAACTCCTATAAGTGAAGTATTTTATCATATTAGTACCTGTCAATGTACAGTTTCTTATGAAGGAATGTGGCACTATGTTGCAAAAAACTTTCATAAACCTATGATTGTTTTAACAGCTGATGGCATTACTAGATGGCATACCCCGGATGCATTAATATATGAAGTAGATAAAAATCATCGTCACGAATTTCATTATTTTCATGATTTTGATCGTCGTCTTAAAAGAGCAACTGATTTTTCTAAGAAAAAATTAATAAAATTAAACCGAATTATGGACATCGAAGAAATTTAGTATATAATCTAAAGGATATATTAATAATGGAACCGACCTGGAATATTGATAGAGCAGTTATAGAAATTAATGGGGGATGTAACTATACATGCCAAATGTGTCCGCAAACAAATCCTGATGGATCAACAGGTGCTCGTGGAAAAAACTGGCTTAAGAAAATGTCACTTGATGAGTTCGAAGATGCTGTTGCACAGTGTGCAGAAGCCGGACTACGTGTAGTGAATCTTGAAGGATCTGGTGAACCAACACTGAATAGAAACCTACCAGAATATATTTCTATTGTTAAAAAGTATGGCGCAAAGGCATTCTGTTTTTCTAACGGCTTCCGTATGAAAGATGGATTTATGAGAGACTGCGTAGATGCTGGTCTTGACTTTTATCGTTTTTCTATTATTGGATATAATCATATTGAATATAACAAGTGGATGAACAGTAACAACTTCCAATTTGTTCTTAATAATCTAAAATCTATGCAGGAATACGTCACCGAATCTGGATCCGACTGTGTTGTAGCTACCTATCATCTTATACTTGATAATAACAATATTGATAGTGAAGTAAAGATGTACCGTAATATTGTTGACTGGGCGGGAGTCAAAACTGAGATTTGGAAGATGCATAACTGGAGCGGAGTATATGAACCAGAATATGGAAGAGAAGGCAAAGTTAAGACTTGCGGTAGACCTTTCAGTCCAGATGTAGTTATTCGTGCAGGTGGTATCGACGGTCAAAGGATGGCTGTTGCACCATGCTGCCAGGTACTTGGTCGAGATGATGAGGCAGTACTTGGTCATCTTACAGAAGAAACACTTGAAGAAATTTGGTTTGGTGAAAAATACGAATCGTTACGTGAGGACCACCGAACAGGTAATTATCCAGACTATTGTAAAGGATGCGACTTTCTTATTGATGACCCAGAAGTCCTAGTGTATACAAACCACGAGAGAGATCTCTACAAAATGCACGGAACGGAATTCGATCTAAATGACTATCGGTAAAGATATACCAATATATCAAATAGCTATTACTGGTAATGAGGTTTCTGAATATTATTCTCAAAAATCTATTGAGAGTTTTAATAAGTTCGGTTATTATAATATTGAAAGAATAGAAGCTACTACACCAGAAAATATTCCGAGTTTTTTAAATATGGGCCCTAGACGTAAGTACACTAGTAAAATATCTAGAGAATGGTCTCAAGAAGAAATAGCAATTTGGTATTCGCATTTTAGTGCATGGAAAAAAATATCACAACCTTCTATTATTATTGAACATGATTGCATATTACATAAAAATATACCAGATATTTTATTTAAAAGAAATCTATGGAGTTTTGGTTACACAAAATTTGATGACAAATCACATAGAAATTCACTTGCGGCTTTGGCATACTTTATTAAACCCTCGGGGGCAAAAAAACTAATGAAAGAAGCTTTGGCATATAAGGGCATATGGTTCCCAGTTGATGTACATATCCACGATTATCAACGTAAAGGTAAGGATTATTGGTACCAATTAGGAAGAATGTCAAAAAAGAATCTTGATTCTTATACGTGTGCAACTCACTATATAAATCCAGATATAGGAACATCAAAGCCGTCTATGGGTAAAGCAAAAAGGTTTAAAAAATAAGGTATTGTTACAATGAAGAAGAGATTGATTTATCAAGTTTATGTTGGCGGTAAAAAGCTCAAGCTATATGATTACTGTATTGAAAGTGTAAAAAAATACTGTGAAAAATATGATCTAGATCATATTGTACAAATGCATCCTAGACTTATGATCAAGCCTGATGTTTTTTCTACAAACCGAAGCAAAGAATCATATGAAAAATACGGCGGTTATCTTCCGATCTACGAAAAAGAAAATGCATTTGAGCATTTCAAAGAGTACGATCAAATTGCTATTATTGATGCAGATATCTACATAAGAGACAGCGCACCTAATATCTTTGATGATCTTGGGGAAGAATATGACTTTGGTGGTGTAGTAGAAAGAGATATGCCACTTACCGAAGCATATAAAAGAAAAATTCTAAACTATTCTAGAATGCAATACGGATCCTTACGATTAGATTGGGATTGGCGTGAAGATACCGGCGGTGAATTTATGAATATGGGTATGATGCTTATGAACAGGTCATTTGCAAAATATTTAAAAGGACAGACGCCAAAAGAATTTCTAATGCGTTCAGAATTTAAACCGTTTATTGATGGTATGGGTCCATGGAAATGGTCTACAGATCAAACGCTATTAAACTACTGGATCAAAAAAGAAAAGATGAAAGTAAAGAAACTCGATTGGAAATGGAACGGGCTATATACTGCTAACACAAAGATTGATGAATGCTATTTTGTACATTTCTTTTTGAAAGATAAACTACCACAAAATGGCGAGAATGTACAGGAGCTTATGAATGGAATTATTTAAATATAGCAATTATGATGAATATGTAAGATACCAGACTGAAGGTAATAAGAAAAAGCTAACTTCTCATTCTGGTGTTGGACTAGAAGTTATTGCTGAAATCAAAAAACGAATACCGATTGTAAGTCATGTACTATGTCATGGTACTCGTGCAGGTTATGAACAGAAATATTTTAAACAAATTTATGGGGAAAATACCTATGTTATAGGTACCGAAATTAGTGAGACAGCAGCCAGCTTTCCAGATACAGTACAATGGGATTTTTCTAAACAAAAGCCAGAATGGGTTGGTAAATTTGATATTGTCTTTTCTAATTCTTTTGACCATAGCATTACCCCAGAAGATACGATGAATACCTGGATGGAACAGTTAACTCCAACCGGTAGTCTTATTATGGAAATGCATATTGCCAGACCAGGATGGAAACCTACCCAGACTGATCCGCTATCATATGTTCGTAGTGATATTATAGAACTGGTAGATAAGCTTGGATATAAGATTATTGATGAATGGCCAAGTCCAGATTTTACTGATCATCGTGGTAGATTTGGAAAATATAAAGCAGGAAGACCCACATTAAGGATTCAAAAATGAAGAATTTGATTTACCAGTACTGGTTAGGTAAGCCAGGAATTGCAGTTCAGGCTGGTATCGATAATATGAAAGCATATGCAGAACGTATTGGTGCAGAATATCGGTTTGTTAAAAATCCAGGATGGGGATCTAAATACTGTGATATTCCACAATATTATAATGCCTTCGAACCTGTCTATAATAAAGACTTTTGGGAATATGACAATATTCTTTTTGCCGATACAGATGTTTTTACTGTCGAAGGTTTAGAGGAAAATATCTTTGATCAGGACGTAGGCCATATTGGTATATGCGATGAACCACATAAAGAAATCTCACACCTAAAAACTAAAAGCCCTATTAATACAGCCGCTGACGAACGATGGAATAAATTGATGGTTGAAAAATATGGTAAAGAGATGCCACGTAATGAAGCTGGTAATCTTAAGATTTTTAATAGTGGCGTAGTTCTATATACAAACGAAGGTCTTCGATATTCATATGAAAACTGGGAAGGCTTCCAAGGATATATCAATCACTGTAGAAGTGCTGGTCTGAATAAGTTTTATACAATTGATCAGAATTATCTCCACGCAATGCTAACTATTGCAGATATGAATTATACTGTAATGCATAGCGGTTGGAATAGCTATGTTCACTATGATGGTGATTCTAAAACTACTCCAAGAGCAGTAATAGATAATAGGACAGAAGAAACCAAATTTGTTCATGTTCAGTTAAGAGGGGCAGACAACCAGGATGCAGATTGGCACAAGATTGTAGTTAATCGCCCTGTTAATGAATGGAAACTGTAATATGTTTGATGCCTATATTATAACTACAGTCAATTCATTTGATGATGATAAGGTTCGTTTCCTTACAAAGAGATGCGTTGATTCTTGTCGAGCTTATAATATAAATCCTATTTTATTTGATGCTGTTGTTCCTTCTACTCTGGAAAAATATTATCCAGGATGGCCAGTACGTGAAGATTATCGTGAAAGACTTCTAGGTAACTATAGAAGAAAAGCTGGTAAAGAACCAACAAAGGAAATAGAAAACCGAATGATTGTTATGCAGCAATGTATGACAATGAGTCATTATGAAGTTCGGAAAAAGATTATTAATAATGGTTATCCATCTATTATTTTAGAACATGATGCAATTATTCAAAGGCAACTAGATGTTGGACAACCATACACCCAGTTTGCAGTAAACCTATGCAGCCGTGAGCAGGCTACGCACGGTTATGCTATTGGCCCAGAACCAGCAAAAAGATATAATGACATATATGAAACTCTTGGATTTGCTGGCCACGATAATATGAACCGGTATATAAACCAGGATCAAATAATTAAAATTACACCTTATAAAAATTCAAATCCTGTTGTAGTTGGAAATGCACTTCACGAAAGCCAGTGGGATACACATAGAGGTGCTTTGAAAACAAAACTTGACTATGTACCTACTACAACATCAGGGGTATACAAATGAAGGTATTCATTACTGGCATTGCAGGATTTATCGGATTCCATACAGCATGCCATTTTAAAAAACTAGGTTGGGAAGTTTTCGGTGTTGATAACTTTAATGATTATTATGATCCTAAGCTAAAACGAACAAGAGCCGAAATACTTAAAAATAATAAAATAAAAGTATTAGAAGGCGATATAAGATATCAGGATTTTGCTTTTTCAGTTTCAGATATTGATCTAGTTATTCACCTTGCTGCAATGGCTGGTGTTAGATATTCGATGGATCATCCTCAAGAATATATTGATGTAAACATTACTGGAACGCAGAATGTTATACGTTGGGCAGAAAAAGAAAAGATTGAAAATGTTATCTATGCATCTACATCATGTACTATGCACGGTAATCCGTTACCCTGGAAAGAAGATGAAAAACTAGGAAATCACCTTAGTCCATATGGTTATACGAAAGCTACAAACGAACAGCAATTTAATACTTCAAAGATTAAGAATGCAGTCGGTCTTCGGTTCTTTACAGTATATGGACCATGGGGAAGACCAGACATGGCACTGTTTACATTTACAAAGAATATCCTAAATAAAAAAGAAATTACTGTATTTAATAATGGTGATATGAAACGTGACTTTACATACGTTGACGATATTGTACAAGGTATTTGGTTAGTATCCCAGAATATGACTGAACGAGATATCTACAATATTGGATATGGACAGCAAGTTGAACTAATGCACTTTGTAGGACGTATTGAACACGAATTAGGAATCGATGCTGAAATAAACTTTGCACCACGTCATCCAGCAGATGCAAAAGAAACTTGGTCAGATACAACGAAAATACAGAAGCTTGGATATGAGCCTACGACCTCTATAGATAAAGGGGTACATAATTTTGTAAAATGGTATAGGAGTTATTATAATGATTAATGCTGAATTGGGTCATGTAAAATCTGTAAAAGAATTTCATGTTGATATTGTAAAGCAGCAAGAAGAGGCACATGGTGTAGACTACTGTGCAATGCATAAAGCTATTCAGAAGTACTGGAAAGAAGGAAACTGTAAAAGATATATGGAGCTGGGTGTACACCAAGGTGGAACAGCATCTTGCGCTATTCTTCTAGATCCTATACCAAAAAAAGTTACTCTTATTGATATTGATATGAGTCGTTACAATAAATTTCTAAAGCCACTTGCAGAAGAATATGCCAATTTAAAAAATATCCATTTAGATGTAAGAGAAACAGATTCGACAGGTCTTGGATCTATTGATAGCTGCGATATGCTAGTTATTGATTCAGTCCATAAAGCAGGATTTATGCAGCGAGAATTAACTGTACACGGACCAAATGTACGAAAGTATATTATTGCACACGACACAAAGTTACTTTTTAATAAGCCAGACGATCAACTACACCGTACTCTTGTTAATTGGGGTAAAGAGAATGGCTTTAAATTAGTTGAACGTGGTGAAACAAGTGTAGGGTATACTGTTATTCAAAAAGTGATCTAATATGTCGCTTGAAATTATTCATGAGATGTTTCCTGATGAAAGACCGACTCTTGAAAAGGTTTTGGAAAGGACCAAAAATACAATGAAAGCCTATATTATTTCCATTACAAATGATCATGATTCTACAGTAGCAACCCGTCGTCTGTTGCTTAGTATAAAAGATACCAGATCAAATATCGAGCCTTTTGTCTTTGATGCAGTAACTGCAAGAAATGTAAAAACGGTTCACGAAAGACTCTTCGGTAAATCTACAATAAAAAGGGTATCATATACATATCCACTTGAGGGTGAAACTAGATATGATATGAAGACTGGGTTAGAATTAAGTGGATATAAGACAAGGGATATTAATAAAAGAATAGGCTGTTTTCTATCGCATTATACGCTATGGAAAAATTGTATCGAAGCCGATAAACCTATTATGATTTTAGAACAAGATGCGTTATTTACAAACCGGTTTGATTATGGTATAATAAAAGAATCATTTAAAGGAGATATACTTGGACTGAATAATCCAATAGGTGCAACAAGATTGGCAAGTGTGTATGATAAAACATTAAAAGATATTTGGGAACTTCGTAGTAGTAAAAGAAAACAAAATCCTAAATATGACGTTTATGAAGCCCCGTGGGTTGATAAAAACAAAATGATACCACAGGGTATTGCAGGTAATTCTGCATATATTATTAAACCAGCTGGGGCAAGAAAACTTATTGAACTTACAGCTGAACATGGTATCTGGCCAAATGATGCTCTTATGTGTAAACAGCTAATGCCAGGAAAACTCCAACACATTTATCCGTATATAACAAAAGTACAGGGTGGAAAATCAACAACGAGTGAATAATGAAAGCTTATGTAATTACAATATTAGATAATAAAAAATCTGTACAGGCTGCTACCAGATGTATGAAATCAGCAGAGAGATACGGATTGCATGTAGAACATCACTGGGCTACAACCCCCGCAGATAATCCCCATTTGCTTCTCCATACCAAAGGTATTCAACCTTCTTTTTTCCATGAAAAATATTCTAGACCAGAAAACTGTATGGCTGCATTTCTCTCTCATCATTCGCTTTGGGAGAAATCTGTTAAGACGGATGAAAATATTGTTATCTTTGAACATGATGCTATTGTAACTGGTGAAGTTCCCGTAAATTCCCCATTTAAAGGTGTTATGACATTCTCTAAGCCTTCATATGGTAAATACCGGACACCAACTAAATTAGGCGTAGATGGATTGGTACAGAAGCCATATTTTGGTGGTGCACATGGATATATTGTTAATCCGTGGGGTGCTAAAGAGCTTATTAATAAAGCAAAGACACACGGTAGGCCAACAGACGTTTTTCTAAATACACAAACCTTTCCGTGGCTTCAGGAATATTATCCTTGGGTATGTGAAGCAAATGATAGCTTTACAACCATTCAAAAAGAAGCCGGATGCTTGGCAAAACATAATTATGGTGAGACTTATGAAATCATCTAATAATATTTTTATTACTGGATGTGATTCTAATACAGAATGGATGCTTGATTGGTTTGTTATGAACTATCTCGAGCATAATAGTAATCAGCTCTATATTATGGATTTTGGTATGTCTGATAGAGCTTTAGAAAAGCATGCAGGCTTTGTTCTACCATTACCGCAAAGTAATCATATTGGGTGGTTTCATAAACCTCTTGCTATGTTAACTGCAGCAAGATTTGCAAATAAGGTATGTTGGTTAGATACAGATTGTCAAGTACTTGGCGATATTAGTGGTATTTTTAATTTAACAGAAAAAAATAAATTATCGATGGTTGAGGATTTACCGTGGTCAACACGTCGTGGTGGTAAATGGCATAATTCAGGCGTAGTTGCATTCGAAGGAGTTCCTGCTATATTAACTGAATGGCATGCTGCAGTTACTAAATCACCTCAAGTTGGGGATCAAGAAGTT
>Ga0181556_1001379_pt1 | contig 24391 bp, 16 predicted proteins | sample 011ome_14_FD_148651 | JGI IMG/M metagenome (GOLD analysis project Ga0181556, IMG submission 148651) | Coastal salt marsh microbial communities from the Groves Creek Marsh, Skidaway Island, Georgia - 011505AT metaG (spades assembly) | ecosystem: Environmental > Aquatic > Marine > Intertidal zone... | reverse complement strand
CCTCTGAAGGAGACGAAGAAGACGCTCCGGAAGCTCCGACGACCACCGTTCGGTTGCACTGCCTCCTCTGTCGCCACTGAAAAACCCTTCGTTGTCTCGAACACCAACGAAAAGACGACGAAAAGAGGGGCAGCTGAGACATGTTTTTTGAAACATTTTCCCCACATTTTCCCCCAAAAACCACGAAGAGACAGACGAAAAATGGCGCGATCAAAGTCCCCCTCGCCACCTGCGCGCGCATCGAAGAAGAGGTCGTCGAGGAGAAGTTCCGACGACGATTCGGACGATTCAGACGAGGACGAATTGTTGCGTAAAAAAACAGAGCGAAGCGAGAAACGGATGAAAAGCAAGACCACTGGAGGGAAATTGGACTCCAGGGCGGCGGAAAATGAGAGATCGAAAGAGGAAGGCGAAATTCATCTGGAAGACAAAGGAAGGGTGAAAACGACCGAGAGTGATGCGAAAAAGACGACGACAAAACCTTTGGTGATGAAGAACAGCACCAACGGTCGCGCCGGTGGGGCGTACGTGCCTCCGTTTAAACTCGCGCAAATGATGCGAGAGATTGAGGACAAATCCTCCCCAGAGTACCAGCGAATCACGTGGGAAGCGTTAAAGAAATCCATCAACGGTCTCGTGAACAAAATCAACAGCTCGAACGTGAAAAACATCGTTCCGGAGTTATTCAACGAAAATTTAGTGCGAGGGAAAGGTTTGTTCGCGAGATCGGTGATGAAATCGCAAATGGCGAGTCCTCAATTTAGTCCCGTGTTTGCCGCGCTCGTCGCGGTGACGAATACGAAGTTTCCGGAACTCGGGGAGTTGGTGGTGAAACGGGTGGTGTTGCAGTTTCGGAGGGCGTTTAAGAGGAACGATAAGAGCGTGTGCGTGGCGGCGACGAAGTTTTTGGCCAGCTTAGTGAATCAGCAGGTACGTGGTGTAGAAATCGTTCGTTCGTTGTTTCTTTTTATGGTCTCGTTCCCTTCCTGGCTCGTTGGTTCTTTTTTGCGTTTTACGCACGCGCGTGCAGACGAATTTGAACAACACTCTCATCGAAAGGCAAACGATGAATAAGATCACACACAAAATCCAACTCCGAGGCTGGTAGTTCCAACTTCCGTGACGAGTAGAGAATCAAACGAGCTTTTTAACCCTGATGCCTTTTGATGGATGTTGTTCAAGAAGCGTCTCACTCTATCTTTGCTTTCTATGGATGGAAGACGGAAGATGTCTTTGCTTTTCCCACTCATTCAAAATACTCACGCATTTATCTCACTTTCTTAATGACAATAGGTTGTGCACGAACTCCTCGCGCTCGAATTGTGCACTTTACTTCTCACCCAACCGACGGACGACTCGGTCGAAGTCGCCATCGAGTTCATCAAAGAGTGCGGGTATGCGTTGCAAGATTTATCGCCGCAAGGCTCGCACGGTATTTTTGAACGGTTTCGGGGCATTTTACACGAAGGTGAAATCGATAAACGGACGCAGTTCATGATTGAAGGTTTGTTCGCCTTTCGTAAGAGTGGCTTTGAAGGTAAAAAAGGCGTCCCGGAAGAGCTCGATCTCGTCGACGAGGACGATCAAATCGTGCACGAAATCTCGTTAGACGACGAATTGGAAGCGAACGCGAGTTTGGACGTGTTTAAGTTTGATCCGAACTACGAAGAGAACGAGAAGAAGTACGTGGAGATCAAGAAGGAAATTTTAGGCGAGGAGAGCTCTTCGTCCGATGAATCCGGGTCAGACGAAAGCGGGAGCGACGAAAGCTCCGACGACGAGGAGGAACCTGCAGTAGCTGCGCCGACGACCACGCAAAACATCACCGACGCCACGGAAACCAACCTGGTGAACCTTCGCCGAACCATCTACCTTACCATAATGTCCTCTTTAGACTTTGAAGAAGCCGGTCACAAATTGATGCAAATCCAATTGCAACCGGGGCAAGAAATAGAAGTCGCGACTATGCTCGTCGAATGTTGCTCGCAAGAAAGAACGTTTGTCCGATACTACGGCTTGTTGGCGCAACGATTCTGTTTCATCTCCAAAGAGTACGCCAGTTTATTCGACGACGTCTTCATGAAACAATTCAGCACCATCCATCGATTAGAAACGAACAAGTTACGAAACGTGGCTAAATTTTTCGCGCACTTGTTAACCACGGACGCCATGTCGTGGACGTGTTTGGCGTACATCCAACTCTCGGAAGAAACGACGACGTCGGCGTCCAGAATTTTTATCAAAATCTTATTCCAGGAGTTGAGCGAACAGTTGGGTTTGAAAAAGTTAAACGAGAAGATGTCCGAGGAGGACATGCAGGCGTATTTCACCGGCGTCATGCCGAAAGCGCCTTTGAAAAACGTCCGATTTTCCATCAACTTTTTCACGAGCATCGGCTTAGGCGGGTTAACCGACGGCATGCGAGAACACTTAAAGAAGGAGCAAGAGAAAGAAAGAGAGAGAAGAGCGAACGCTTCCTCATCCTCATCCTCATCCTCATCCTCATCCTCGTCGTCGGACTCTTCGGATTCTTCCGATTCTTCCGATTCAGATTCCTCGTCCTCGAGCGAGAGTAGCGAGAGTAGCAGTAGCAGTAGTAGCGGTAGCGGAAAACGACGACGACGAAAACGAAAGAGTCACAAGTAGAGATAAAGCGCGACGACACACGACAAAAGCGCGCTGTTGTAATACTTTCATCGGGTAATTCATCGTTGGTATATGTGCTCGTCACTTCATCTGTTTCTCTCTCGATCAGATCGTCGCTCTCGCATAGCGCTTTCGATCGAGAAAGCTCTTATGCATTTTCGTCATTACCAAAACACGCGCATTTTCTCTCTCTCTCTCTCTTTCTCTTTGCGCTTGCGCACAAAGAACCGCTCGCAATGCCGCCAAGGCAGCAGAGGAAGGTTCGGGTAAAATCGTCGCTCTCCGCGTTCGCAGACGCCGACGATTCAGACGACGAAAAGCATCACCACCAACGAGAAGAAGAAACGAACGACGGCGAATTACCGTTGGTGTCGTTCAAAGGCGATACGCGAGTCCGGACGCAGCACCGACCGTCGTTCGTTCCGAAAGAAGTGCAGAGGAAACGCGACGAAAAGGATACGGCCCCGAGTGAAAATGATGATTATATTGATGCAGATGATGATGATGATGAAAATGTTTCGAAGAAACGAAAGAGGAGATGTGTAGGCGAAGAAGGTGAAGGAAAAGAGGAGAAAAAATTGGAGACGCGCGCGCGACGGGACGAGTACGAGCCAGAGCATCAACAACAGCAACAGCAACGAGGACAACCTCATAATCCGTTGTCCTCGAACGTGATCGTGAAAAATCTTCCATCGCGAGAGGATTTTGAGTCTTTATTTCGCGAGGAGTCAGGACGCGCTCGACAACTGTTCGAGAGGAAAATCTTGGAAGCGTTCTCGGCGTTTGGACCGATCGCGTCGTTGTCGATCAAAAAGAGCGGCAATGGGTACAATAGCAACAGCAATAACAAAGGCGGGTCATCGATGGCGTTTATGGCGTTTGTGGCGAAATCGAGCGCGGAGAATGCAATCGAAAAAATGAATAGCGGCCAATTTTTGTTCTACGGAGTGAAGTTGGAAGCGAGTTTAGGCGGCGCGGTGGTGGTTTCGGAGAAGGTATGGCCGCCTGCGCCGGTTACGGAAATAAGGAAGATTGCGAACGACGAAGACGAACCCGACGAAGACGACGAGGAGTCGCGAAGGATGCTGTATTTGGACGAGAATATTCACATGCGAGGTGAAGTGGCAGCGCGGTTGACCGCGCCGGCGCCTTTTGTGAACTTTGACGCAGAGCATCGAGAAGAAGAGGAAGAAGGTATCGTTAAAGTCCGTTTCCCGAAAGATTACGCGCAAATGAAACGCATCGATATCACGGCGACGTTTGTTACCGAGGATGGGAAAGCCGTCGAACACAGAATCAAAGCGAGGAAGAAAGATGATCCCGATTTTGCGTTTTTGTTTGATACGATTGAGGAGAACGAAGAGACTGTTTATTATTTGTGGAGAGTGTTTTCGTTAGCCAACGGCGATTCTCTGACTTCGTTTCGAACGGACCCGTTTCGGATGTTTACGCCGAACGGGAAAATTTGGGTACCACCAGCTGGAGGAATCGAGATGGCACCAAAACATAACAGTAGTAGCGCGAAAGACTCGATGTTGTTGTCCGCGCAGTGGCCAACATCCAACGGCGCGGGTATCGGCGCTTCCTCCTCTCTCGTCGATTACAATCTGGATCGAGGAGAAACGCAGAATGCACTCTCCGAGACGGACCAAAAACACTTGCAAGAACTCCTGTCGCTTTTAACACTCGAACGCGAACGCGTGCGAGAAGTGACGACGTTTGCAATCGATCACGCGATTTGCGCGGAGGAAGTCGTCGCGAAACTGAGGGAAGAAATGGACGCGCAAAAAGAGTCGCAAAAACCACTCGAAGCGCAAGTCTCTCTCCTCTACGCCTTCTCTGACGTCCTTCACAACGCCTCGGCACCGGTCAAGCACGCGAGTAGCTACAGAATGGTAATCAAACGCGCTTTACCGGATGTATTTAAAGCTTTAGGCGAAAGTTTAAAACACTGCGGCGTCATAGCGAAGCCGCCGTTCATGACGAGAGTTTTGCGCGTGTGCAAAGCGTGGAGAGAATGGTACGCGTTTGACGTTTCCTTTTGCGACGAGCTCGAAGAGACGTTTCTTGGTGATAAAGTAGTTCAATGAATTTTATAGATAGTAGTAATAGCGCATGTATGCAATAGTAGCCCCGGCGTAAAAAAAAGTAAGTGTTTGATCAGTAATACTATCTTGCATCCGCATAAAAACATACACAGATAGCAATGTTGTTTTACTTTTGCGCAGCCGCGCCGTACTTTGCAGCCGGAACGGCGCCCACCTCTGCGAACGCCTTTACGTCCTCCGGCGGTAACCCGGTCCCGGTCACCTCGTTCCCGACGCTCACCCAGTAATCTCTCAAGTTATTCTTCCTCGCGAAAATCTCCAGATATTTCCCATTCGGCACCAACTGTTCGATCAATTCGTAAATCTCCGTCGGTTTTTGCGATTGGCCTCGTCTTGCCGCAAAAATCACGTCCGAAGCCGTCTTCCCATTCAAAGTCGTACCGGGTGGATCTTTCCCTCGCCTGGCCACCAAACACACTTCCTTCGCGTGTTGCAAGTAAAACCCGTGCGATTTGGCCAATCTCCTCGAGTTGGTCACTTTCACCCACGCGATTTCATCCACAAACTCGTAGCCCCACTTTTTAAACTGGTTCAAACACCACTGGTATTTCGCATTGATTACCCACACGAACAAGAAGCCGTTTTCTTGCAACTCTGGAATCGGAAGGTTCGCGATGTGCGCGTCGGTGAGTTGCGAGTACCCCAACGACACGCCTCTCGTTGGATTCGCCGTGGCCAACTGCCACGGAGGATCCATCATGATGACGTCAAATTTCGTGTGTTCGTACATCGGTTTCCAATCGAACGTTGTCACGTTCGCGTGCACCGGAATGCACTGCGGCGGTACCATCCACTCCTTCGGGTCGATCAAATCCACGTCGTACGTCTCCGCTTCCTCCTCCTCGCCGGTATTCGCGTTATGAGCATTCGTCGCCGCGGCTTCCCCATCCTCTCCCATTTCGTTCCCGGTGCCGTCCGCGGTATCGTCGTCGATCGTCGTCGTCGTCTCCAACTGCAACTGCAAAAACGAAGGAAAACTCACGCCGCTCGCAGAGGAATTTTTTTGAAAATGTGCTCCTTTCTTGAGCTCGTTTTGAATCAGTTTCCGATACGTCTCGATCTCTCTGTTCAAAGATTCATCGCCGTTGTTCTTTTTTTCGTTTTCAAACGACAGCCAGCGTTGGACGCACGACGGTTCATCCATGAAGAGGAGGTTTTCATCCAACAACGTGCCTTCGTGATCGGTTTCCATCATCATCGCGAGTTCTTCTCGTGTGTCTTCTTTGTTGGCCACCATGCTGTTTGAATTTTTCCCGGAGCTTTTCGATTGATTTTTCCTCTTGATGGCACGCGCTAAAGATTCCGCGAAGGACGCGAATGTCACGCAACACGGACAATGAAGAGCAGCAGTCGCAGTCGTCTCGACCTTCGTGCAAAAGTGAGCGAGAGGAGGAGGAAAAGGAGGAGGTTTCTTTCGATTCGTCGTCGTCTTTAGTGTCTCGTCGAGACGATGGTTTTTGTGAGAATTTTGTGAATTTTGTGAGAATTTTTGAATTTTGAGTCGAAAAATGTCAAAATGAAGCACAGAGAAGAACGCTTCACTCGCGCTTACGTCTTGAACGTATTGCGTATCTGTAAGACTAAGGATAGAATGCATTTTGTATTGAACATCGAGCTTTAACTCTTCCGTGATATGTTAACCTGTTTAAAAAGTTCAATTACATCCTTTTGAATGTTTTTTGTTTCGCGCACTTCTTAAAGAGGTTTACTTTTTCGGGCGGCGTATATTTTTGTCTACCCCGCGCTTCTATTGCCGCTGCCGCTGCTGCTGCGAAGAAGAAGAGGAAGACGAATGCGTCGTCGAAGCCGTCGTCGTCGTCGTCGCGGTCGTCGTTTCTTTCGCTCGTTTCATCGCGATTTGTTTGATGTTTTGCACCGCGCCTTCCACGCCGCCGTTTTGGAGTCCTTTTTGCACCTCTTGAAAATCCGATTTCATTTTGGATAAATTTTCCTCTGCTTTTTGTTTAATCGAACGCGAGAGAGACGCGAAGAGGTTGTTTTGGTGATTCTGATGATCCGGGCTGGTCGGACGCGCGGAGGAAAAAGAGGACGCGCCGCCGCCGCCTTTGGCTCGGAGGACGTCTTCGCGCTTGTTTCCGAAACCAATCATGTTGTTATTGCCGCCGGTTGGAGATTTCGGAGAGAGCGGTTGCGAGGAGGAAGAGGGAGGGGCTTTCGCGGCGGAGGTTGGCGGCGAGTCGAAATGCGAATCCGAGAGCAACCACTCTGCCGTGGCGTCCAAGGCGTTCTTTTCCTCCTGTCTCTTCGTGCTGTTTTCGCGTTTTAAACTGACACTTTTGCGCTGTTGTTTTTCTTGCTTCTCTTGTACTTGTTGTTGTTGATGATCTTCTACTTTTTCTTCTTCTTTCGGCGCATTCGGTAACAGTTGCGCGCTGAACGCGTTTTCAGAGCCCGATTTTGAAAGCACGATGTGTTCGTCTCCTTTCTTTTCGCCTCGCAAGTACGTCGTCGAAGAGACGTCCTCCGACGACGCTGCGTTCGTTACTAAAAATGCACCGTTGCCTTCGCTCAACTGTATCGCGTCTTCGAACGCAATTTCCGGTACGAAGTGCTCGAACCGTATCAACTCTTTCATCGGGTCGCTCGCGCAGTTCGGCAACACCAGCTCGTCGCAAATGTCCGAGACTAACTTGCTGGACAGCAAATGCGAGACTTTCTTCGCGATAAACTCGTGCGCGATTTTGTTCTCTCCAATCGCCGGCTCGCAAAAGATATCGACTCTCGGGCGACCTTTCAATCCCCACCACAAGCGTTCGTTCGGGGGTGGAGGGATCCAAAATCGAAACGTGCCGGAACAGCTGGACACTCTCAAAGTCATTTTTAGCGGAAACTTTTGCAACACGCGGTCGTTGACGTTTTCGACGACTTTCTTCATCTCTTTGAGCACGTTTTGAGTGACTTCTTCTTTCGTTTTGTTGAGCGGTGGGATTCTGCCAGAGTTTGTGGGCGAGAGCGGAGGCGTCGGCGTTCTCGAGCCGCTTTTGCTTGTGACGCTGTCGTTCGTTTTTCCGGCAGCGTCTTCGTCGTTTTCCTCCACTCCCGCTGCATCCCCGCCTTCCACTAAGTTCCCGATTTCCTTCGCGTACTGCGCTAAATCCACTCTCGTTCGAATCGTCACTTCAATAAGGCCGACGTAACTCAAATCCGCTTCCACCGCGGCGCAAACGCCTCGACCTGGTAACGATCCGCCGTCCCAAGGTGCGTTTGAACCATCGCTTCCATCTACCGGCCGTAACATGTTACACTTCGGCGTCGCTTCTCCTAACGATAACTTTTCCACGTCAAACTTGCCGACGTATTTCGGTAAACCGGGAAGTTCGTTCAATTTCTTCTCCAACAAATTCGAGAGAACGTTTTTAAAATCAATCGAGCGCACTAAATCGAAAAAGATGCGGGAAGAGATGATATTCACGGTTTGTCCGCACCGTTTGTCGTCGAAGATGTGTTCGAAAAACGCGTCTTGTTTCTTTTGCGCTTTGGCTTTCTCATCCTTCTTCTCTTGTTGTTGTTGTTGTTGTTGTTGTTGTTCGCTGCTATTACTACTACTTCTGCTAATCTTCTTTTCGAATCGCGCGTTTTCGAGCAAGTACTGCGCGATTCTCGATTTCGCCTCTTCTGGGAACTTTTGTTTATTATTCGTATTCGTGGCAGTCGTCGACGTTAAACCTCTTCTCATCGAGTCCATATCCAACGCCCTCCACAGCGCGTAAAACCACGCCTCTTTACTCGGTCCGCTCAAAGCGTATAACCAAACCACCTTCTCGCCTTCGTACAGCGAAGAAGAAGAAGAAGAAGCATCGCTCCTCCTCGCAATCACTATCGCCCGCTTATGGTTCCACATCAACTCCGTCTTATTCCCTTCCGGATACTCTACCAAATACACGTCGCACTGCTTCAAATCGATAAACTTTTCCTCTTTGTCCACATACTCTGCCTCCAAAGATGATGAAGAAAAAGAAGTCGTCGTCGTAGTAGTACTCTCCGCCGCCGTCGTCGCGCTCGCGCCGCCGTCGCTTCCTCCTCCTCCTCCTCTGTTCGCTTCCAACTTCATCCTCGCCGCTTTCACGTCCAAAGTCACGTAATACCTCTCCGTATTGCTTCCGCTCATCAAAGTCGTCAAACTTAAAGACGACTTCTTCGACGTCGTTTTCCCAGCGAATCCTTTTTCTTTGGACATCTTATTCGCTTTCACCATGTTAGACCCTTTGCAGAAAATCAACCACCCGCGCATCTCCTCTTTTCTCACATTCATTCCAATTAAACTCTCCTTCTCAACGAATTCCCCTTCGATACATTCCGCGGATGTTGATGTCGTACTCCTACTCGTCCCTCCTCCCGAGGAGATAAACTTACACGCAAAATACACGCCAGACGCGAATAACGTAATCGTGGACGTGGACCCGATGAAAATGCCTTTCGCCAGAGACGAAGAACTCGACGAACTCGTACTCGACATGGACGAATGCATCGCCACTCCGGAGAGTAAAATGGAAACGGAAATGGTTCCCAAGGAGAGGAACGCGAACGTTAATCCTCCATTTCCTGATCCTGATCCTCCGGCGTTGTTATTATTAGCATCATTACTACTCTCGCGCATCATTCAAAGCGCGTCTGTGTCTGTGTGTGTGTTGTGTGTGTGTGTGTATATATTCTGTTCCGTTTCGGGGTTCGTTTCGGGAAAATGAAGCATCCCAAAGTTGTTATTTTTAGCGCACACGCGAATAATAAAAGAGAGAGCACGAGGACGAGGTGAAGACAACAACGGAGCGCAAAATGGACGATGGTGTTGTTTCTGTTCGTAATGCCAACAATAACAGAAAATCACTCTCTTTTCTCTTCGTATACGTGCTCGTTTTAGCGTACCAAGCGTTGAATGATGACATTGGTCAACGCAACATTAGGGGAAATGATGTGTCAGAAGCGAGGACAGCATCATCGAGTTCCCCGACGAAAAAAGGCCTCTTCTTCGCCTACGTGTCCTACCTCGTGTACTCGTTCCTCCAAGGTGAAGACACGCACATGTTTCGCCCGCACCCGGGCGTCTGGAGGTGCGTGCACGGGAGTTTTGTCCTGTACCTTTTGTTCCTGGTGTTTTTGGTGTTTCAAGAGACGAAAGAACAGGCGAGAGCGAGGGTGTTTGCGTTTTGGGATTCAAACTTAATCTCAGCGGGTGAAGATGATGCGAAGATGTTCCCGTACGAGGAACGGACGTACGCGACGGATTGTCGAGTTTTTACCCCGGAGCAATGCAATTTAGCACGTTTTGGGTCCTGTTTCCAGAACGTGAAGAACACGATACTGGATGAGTTTTTTCTCGCGCACGTGCTCGGGTGGTTCGGGAAGGCGTTGGCCATTCGCGATTGGCACTTGTTGTGGGCGTATTCGATTTTGTTTGAACTGATGGAGGTGACGTTTAGGCATTGGTTGAAGAATTTTAACGAGTGCTGGTGGGATTCGTGGGTGTTGGACGTGTTGGTGTGTAACTTTGGCGGGATGTGGGTCGGGATGCGGGCGACGAAGTATTTCGCGACGACCAACGTTGGTAGGGGTAGTTATAGCGGGAGCAGTAGGGAGGAAAGTAGCGAAGGAGTTGAAAATCATGGTTTTACTGAGAGAGTGATAGATGATTTCGAGGAGAGTAGTAGTAGCGAGGAGGATGAATACGAAAAAAATGGACAAGAAGGAGAAGATGATGAGAACGAGATGAAGAACAAACCGGCGGCGGCGGCGGCGCGTTCTTCCGAGCGCACGAAAGATGAAAGCGATGGAAAGAAAAACCGCCATCACAGACGACGTCCGTCGTCGAATTTCGTTCGCGTCGCGCGAAAATCGATCGAAAATTACATCCTTCCGGAGAAAGGACATAACTGGTATCGTTACGAATGGCAGCCGTTCAAGACTCCCGGTCGTTTCATTCAGTGCGTGTTCCTCATCGGTATGTGTTTATCGTTTGAATTGAACGCGTTCTTCTTGAAGTTCATTTACGGCATACCTCCGCCGCATATTTTGAACACTTTACGTTTAGTGCTTTGGTTTGCACAGGCAAATATTGCCATCAGAGAGTATTACGTGTTCATAACGGACGAGCGCGGGATTTGGAAAGCTCAGTTAGGCGCGAACGCGTGGTTGGCGATTGCCGCCATGGCGATGGAGTTTCTGGTGATTCTGAAACACGGGGACGGTTTGTTCACGGCAAAGTGGCCAAAAGCGGTCGTCCGGTGTTGGTTAGCGGTTAGTGCAGTTATAGTTGGTGGATTGATCGTCTGGCAGTTTAAGAAGGAGAAGGAGAGAAGAGTGATGACGAAGACAAAGTACAAGAACAAGAAGAACATTTAGGTATTTATTTTATCAATTTGTGGGCGCTTTTCTCTAAAATCAAAATCTATTGGGATCCGACCACACGCTCTCGGCCTTGACATCATCGCCCTCGCTTTCATCATCACTACCGCTAATATAATTACTCCTACTTGCACTACTATTCATTCGCTTCCACGCTCTCGATGCTGCCTCTAACACCTCGTCCACGTTTTCCCCGGTTTTACCGGAAGCGAACACAATTTCCCACAAAGACGCATCTTTTCCTAACGATCCGATCGCTTTCGTAATCGACGCAGAGATTGTCTTCTTAATCGCTTCGGCGGAAGAAGCTCCTTCTCTAGCGTTATTGCCATCATCTTCGCTACTGTTGAACAATAACAAGTCCATTTTGTTCACCACGACAATCGCCGGCGTCGTTTTCGTTATGTCTGGTTTGTAGGTTTCCAACTCGTTGACTAAATCAATCAAGGCTTCGTGGGGCAGCTTATTGGTTTCTTTGCTATTTTCAGGTAGACTTTCATTTGCATCGTCTTGTTCTGTATTACCCGTCGTCGCGCGTTTATTCTTTCCATCACCACCAGTCGCGTCGACGATGTAGGCGTGCACTCGACACCTCTCCACGTGTCGCAAAAAATCGTGACCTAAGCCTCTGTTCCTGTGCGCGCCCGGAAGTAAACCGGGTACATCGGCAAACGTCAAGCTCACTTTCGTTTCCATCTCTTTATCTAAATCAATTTCGCGAGCACCAAATTGTGGGGTCAACGTCGTAAACGCGTACGGCGCGATTTTTGGTTTCGCGTTGGTCAGCGCCGTTAACATCGTGGATTTCCCGGCGTTTGGAAACCCAATAAACCCGACGTCCGCGACTGTTTTCAACTCTAAAACCACTCTTCTCTCGGTCCCTGGTTCGCCGGGATCGTACTCTCCGGCTGTTTTTCCGACTGGAAAATTCGCGTTCCCTTTCCCGCCTCTGCCTCCTATTGCGAGCTTAAACTCGTCCTCGTGTGTTGACAAATCCGCGAGCACTCGCCAAATGCCGTATTTATACCCTCTCGGACGTAAATGCGCGGTTCTTATGTACTCTATTTCTAATTCATCGTCGTCGTGTTCTCCGTCGTCGCTTCTCTCGAGATTATCACCATCCTCGTTGTCGTCATCGTCGTTATCATCCCACACGGGCTCGGAGGACCCCCAATTCGCCATCATCTTTTTCGTCACCTCGACGTTATCATCGACGACAACATCTTCTCTCTCTTCTTCCTCCCAGACCACGGTCCCAACCGGCACTTCCATCACCTTCGTCTTCCCTCGTTTCCCTTGCATCCTCTCTTTCCCTCCGTTTCCTCCGTTTTCCGCTCTCAACAAGTTCCCCACGTGACCTAAACTCTTCGGCCCTCGCTGGCCAACCGCTTTCAACACGACGTCGCCGCCGTTCCCGCCGTTCCCGCCATCCGCACCTCTCCGTCCTCTCGACCCGCCGTCTTTCCGAAACGAGGCGCACCCTTTCCCGCCTTTCCCTGCAATCGCGCGAACGCGCGTTCGGTCCACGATCTTTTGGTTATCTTCCTGCGATGATGATGGTATCATCTCTTGTTCTGTCTCTTTCCTGTTGGAATCCGCAATCGCATCTTCGAGTAAAGTCGCGAGTATTTTCGTCGTCTGAATCGTCGTCGTCGTCGTCGTCGTCCCAGAAGACGAATAATACCGCTCAAACTCGTTTTGCCTTTGGTGCGCGAGGCAGAAGTTGCACCAACGATACGTCGCCGTTCTTCCTCTCCGCGCTACGAGTGATGCAAAAGCAGACATATCTCACTTTCCCTAAGTGTGTTTTATTCAAACGTACTCACGCGGAGTCGCGCGAACCTCTTCCATTCTCTCTCTCTCGCATGCACACACTCTCTGTTTTCTCTCTCTCTCTCTTCTTCTCTCTCTCGTTGGGACGTTTCCGTATTCGCTCGTATCGCGCGAGTTGTTCTCGTAATGTGGTTTTCATATCTGTTGTCTTGTCTCTCTCGGAAAAAAACGCCAATTTTTACTTCTGAAAAAAACAATCTCTCTTTGACTAAAAGACTTTCGAGAACGAAGAAGAAGAAGACGAAGAAGAAGTTGGTGTCGTGAGACAAACGCCGTCATGTCTTCTGGAGTGAGGACGAGAGCGCAGAAAAGACGAATGGGGGAGAGAGATGTGTGGAGTTTGATCGTGAATAACGACGATATTTGTTTCAAACACATTCTTCCGAGATTGAATGGGACCGATCTTAAATTCTTGTACGAGGTGAATGGTGAGACGAGAGCGTTGGTGAAGAGATCATCTCGCGCGGGTGATTTGAGAAAGGGGCTTAGAGTGTTCGAGATGTCGTCGATATCGACTTTGGAGTTTGCGTGGAAGAATAAATCGTTGTGGCCGAGTGACTGGAGCGAAAGAGATTTCTGCTATAAAGTTGCTTGGACGAATAAACTCGAGTTGCTCAAGTGGATACGAGAGGAGAAAAAGTGTGAGTGGGATGGATCGACGATTGCAACGGCCGCAAAAAAAGGTAATATGGATATGGTAAAGTATTGCGTTACAAATAAGTGTCCTATTGATAGGTATGCGTGTGGGCGTGCTGCCGAAATCGGTCATTTCGAGTGCCTCAAATACTTGCGCGAAGAAGTCAAAGCGCCTTGGGATTGTATTACTGCAGCTTGGGCGGCTCAAAATGGTCATCTCCACATACTCGAATATCTTGTTGAGCGTAAGTACGATGAATATCACGAATTTGCGTGTCAGTGGGCGGCCGAGTTCGGCCAATTAGACTGTTTGAAGTACTTGCGCGAAACCGCCAAAGCGCCTTGGGACAGCTACGCCGTTCGAGTAGCGTACGAGAACGAACACCCCGAGTGTTTACAATACCTCCTCGACAATAACTGCCCTCTACCAAACGGTTGGCGATACGAAGACGGAGTACTACACACGCAAGAGTCGTCGTCGTCGTCATCATCATCATCATCATCGTCGTAGAAAAACAAACGCAAACGCGCAAAGAAACTTGTACTAAAAAATGCGAGCAAAATTTCACTCAAACCTTCTGATCTCTCCTCGAGCGATCGAATCCAATCCTCCGCATTCTTTTCTCTCTTTGCTTTTCTGTCGCGAGTATTAAAAAAAAGAAAACCATACCATCGATATGAAGAACGGCGTAATGCGCGTTTCTCTGATGTTTACCTTCTTCGTGCTCTTCGTCGCGACGTTAAAAGGGGTGACCGGAGACGAGTACGACCACAAGGTACGGGAAACACGTAATCGTTTAAAAACGACGAGGGAGAGGAAATGTGCGAGAGTACTACTCCTAAAGCAATTGTCATCGTCTCGTTAGTATTCCCATCATCTCTTTTCGAAGCGCGGTCGAGAGACGAGTTTTCCACGCGCGATGATGATGCGCTCGAGCGAGAGCGTGTGAAAGAGCGCGCGTTTTGAAACACATTCTCTGGTCGGCAATTTTTGATTTGATCTCTCCCGAAAGGAGCGAGAAAGGGGCCAAAGAGGCCAAAAATGGCAAAGAAGCGCGACATGAATACTCACCTCTCTCTCTCTCTTTCTCTCTCTCCTTCTCAAATTAAATTCTCTATAAAACACACAGTATGCATCCGGCGACCCGATCAAACTCTGGGTGAACAAAGTCGGCCCGTACAACAATCCGCAAGAGACGTACAATTACTACGAACTGCCGTTTTGCAAAGTGGAACCGAAAGACGGCGCTTCGAAGAAACCGGTGCACAAATGGGGCGGTCTCGGGGAGATTTTGGAAGGGAACGAGTTGATTTTATCCAACGTGGAGTTTAAGTTTAGGCAAGATTTACCGAAGAGAGTGATGTGCTCGACCGGGAAGTTGACGGAGAAAGAGGTGGAGAAGTTCTCTAACGCGATTAGGAATCATTATTGGTACGAGTTTTATATGGACGAGTTGCCGATTTGGGGGTTCGTCGGCGAGTACGTCGATCCGAACGCGAACGATGATGATGAAGAAGACGAGGAGGATAACAGTAGCAGTAATAATAAGAAAAGCAGTAGTAGCAGCAGCAACAGCGGTAATGATGCTGGCGGCGATGCGAAAGTGTACGTGTACACGCACAGATCGTTTGATATCGGGTACAACGAAGACCGAATTATTCAGGTCAATTTAACCGCCGAACGACCGAAAGCGTTAAAAACGGGAGAAAAGCTCGATTTCACCTATTCCGTCAACTGGGAGCCGACGACGACGAAGTTCACGCAACGATTCGAACGCTATTTGGATTACAACTTTTTCGAACACCAAATCCACTGGTTTTCCATCTTCAATTCGTTCATGATGGTTATCTTCTTGGCCGGTTTGGTATCGATGATTTTGATGCGAACGTTGCGAAACGATTACGCGAAATATGCGCGAGAGGAGGACGATTTGGATTCCATGGAAAGAGACGTCAACGAAGAGTCTGGGTGGAAGTTGGTCCACGGCGATGTCTTTCGCCCGCCAAAAATGTTGCCGATTTTAGCCGCTTTGATTGGCACCGGGACTCAGCTCGCGCTCTTGTCGGTTATGGTCATCGGCGTCACCATCGCCGGTTTGCTCTTTGAACAAAGAGGTGCCATCACCACGTCTTTTATCGTGTGCTACGCGTTGACCTCGTTCATCTCTGGCTACGTCGCTGGTGGTTTCAACGCCCGAAACGAAGGTAAAAACTGGATTCGCACCATGCTCTTAACGGCCACGTTGTTCCCGGGGTGCGTCTTCTCCATCGCTTTCCTCTTGAACGCCATCGCGATTTACTACCACTCATTAGCGGCTGCCCCTTTTGGCACCATGGTTGTTTTGGCGTTGATGTGGGCGTTCGTTTCGTTCCCGCTCGTGCTCTTTGGTACCGTCATTGGTCGAAACTGGAACGGCGTTCCGAACAACCCGTGTCGCGTGAAAACCATCCCGCGTCCGATTCCGGAAAAAGCGTGGTACTGCTCCCCGGGTGTCATCGGCGTCGTCGGTGGTTTACTTCCATTCGGTTCCATCTTCATCGAGACCTACTTTGTTTTCACGAGCATCTGGAACTATAAAGTCTACTACGTCTACGGCTTCTTCTTGTTGGTGTTTATGATTTTGATGATTGTGACCTTGTGCGTCACCGTCGTCGGCACGTACTTTCTCTTAAACGCGGAAAACTACCACTGGCACTGGACGTCGTTCATTTCCGCCGCGAGTACCGCGTTTTACGTGTACGTGTATTCCATATATTACTTCATTTTCAAAACGAAAATGACGGGGTTTTTCCAAACGTGCTTTTACTTTGGGTACACGGCAATGTTTTGTTTAGGATTGGGCTTGATGTGCGGCGCGGTTGGGTACTTCGGGGCGAACGCGTTCGTTCGAAGAATTTACCGGAACATCAAGTGCGATTAATTTTGAATTATCGACGTGTGTAATAAAGTTATATATATATACCAATTAGTAGTTATTAAACCACATGCAAATGTGAATCTACTTGTTGTTTTCGTTGTTGTTGTTCTCGTCGTCGTCTTTCTTCTTTCCTTTGAACAATTTGGACACGAACTCTTGCTTCTTCTCGAACAACTTCGACGCCATGCGAAGCGCGTCTTGAGGAGAAGCTTTGAGCTTTTTGCTAAAATCGTCGTCGAAATTTCTATTTTTACGACTACTCACTACATCAACCAGGCGGTCCAAAGAATTCACCCCGTTGGTGACGATTGCATCCACAACCGTCCACGCTTCGGCGTAATCTTTGACAGTTTGCGCCTGTCTTCTCGCGTCGACGAACGCTTTGATCGATTGGCGCAACTTTTCTTTCGTCATCTCTCGATCGCGAGAAAAGTCTATCGTGACTAGGGTTTCTCCTAAAGAGAGGAGGCCGGCAATGGCAGCCACGTCGGCACGTTTTAAAACCTTCCCAGTGTTGCCGCTAATTCTAGTTCTAGTACTGTTATCGCTATTTCTACTCGAAAACGAATCGCCGTTGTTATCTTCGGCTTCGTCGTCGTACTCTCTCGAAAACGCGAATTCCGCGATGGACTCGGCGATTTCCATCCTTCGTCCCGCCATTCGTTTGGCGTATCCGGGACCGCCTTTTCTGACCGCTTTCAACACCGCTTCTGGCCACCACTCGGCGTATTTTTCTATCATAAACACTCTCTCGAAGATGACGCGTTGTAACTTCTCCTCCGCCGTCTCGGGAAATCCTTCGTCTCCGTTCTCTGTCGGCGAAGGCGACGCAAACATCTCCCGTTTCACCTTTTCGTCCATATCTTCCACGCATTGTTCCAACAACTTCAACTCCGGCGGGACATCGTCGCCGTCGCCCATCATCGCATCCACGACCGCGGGACTCATCCCGAGAGCGCTCGCGCTCAGATCCAAATTCTTCCGCGTGAAACCATTCGCGCGTTCTAAATTCTTCATCTTCAAACTCTCTCGAAAGAGTTTTCTTTGCAGCGTAAATTTCTTCTCGCGTTCCGCGAACGCCTTTTCCTCCTCGTCGTCGTCTTCCTCGTATTCGCGAATACGAGGAGGGGATTCCTCGCCTATCGTAGAGTACGGGGAAAACGCCTGTAAAGCGCGTCGACCGTTTTGGTGCTCAGTACTCCCAATGCGTACAAATCGACGAGCGCATCTTCCTCTCGCACGCGAAAACATCATCGCCGTCGTTAAGAAACTCATAATATATATTTACGTGTTGTTGTTCAAATTCTCTAAAACACTCCGCGCGAAAGCGTTTCTCGCCTTCTCCCAAGCGATGACGTGGTTCCCTATAATCTAAACGCTCGAATCACTTCTTCCCGTCCTCTTCATCATCGCTGCCACCGAGAGTAATATTCTTCCACACTTGATCCAGTTTCCCTAAATCCGCGAACGCGACGCCGCTCGTGGCGACCATCACCCCGACCGTCGCGCCTTGCGCGAGAACTCGATAGCGCATCATCTTTTGCGAGAGGTTGAAATTTCCACTTCGGAAGGACATTAACCCGGCGAATAAAACCGCCGCGGTGGATGCGGCGCCGACGAGGACGAGCGGGGATCGTTTGCCCAGTAACGAACGCGTGGGGAGGATGTCTTCCGGGTGGTCGACTGCCATGCGAAAGTCGTCGTCGTCGAAAGGGGTGCTCACTGGTGTGGCTTTGACTCAGCGCGGAGTTGTACTGGGGAGAATTAATTGTGGAGGAAAATCAAAAAGAAGGCTTGAGTTTGGAATCAACGAACAGCACAAAACGCGTGTAGATTTGGATCGTTGCAAAGTTCGCCAAGGCGGCGCCAAGAAGAAAGACACGCGAACGCGATCGCAACGCGTTCTTCTCTCTTAAGTCAATATCAGCTCATGTGTCAGGAGCTCGCACGTACTTCATCTGATTCAAACTCAGTGGCCCTTGATTGGCCATCGAATAAGGTTCGATAGAAAGCCCGGAGGCGTACGAAGGATGAGTAAATCCAGCCGGAGGTAATGCAGACATCCCCGCTCGATACATCCAATCGTTTGCCAATGGCACCGTTGCGCTAGAAGCCGATAACTGTTGAATTTGTGCAATGTGAGCTTCCCATCTTTGCTCTCCCTGAACTTTCAACGCAGACGACAATTCATTTATTTTATCACGAAAGAAGCCGCTTTCTTGCAAGTTCTTGAAATTATTTGGAAATCCAGTGTGATTACTCATGCACAACGTACCAAGTATCGTGTTTCCTTCGAAAAAGAGAGGTTCTCCGTGATAAAACCACTTTTCCGGCTTTTTCAAGGCTTCCGTCATGGCGGTGTTATAAGGCGAAGGTTTTCCGTCTGTGGAAAGCACACCGCCCTTTTCGTTTTGCTTTATTTGTCTTTGTAACATGTAGTCGTCGATTCCTTTCTCTGCTAATATTCTCAATTCGTCTGCTGTTGGAAGCGGTGGTGCGTCGTCGTACTTTGTAAAAGTAACAGATTTTTGGCTGTGAACGACATGTTGGCAAACATTTGCTCGCAAGCACCCCCAAATGTCATTTTCAACGCAATATTTCAGTTTCTTCTGGGGTGTCTCGAAAATTTCAATATCCTCGCCGTCCTCTATCGGCTCCATGATCCAAATTGGAAAGTGCGATCTCGTTTCATCGATCATATTGAATCCTAAACCAACTTCGCCATCAAGTGCCTCAAACATTTCGACGCAAACTTTGTATAACGTATCGTAAGCATAAGCATCTTTATTCATTCCAACGCATCCGATTTGGTTCATAACTGAAATCCGACTAGGTTCGGAGATGTGTCTCGTGGGCATTTTTTTCACGGCATCTTTTACGCTTGTCAACATTTCCTTCAACTCTTGGACTTGCCTCTCGAGATTCTCCGACTTCATTCTACTTAACTCTGCCTCTCTCGCGACTTCCTCAAAGTGTTTCTTTTGATGCTCCTCTAACTTGCGCAGAGCTTCCATCTGTTGCGATGCGCCTTCCACATATTTCTTCGTGTCGCTTTTTATTGACTCTAACTTCGCAAACGTCAATCTCTCAGCGTATTCCATCATGTTCTTCACGTTCTCTATCTTGCTCTCGTTGTTTATCACTGCCTCGGCCCCGCCCAATTCTTCAACCCTAGTCTTGAACTGTTCGCACTGCTCCATTTTTACTCTCCGAATGGCGTCTAGGTCGAGAGTACATTCTAGCTGTAGCTGATTTAATAGTGTGCTCAATTCTCTCTTCAACCTTTCCAACTTCTCCGCGGTTCTACCCACGACTGCAATTTTACGGATGAACGATTTCTCCTTGAACTTCGTGATACATCTGAGTGCCTCTTCCAGGACGCTCTCAATCTCTTCAACGACTGAGCGTCTCCCTTGAATATCGCTCGCTTTACACAGTACTCTTTCGACTCTTTCGATTACCACACCGAATTCTGCCACGTCTCCTTTGAAACATTCCGCTTCTGCACACGCCGACACGATCGCGCCAAGTAAGTACGCCACGGGAGCGATGAATGGCACGTGTTCGAAAGTCTCCAATACCTGTCTCCCGACTTTCAAAACTGACGACGCTGCGGCAGCGTCTCCGGTGATGGCGTCCACGACGACGCCCCCGATGGCGAGCGCCGCTCCCACCGCTCGCGTTTCATCGTGACGAAGCTGATTTTTACCACCCGCGTTTGAGTCGGTCCTTCCATTTGCCGAGCGAGAAACATTCCCTTCAAAAGGAGAAGCGGACGACGAAACCTCTGCTTTCACGCTCGCATTTTCCTCCCCCTTTTCTCCTCCTTTAGACGACGCGCATCCCATCCCATCGAATAATAATAGTGAGGTTATTTATTCAGGGAAAAGATTTTATTCGTCGAAAAGACACGCAGACAAAAAGAAGAATACGCTCGCGTGGCACAAAGCGAATGCATCATCGTTTTCATTTTTCAGTCGGTTCGTTCTCGATCGTTTCCACAGCGAATTGAAAAAGGAAACGACTATTTGTTTTTTTCGAGCGACAGGTGTTAAATACACATCGTCTCCTCGCCGTCAAATACTACACACGCGTATCTTTTTACCATCGCATTGAACAACAGTTCGGTACACGTTTTTGCGCGCAGCACTTCCGTTTCAGCGAGGATGAGTACATCGATCGCGCCAAACGCCGTATCGTCGTCGTCGTGGTGTCGTTCGAATTATTCGAGACGACGGTCGCGAGCGTCTCGATTGCTCTGCTCCTCCTCGTTTACGTCAAACCGGGGTGGTGATGATGATGATGATGATGATGACAACGACGGAGGAAAAGACAACAACGTGAAAGGCCTTTCCGCAATCAAACGAACGAACACAAATATCGACGAAGACGCCGTGCTTTCGAACATCGGAGACTCTACGAGTCAAAAGCGAAAAGCGGACGAATTCGCGCAGATGTTGAACGCGGCAAAGAAATACAGCGAGAGTAAAAAAATGGGCGTGGAAACACCGAGTGTACAAGGTGGAGGGGATTCGAAGAAGCTCACCGCGGAAGAGAGGATCGCGCAGGCGAGAGGGTACGCGACGAAGAAGAAGGAAGAGATGTCCTCGTCGAAGAATAAAGATGCATCAGAGGAGGAAGAGAAACCATCGTCGTCGCGACCGCAAAAATCCGTGAACGTTCAAATCATATCGAAAGATACGTCGTACAATCCGTTCGACGAGGACGAGAGCGTCGTCGGCATGGACGATATCGAAACCGGGGTGAATTATAAACCGAAAGTGTCCACGTGGGGGGTATTCCCGCGTCCAAAAGATATCTCCAAAGAGTACGGGGGTGGAAGAACTTTAAAAAAAGACGAGAAAGGGCAAAACATTATCGAATCGAAAGAAGAAACCGAGGCGAGGAAAATCCGCGTGGCGAAAAAGTTGGAGAAGTATCGCACGACGAACGCGCTGAACATGACGAAAGAGGAAGAGGAGAAAGTGCGAGAAGCTTTGGCGGAAGCGAACGAGTTCTTACGCGTCGGGAGCGTGACGAAAGGTATTGCGGTTTTAGAGCCGTTCGAGAAGGATATCAACGCGCGATCGGAGTTGGGAGGACAGGTGATTTTTTGTTACGCGATGTGTTTAGATAACGCGCAGCGGAGAGACGAGGCGTTGAAACAGTATAAAAGAGTTTTGGGAAACCAGTACGGTTTAGTGTCCAAGCAGGCGGAGAGAATGCTGTGGGGAATGACCACGGCGTCGAAGAAGATGAAAGCGGATTTGTTCGATTACGAATCGGACAGGAGAAAGTTTACCGAAGACGCTTTAGAAAAATGGGTCAATCCAAAGTGGCGGTCCAGAGAGGAGGACGTTGAAGAGGCGAAGAAACTGAACGAACAAGCGATCATGTTCGTTTTCGGATTGGTGGTTTTACCGTTGATAAGTTTTATCGCGTACTTGAATATTTGATGATGATGACAATTAGAAGATCAAACAAAAATGTACTAGAAGAAAAAATTGTATTATATTAGCGAGCGCGAGCGCGAAGTAGTTTTGACGACCTGTGAATTATTCCTACGTACGTCTAGGTGAGGGGATATGTAATGTGTTACACGACTACTACTTCAATTTAGAAACTTCATACCCACCTTTCCCGTCGCCTTTGATTTTTAATTCGTTCGCGTGGAACTTTCTCAACTCTAATCGATGCGCGATGGAGACAATGGTCGTGCCGCTCGAGCACACCTCTTTATACAACTCCGCCTCGTGATCTGGGTTTATCGCGCTCGTCGCTTCGTCTAAAATAGCAAACTTGGGGTTGTGATAAAACAATCTCGCGAATCCAATGCGTTGTCGTTCGCCTCCAGATAACACATCGTTCCATTCCAAATGTCGCATGCCTAATCCTAACGCGTAATCGCCCTCGATGAATTTACCTAAACCGGCTCTTCGCAAGCACTCTTTGACGTATTCATCGTCCACGCGCGCTTTTTTCGTGTTGGCTGGATATACCACTTGGTCTCTCAAAGAGCCTTGGGATAAGTACGGGCGTTGCGGCAACCACATCATCGAAAACTCATCAGCCGCTGGTTTCGTCACGGCGCCAGAAACCGGCTCCCACAATCCCGCCAACACGCGAAGCAACGACGTTTTCCCGCACCCGTTCGGTCCGGTGATCAATAAATGTTCGTTTCGTTTGATTTCTAAGGACAGGTCTTTGAGTAAAATGCGCGTAGAACCGTCAGGTTCGGGAGCACCGACGGAGACTTTATCGAACCGAATCGACGTTTGCGCAGCTTTTTCCTTCTCTCCTTCTCCTGCGGGTAACGCTGCTAACATCTTCTCCTCTTTCGCTTTCTTTTCCATCGCTAACGATTCTTTCTCTGCGTTATCTAACGTGTGAAACAACTCTCCTAATCTGTGCGCGTATCCTGCCATTTCGTCCAAATTCTTACCCAACAACAAAACTTCCGTAAACGCGCCGCCGCTTCTCAACATCAACTCCTCCGTCGCTCGAAACGTGGAAATCCGTTCGCCTTCGCCCATACCCCGCTTCGCCATAAACGGCACGTGCACGAACACGCTTCCAACTAATAAACCTTGAAACTTGGAAATGTTATCTGCCACAGACTTTCGAACTCTTTGCAACGCGTGCCACCTTTGCGTGGTGACTAAATTATCCAACCCGGCGTTCAACAAATCCTTTTCGCGTTCGCCTCCCTTTAGCAACGCAATCTCTTCCGCGTGTGCGATTAATCGCGCGTGCTGGTGTCGGAATCCACCTTCCAACGCGGCTTCTCTGGCAACCATCGGGCCTAATTTTGGCGACATCGCCCGTAACGTCCCGGTGATGAAAATTTGACTCGCGAACAACGCCAAAGGTCGAGAATACCCCAACTCCTTCGCCGCTTCCGTCAACGACAACGTAAACTCCAAAATCGGTTTAAAGCTGTGTCCGTACAAAAATGCCGCCTCTCGACTGAACTCGTTAATATCCGCCACGATCCGTTGGTCCACGTGTTCCAAGCCACCTTCCCTCAACACCGCCGTCTTGTAAAAATTGTTCAGCTTCATGTACTTTTCGTGCGCTCTTCTCGTCAGCGCCGACCTTAACTCTACCTGAATCAACGACTCCGTATACCTGAGCCCAGAATTCACGACGACTCCGCACGTCATCCATCCGATAAAGTTCCAATACCACCTCACCCAAAACTTCCAATCCGCGGTCGCGATCGCTTTCGTCAAGTAAAACGTGTTGACTTTATTCGCCCGAACGGTCAACAGCGTTCGCATGACGAGCAACGAAAACTGCGCGGAAAGGAGTTGAGACCCTCGACACGTGGGCGTCGGGAACGCAATTCGGAGTAAATATTTCAGCTCTTGCCAAAACTGCGCATCCGTCGCGCCTCTCGGTCCTTTCTTTTTCTTCTTCGACTTCTTCGCCAACGTATTCTTCCCTCCTTCCTCTTTATCCAACGTGTTCAAATCCAACATCGTCGAGCACTCTCGAATCGCCTTCGACGCCTCGGCTCGTTTCTTGCTCAAGCTAATCACCTCCGTCCCGGCGACCGAGGCAAACCCAAAGCACGATATCGCCAAAAACGACACGTACGTCACGTCTCGTTTGATTTGGTTCAAGTTGACGGCGAACCCGTCGGCGGAATGCGTCGAGACCGCATCGAAGACCAGTTTTAAGCCGTGGACGAGACCTATTTTACTCCCACCGTTATTATTATTATTATTATTTCCACCACCGGACGACGACGCGGAGAAGGCAGAGGACTTCGTTTTTAGGGCGTCCATCTTTCTCTGACTCTCTCTGTAAAGCGCGCGCGCGTATTCTCGCGCGGGTTTACGACGAGTACATTTTGGGGGTTTCTTTGTGAGGTTATATTTAGGGTGT
>Ga0181556_1001376_pt1 | contig 24400 bp, 20 predicted proteins | sample 011ome_14_FD_148651 | JGI IMG/M metagenome (GOLD analysis project Ga0181556, IMG submission 148651) | Coastal salt marsh microbial communities from the Groves Creek Marsh, Skidaway Island, Georgia - 011505AT metaG (spades assembly) | ecosystem: Environmental > Aquatic > Marine > Intertidal zone... | reverse complement strand
CGTTCGCTTCCCGGGAGACAATCCTGATCGCCCTCGATTTCGATGGCACTCTCGCGCCCCTGGTCGATGATCCAGAGGACTCCCGCATGATTGCGCCCGCTCGTCAGGCGCTGGAGAAGCTGACCGCCCTGTCGGGAGTGAGCGTGGCCATCGTGACCGGCCGCGCGATTGACAGCGTGAAACGAGTCGCCGATCCTCTGAAGGAGTGGTTTCTCGTGGGGTCTCACGGAATCGAAGTTCTTTCCCCCGGGGACGTCACGAACTATGAGACTCCATGGTTGGTTCCGGTTAATTTGACCGAGGCGTTTGACGAAGTAGTGAAAGCTCACCCGGGAACCAGGTTGGAACACAAGCCTTTCGGTTTAGCTCTTCACACCAGGGGAGTGGAACAGCCGGTGGCACAGGCCGCCGAATCGGCCGCTCACCAAGTGTGTGACGCGTGGGGCGGAGATTTGGTGGTGCGAACCGGTCACGGGATTGTGGAGTGCTCCATTCAGGAAGCAACCAAGGGCGACGGGATTGAGGAGATCAGGCGACGCCTTCGACCTTCCGCAGTTCTTTTCTCCGGGGATGATCGAACCGATGAGGATGGTTTTACTGTCTTGGAAGCGAATGATGTCGGAATACGCGTGGGTGGAGGCGAGACAATCGCCCCTTATCGACTGTCGGATGCGGGCGCAGTCGCGGAGGCTCTGTGGTTTATTCATGACCAGCGTGCTTCTATGGAATCTGGTCCCGAGCTTTAGACTGGAGCCATGACGCAGGTACTGAATCTCGCGGTAATCCCTGGCGATGGCATTGGGCCTGAAGTAACAACCGAGGCCCTGGAAACCCTGAAGGCGGTCTCCTCTGGGGTTCTCGATGTTCAGGTGACCACCTACGCGCTGGGGGCCAGTCACTATCTGGATACTGGAGAGATCCTCTCGGACGAGACGCTCACCAAGCTCTCGGCCCATGATGCGATTTTGTTGGGAGCTGTCGGTGGCGATCCCCGGGACCCCAAGCTTCAAGGTGGAATTATCGAGCGAGGGCTATTGCTGAAGCTGCGCTTCGCCTTTGATCACTATGTGAACCTCCGCCCCACTGTCCTGCTTCCGGGAGTTAAATCCCCTCTCTCAAACCCTGGGGTCATCGACTTTGTTGTCGTGAGAGAAGGCACGGAGGGTCCCTATGTGGGAAATGGTGGTTCACTGCGAACAGGGACACCGGAGGAAATCGCGACGGAAGTCTCGGTGAACACTGCCTACGGTGTCGAGAGGGTCGTTCGTTTTGCGTTCGACACAGCAATGGCTCGGCGTAAGAAACTGACACTCGTCCACAAAACCAATGTGCTCGTACATGCGGGAAGCTTGTGGTCTCGCGTCGTTCGAGAAATCCAGGCTGACTATCCCGGTGTCGAGGTCGACTATCTCCACATTGACGCCGCAACAATCTTCATGGTCACCAATCCCTCGAGATTTGACGTCATCGTCACGGACAACCTCTTTGGTGACATCATCACCGATCTCGCGGGCGCAATTGGTGGAGGCATTGGGACGGCGGCGTCTGCGAACCTCAACCCCAGCGGCACTTTCCCCAGCATGTTTGAACCGGTGCACGGCTCGGCGCCTGACATTGCAGGGACAGGGGTGGCTGATCCCACTGCGGCCATAATGTCAGCAGCTCTAATGATGGACTTCCTCGGTCACTCGAACATTGCAAACAAGATTATCGCTGCGGGAAGAACCTTTCTCTCGCTGCGCATTGAGCAGGATTTGCAGCTTACTACGGTTGAGATCGGCGCCGAGATGCGGAAATTGTTGAGGAAAGCCCCATAGAAAATCGCCTGGAGATTCGTTTCCTACGCAATGGTCAGAATGAGAGTGAGCGCATCATCGTGATAAAGAATTTTGACTTTCGTGGTGTCGGCCGAGCCCTCCGGCGGTTGTCCTAAGCTAGGCTCAATTTTCCCAGGTTCGGGAAACGAGCCCTTTTTTGTTTGGAAAGCTCAGAGTGGAGCCCAACACGGGTGACAATTAAATGCTAGCTCACTATCTCCCCGTGCACGGGGGTTCCTTGAAATAGAAGTGCATCGCAAGACTCGACGAGATTTTCCCTCGGGCGACCAAATGAGCAGTGGGAAAGCTCTCCAACTCTCGTCATCCTGGAGTCCAGTTTCAACCGGCCGACTCTCGTCGACTTGAACTGCCGACAAACCGCCAAACCCCAAAGGTACTTTGGAGATACCAAGAAGCAGAGAAACACTCGCCGCACTTAGTCTTGTATTTTGGACGCCTCAGGCGTGATTGGCCAGAGTAGCTTGGGCTTTCTGAGTGGCGCACTAGAAATGTGGTGCACGCAAAGCCGCTCGTCCGATGTGCCGCCATGAGAAGAGTAGAAAAGCTGTGACCACTGAAGACGCAGCAGCCGCCCAGTCGGTGCTCGATCCGTTTGCCACGAGCATGAAGGTTTGGAAGAAGTGTAAGTCGAGAATCGAAAGCCTTGAGAGCGAGGTCTAGGTTCTCCAATCGTGGATTCTTGGCGTGGGATTGGCAAGAAAAACGCATCACAACTAATTGCCATCAATTTCCAGCGATGATCTGCTGGTCTAGCGAGGTATAGCGGCAGTTGAGCCGTCCCTAGCAGTGCGACTGCTCTGGGCCCTTCGATTATTGACCCTCCCATCATGATTCGGAAAGCGGTAGCAAGAATCAGACATGCTTGATCAGGCGAAGGAAGTGGAAACCGGGATTGCTGATCGACGGTAGCCGTGGTGTCCTCTATCGAATGTCAAGAATCAGATGACTGATCTTCTTAGCGCGGTCCTCGGGGACAAAGCACTCGAGACGTCCTTCCGCTTGTGATGAGAAATCAGGATGACGTCACAATTTCGAAACTAGATCTTTGCCGCTCCTACGTTACGTGTCCGACCAGGTTTTCCACGGCGCATTCCCTGCTGACCACATTTTGTTGAAAGCTTGGTACTCGCGAAAGGTGTCGAGAGGTTGCCAAAATCCAGAATGATGAAAAGCGCTAATTTCTCTTCGTTGTGCTAGCAAATCCATAGGCTCGTTCTCAAGAACTGAATCTTCCTCTAAATAACCAAAGATTCCTGGGTCAAAAACAAAGTACCCAATGCTCACTAAGCTTTCGATCTGCGGCTTTTCCCGAAAATTCAAGACAGCCGGACCTGAAGTCTCGACTACACCAAATCGACTGAAAGGTTGAGTGACCGTGACGGTAGCAGTCGCTTTTTGCTTCAAATGTAGCTCCACCAGTCTCGACACATCGACCGATGCGAGGCCATCGCCGTAGGTGCACATGAAAGTTGAATCCTCGAGGTGACGGCGAGCTCTAAAAAGGCGACCACCAGTGGGCGTGTCTAGACCCGTATCGACGACGGTTATTGTCCAATCGGCTTCGTTATTTTTTCCGTGATAGCGAATGGAAGAGGGGTCACCCAAAGAGACAGTGAAATCATGATTGTTTAGAAGGTAGCTATGGAAATACTGCTTGATATCCCACGCTTTGTACCCCGCCAAAACAACGAACTCGGTGTGCCCATGATGAGCAAAATTCTTCATGATGTGCCACAACAGGGGCTTACCACCAACCTCCACCATCGGTTTTGGCTTGAACTCTGTTTCTTCCCGCATTCGGGTCCCGAGGCCACCGGCTAGCAGCGCTACTTTCATAGGAATACCCTACCTTTGAAGGACTGAAGTTCTGCTCGTCGCTTAGACTGAACCTTCCGACGAAAGGTTAATTGCTTGACGAATCTTGAGAATCTGCGCTCGCAAGTTCTAGAACTGACTCTGAAGTATGGCTCAGAAAGCATCAAAAACGTCGAGCCATTTATTCCGGGCGATTCAGCTGTACCTGTTTCGGGGAAAGTATTGGATTCGGCAGACTTCGTCAATCTCGTTGATGCTTCACTGGACGGTTGGCTAACGTCTGGTCGTTTTCACAAGACTTTCGAGCAAGCTCTTGCCCAGTTTGTAGGAGTGAGAAACTCGGTCTTCGTCAACAGCGGATCGAGTGCGAATCTCGTCGCGCTGAGTGCGCTAACAAGTCCAAAGTTGGGAAAGAGAGCGCTTCAACCGGGAGACGAGATCCTCACCGTGGCCGCAGGTTTCCCCACCACGGTGAATCCGATTATTCAAAACGGTCTTCGGCCGGTTCTTGTTGATATCGAGTTAGGCACTTATGACGCTATTGCGGAGCGCTTGCGTGAAGCAGTATCACCCAAGACCAAAGGCATCATGATGGCCCATACTTTGGGAAATCCCTTTGACCTCGACACAGTGATGGAACTCAAGGAGAAGCACGGACTGTGGCTCGTGGAGGACTCTTGTGATGCTTTGGGGGCGACGTTTCGCGGAAAGAAGACAGGTAGTTTTGGAGACACGGCAACCGTAAGCTTTTATCCGGCGCACCACATCACTACCGGCGAAGGTGGAGCGGTGTTCGTCAATTCACCCTTGGTGAGAAGACAAGTAGAGTCATTCAGGGACTGGGGTCGGGACTGTTATTGCGAAACCGGAAAGGACAACACCTGCAAGAAGCGCTTTGAATGGCAGTTAGGCGACCTACCCAAGGGGTACGACCACAAGTACATCTACAGTCACATCGGATACAACCTCAAAGCGACCGACATGCAAGCCGCGTTGGGGGTTTCTCAACTGCAAAAGTTGCCCGAGTTCATCAGGCGGCGGAATGAGAATTTTGAGTTTCTTTATGCTGGGCTCAGCGATGTGTCTGGCCTCATTCTCCCGCGCGCCACGGAGAATTCTGAGCCGTCATGGTTTGGCTTCCCGATAACCCTTGAGGAGGGAGTTAAGTTCTCTCGCTCAGAGCTCATCCAGCACCTTGATGAGCGAAAGATCGGCACTCGCTTGCTGTTCGGGGGAAACCTCACGCGTCAGCCCGCCTATCGGAATGTGGACTTCAGGGTGGTGGGAAATCTCACGAACACAGACATTGTGACGGAGAGAACTTTCTGGGTGGGTGTTTACCCGGGGTTGACAGAACCTATGCTTCAGTTTGTCGCTGATACCATTAGTGAGTTCGTGAGAACAAGAGGCTAGGCATGGCTCACTATCTGATCACCGGTCACACTGGATTTAAGGGTGCATGGCTGGTTTTTCTCCTAAAAGCCCAAGGCCATGACGTCTCTGGTCTTGCTCTCGACCCTCTTCCTGGGAGCATTTTTGACCTGACCAACCTTGAGAATGATCTTGTCCATGATTTCCGGGTGGACATTAGGAACAGGAACGAGACAGTTGAGGCGATGCGGCATGCTGAACCGGATTATGTAATTCATATGGCAGCCCAGGCTCTTGTGCGAGAGGGATACCGAAACCCGCGCTACACATACGAGACGAATGTCTTGGGAACCCTGAATGTTCTTGAGGCTATTGACCAGACAGATTCGGTGCGGGCTCAGTTGATCGTCACGACCGACAAGGTTTACCAAGACCGGGGTCTCAACCGTCCATACATTGAGACAGACCCGCTTGGCGGGAAAGACCCGTACAGCTCATCGAAGGCGATGGCGGACATCCTTACCCAAGAGTATTTGTCGCGTGACGGGACCAAACCTGGGGCAATAGCTCGAGCGGGCAATGTAATCGGAGCTGGTGATGTGTCGAACGAAAGATTGATTGCAGACATTGTCCGAGCAATCGAGGCAGACGAACCCCTCGTGTTGCGCTACCCGAAAGCTGTACGGCCATGGCAACATGTCCTAGATTGCCTCGGCGGCTACCTAGCTCTACTAACTGGTGTTGACAAATCTGGTCTAACAGGAGAGTTTAATTTCGGTCCGCAGCCTGGAAGTTTTGCGTCAGTTGAAGATGTGGTTAGTCATGTACAGAACAAGGTTCGCCTCAGAACACAGCACGATTCTCCCAAGAAATTGGGCTTGATGGCCGAGAGCGCCAACTTGGTGCTGGACTCCACGAAAGCTCAAAAAGTTCTGGGTTGGCGGGGAAAGTTTGGTTTCGAGGAATCAGTGGACGATGCAACCCAAGTCTTCGGCAATATGAGTTCCGGCTCCGTCAGGGCGACCATAGACGAGACAATGCGCTCTTGGAATGGGAAACCACTCTCTGTCGAGAGTCCATAGCGAATGAAATTAACCGGTGTTCACGGTTGGTTCACCCTAGTGCCAGACGCCCCGGATGAAACTTCGTGAATCGCGAGGCAAATTCGTGGGCAAACTAGGTTCAAGCTGTTGAATGAACCAGAACCTCAACGGACTCGAGCTCGAACCTGAGACCCCTCGGAATTCTGAGCGCCAGATTCCAAATCTCCAAGTATTCACCCGGCTGTAGCAAAAGGACGATTAGTGTTGGGGTGCAGATTGCCTGGCGAGCTGCATTCCTAGCTTTGTTTTAATCGAGCAGCTGATAATGGCGGACGTGAGTATTAGAAAATCTGTTGCCTGACTAGACGCCAGTCGCAAGGGAATACAGCCCGCGGGTTATGGAAGTTGCATCGATCATAGAGCCCAATGGTGCGCTTCCGGAAAAAGGGTCAACTCGATAGGCCGCGATGCTCGACATCAAGTTTCCGCAGACCCAACCTTCCGTCCCCACCGTCAGCTCACGGATTGATAACGAGGGAAAACGGTATTCGCGGAACCTGCACGATATGACTCCCCTCGTCGATGAGGCTGCGCTTCGAGACATCATGTCTCCGAGTTGGGGAATATCAGGGCCAGTAAACTAGACGCCGCGTGGCGAATACGACAGAATTGAGCCCCGGCCCAGGGCAGTAATCGTGAGGACAAGCATGATCATATCGCTCCCCATGGCGACTCCGGACATACAGTTCCAGGTCACACCGAATCCTGCTCCGCTTTCTAACGAGAAGCGTCAGGCGGTCTTGGACAATCCCGTCTTTGGAACAGTGTTTACCGACCACATGGTCGATATTTGCTGGTCGGAGAGGGGTGGCTGGCACCGGCCTCGCGTCCAGCCGTACGGACCGATTCCCCTTGACCCTGCCGCCTCTGTCCTGCATTACGGCCAAGAGATCTTCGAAGGAATGAAGGCATACCGTCATGCAGATGGCTCTATTTGGACCTTCCGGCCCGACCAAAATGCTCTTCGTTTGCAACGATCCGCTAAGCGGATGGCATTGCCGGAGCTTCCGGTGGAGTATTTCCTCCAGGCACTCAAAGAACTCATTGCCGTGGATGGTGCCTGGGTTCCGAGCGCCCCTGAAACGTCTCTCTACATTCGACCCTTCATGTTTGCCAAGGAGGCATTCCTGGGGGTGAGGCCAGCAAAGAAGGTCGCCTTCTACATCATTGCCTCTCCCGTTGGCCCCTACTTTGGTGACACGGTGAGCCCCGTGTCTATCTGGCTCTCCACGCATTACTCCCGCGCCGGTAAGGGCGGAACAGGTGCTGCGAAGGCCGGAGGCAACTACGCTGCTTCCCTGGTTGCCCAAACTGAGGCTGCTGAGAACGACTGCAAGCAGGTGTTGTTCCTGGACTCCGAGGAAGGACGTTACTTGGAGGAGCTCGGGGGAATGAACGTGGTCCTGGTCTACAAAGATGGAACGCTGGTCACTCCTCACAGCGAGACGATTCTCCAGGGCATCACGAGAGATTCTGTCTTGCAGCTCGCAGAAGATGCTGGTCACACCATCGAGCGACGCCCCATCACCATTGATGATTGGCGTGAAGGCTTTGCATCAGGAGACATCGTGGAAGCTTTTGCGTGTGGTACTGCTGCCACTGTTGTTCCCATTGGTCAGTTGAAAGCTCCAGACTTCACCATTGGATCTGCTGATGCCCCTCCTGGTGAGGTAACGATGGCTCTGCGTTCACAACTCATTGACATTCAATATGGTCGCGCAGCCGATCCTCACGGGTGGATGCAAAGACTCGACCAGTGAGCCGCCCGCCCCTGATTCGGAGGGTTCTGAGGTCACTCACTGCTCTCGCTCTCGGGATCACCGTGGGGACCTTTGCAAGTCTCTACCACGGAGTTCTTTTCCCTTGGGGGCTTACCGTTGCACTGGTCTTGGTGACCTTGGCGGTTGCCGGGGTCAGAACACTGTTTTTCGAGCGCTACCCAATTGTCTGGGCCAGTGTCGGCATTGTGGGAGCGCTGATGATGCTGGCAGGAGTCGATGGCAACGGATCAGTGCTCATCATTGCCGACACTGCAGGTCTAGTTCTTCTGGGAGGAACCACGCTCCTGGTGGTGGGAGCAATCGCGTGGCCACGGTATCCGCCCAGGACAAACCGTTACGATAGTTCAGTAGAACGCTCCGAGAGGACCCACCAGCCGTGACCTACGTAATCGCACTTCCCTGTGTCGATGTCAAAGACCGTGCCTGCATTGATGAATGCCCGGTCGATTGCATCTATGAGGGAGATCGGATGCTCTACATCCACCCGGATGAGTGCGTAGATTGTGGCGCCTGCGAACCCGTGTGCCCGGTTGAAGCTATCTACTACGAGGACGACCTGCCAGAGCAGTGGTCGGAGTACTACACGGCGAACGTCGAGTTCTTTGTGGAGGTCGGGTCACCCGGTGGAGCAGCCAAGGTCGGCGTCATCCACAAGGATCACGCCGTCGTCTCCGCTCTGCCTCCACAGAACTAGTCTCCGGTGAGCCTCACGCTCCCCGATTTTCCGTGGGATTCACTCGACTCTCATCGTGATCGCGCCTCAGAGCACCCTGAGGGTCTCATTGATCTCTCTGTGGGTTCGCCGATTGACCCCACGCCTGCAGTGGCGACGGAAGCCCTCACGAATGCCGCTCAGGCGCCCTCCTACCCGCTCACTGCTGGCACTGCTGAGCTGAGAGCAGCCATGGTGGCGTGGTGGGAGCGTCGCCGGAATACCGGTCCTCTGTCTGCCCTTGAGGTGATGCCCTCCATTGGTTCCAAGGAGATGGTGGGATTACTCCCGACTCTTCTGGGAATCAGATCAACCGATGTGGTGGTGATTCCAGGAATTGCCTACCCGACGTACGCAATCGGTGCGCATGTTGTGGGGGCTCAGGTGGTGGCATCTGATGACCCCACCGAGTGGCCAGAGGGCACGAAGCTCATTTGGCTCAATTCCCCCGGGAACCCGACAGGACAAGTCCTGGAGGTTGCCTACCTGAGGGAAGCACTCAGCGTTGCGCGGAAGCTTGGTGCGGTGATCGTCAGTGACGAGTGTTATGCGGAGCTGGGGTGGGAGGGCGTCAGGGTGCCCTCACTACTGGACCATGAGGTAACGCAGGGTAATCGCTCTGGAGCAATCGCCCTGTATTCGACCAGCAAGCAATCTAACCTGGCCGGGTATCGAGCAGCTCTCGTGGCGGGGGATGAAGCCCTCATCCAGGACTTATTGCTTGCTCGGAAGCACTTGGGGCTCATTGTGCCCGCTCCTATCCAGGCCGCACTCACTGCCGTGCTTGCTGATGACGAGCACGTAGCCATCCAGAAAGAGCGGTATCGAGCTCGCCGAGAGTTAGTGAGAGACGCCCTGCTCGTGGCAGGCTTCCGGATTGAGCACAGCGAGGCGGGACTTTATCTGTGGGCTAGCCGCGATGAGGATTGTTGGGACACCGTGAAGTGGTGTGCTGAGCGTGGTGTTCTTGTCACACCTGGGTCCTTCTATGGAGAGGCAGGGACCACTCTTGTTCGAGTCGCTCTGACCGTGTCAGACCAGCAGGCGAGAGCGGTCCGAGACCGGTTTTCCGCCTGAATTTGTCCCGCATCCACAACTAGATCTCGAATTTCGTAGGCGACTCGGCTTGTGCCACCGGGGTCCTCTAGGCTGTAGGGGATGTGCTGTCGAAGGAGGTAAGCGTGACCGACTCACCTGACACTGTTTCACTGAATTTTCCTGGTGGAACAGCGGAGTTTCCGGTTGTCCCGTCCGTGGACGGCGCTCCCAGCATTGACGTCTCTAGCCTGACCAAGCAAACCGGCTACACGACTCTCGATCACGGGTTCGTCAATACTGCCTCCACCACCAGCGGAATCACGTTTATCAACGGTGACGAGGGAGTTCTTCGCTACCGTGGCTACGCCATTGATGATGTCGCTCAGAACTCAACATTTCTCGAGGTTGCCTGGCTGTTGATTTATGGCGAGCTCCCTTCGGCGAGTGAGCTCGAAGAGTTCGATCACCGCATCCGTCATCACACCTTGCTCCATGAGGACCTGAAGCGCCTCTTCGATGCGCTTCCCCACAACGCTCACCCCATGTCAGTGCTCTCGGCTGCGGTCTCAGCAATGTCGACCTATTACGGGGACTCGTTGAGCGTTCACGATCCCGAGCAGATTGAAATGTCGACGATCAGACTCTTGGCGAAGCTGCCGGTCATTGCTGCGTATGCTCACAAGAAGAGCATCGGCCAAGCGTTCTTGTATCCGGACAACTCTCGTGGATTCGTGGAGAACTTCCTCTGGTTGAACTTTGGTCTCATGGCAGAGCCCTATGTGGCCAACCCCGTCCTCGTGAAGGCACTTGATCGCCTGCTGATTCTCCACGAAGACCACGAGCAGAACGCTTCCACCTCCACCGTCAGAATGGTGGGCTCCACGGAGGCAAACCTCTTTGCCTCCGTGTCGGCAGGAATCAACGCTCTCTCGGGACCGCTCCACGGTGGCGCCAATGAAGCAGTGCTCTCCATGCTCGCTGGAATCCGTGATTCCGGCGAAGGAGTGCAGCGTTTTGTCGAGCGAGTGAAGCGCAAGGAAGACGGAATCCGTCTTATGGGCTTTGGTCACCGGATCTATAAGAACTACGACCCCCGTGCCCGCCTGGTCAAAGAAAGTGCCGACGAGGTACTGGAGCAACTCGGTATTCACGACCCTCTGTTGGGTATCGCCAAGGAGCTCGAAGAGATTGCGCTGGCGGACGAGTACTTCATTGAGCGAAAGCTCTACCCGAACGTTGACTTCTATACCGGCGTTATCTATAAGGCGATGGGGTTCCCCACGCGCATGTTCACGGTGCTCTTCGCTATTGGTCGCCTACCAGGCTGGATTGCGCACTGGCGAGAGATGAATGCTGACCCCAACACCAAGATTGGTCGCCCCCAGCAGTTGTATGTGGGTCCAGCTGCCAGGGATTGGCCCGAGTCCTGAGCGTCTTTCGGGTCGCGGGACGCACGGGGATTCGAAATTATGAATTGAAGTACGCCCGCTGCTATCGCAAATTGGCATCGAGGCCACCTGATGAATCCAGGTTTCGGCCCGACAGGTGGCGACCCAGCCTTTACTGGACACTAAGGTAAAAGCATGTGGATGGACGTCGACTTCAAAGTTAACAAGATGTTTTGGAGGCATTGGGGAGCGGACGCTGCCCTCCCGCTAAGGCTGAGAAACTTGTCTGACCTGTTTCAGACTGCTTCGGCCTATGATTTGGATGCCGTCCTAGTTGGCCGTGGAGCACGCAACATCCTCGAGGCGGGAGCGCTATTAGAAGATCACGACGACGACCTGGCGTTTCGGTGCAACCTGGCGGACCTAGTTGACAAGCTTGAAAAGCGCCTCATCGAATTGGGCTTTGTTACGGTGCGTAAGAATCACGAAATTTGGTCCATTGTTCGCTATGGCCGATATATCGACCTCCACCCACAATTTTCTGGAGACACTTTCAGACTCGATGCTCATGGGTTGAAATTTATAGTTGAATCGGTGCCCCCTCCCCCCTCCGGCAAAGCACTACAGAATCTCAGCACAAACGAGATTAGCTCCATTTTCAAAAAGGCTGTCAGGAGTCCTCGCCGCACCCTAATTTCATTCCTTGAGAGGCTGGGCACAGGAGACCAACCGCGGGGTGAACTGGTTGGCGAGATCTCGCTCGACCAATTCTTGAAACTGAAATTTGATTCTCCGACAGCAATCAACTGGGAATGGCGTTCAGAACACACGCGCCCTTTCGCCTGGCCCGATGCGACGATGGAAGAAATTTTGACAAGACTGGATTTAGAAGCCTTAAGGCGAAACCTGATCCAGACGCCGATGGATGGCCCTTTCTTAGAGCCGATTAATCTCTCCAAGAAGTTTTGGTCGACGGGCAATAATTTCTTCATTGCGCCAATGCTTGCCGGATTCCGTCACGGTGTTATGCCTTACACAGCAGCCAACCTTTATATCGTGAGCGGCCTCAAGCCTGATCTGTATTCGCTCGAGTATTACGAAGCCCTTCCGCGAGTTTCCGAGGACGAGTTACCAAGATTTCTTAAGGATCACCCAATCGCTGTGAAGAACGGGAGTGTTCGAAGCGGGCGTCATAGGGTGGCCACAATGCTCGGAAGGCTCGCACGTGGCGAAGAATACATTCCTTTTTATGGTTATTCAGAGCTGGCAAACTCCTAGGCTCGCAAGCGACAGTAGATAGTCTTTCGACCTGCCAACAGAGCCAAAGATGCCCGGTGGTGTCCGTCTTGCAAGACTATGGAACCATCCGACAACACATCCACAATCGCAGTAAAGCCCAAGCTCGCAACATTTGCTTCGCGTTGATTGAGCAAGAATAGGGTTCTGGGCTCTCGATCAACAGCCCATTGTGGCCCGAAGCGTGTTATTCGAGATAGGAATTCCGTAAGCTCGCTGTGGCCGAGCAACGCAGCCCGAACCTCACCGAATGAGATTGTGTCATCGAGTGAATAAAAATCTTTTGTTCGAGGTAGCCCCTCAAGGTACCAAAGGTCTTTCCATGAGAGTTCCACAGCTCTCACAGCCTTAGCAGCAATGAGTGGATTAGGCTGCATGCAGAGGATGTCCAAGATGTTGATCTCAAAGACACCAGACGCTAGTATCGTGCGCTTGCCTGGCGGAAAACCTTCGGCTAGTCCAAGTCGGAAACCCACCTGACCTACATTCGCTCTTTTCAGCAGACGAAGACGACGAGGGGAATCAATCAAAAGTCTTACAAACGGCCTCGACCTGATTTCTCGGAGAAATCTTAACGCAAGTCCGTACTTCACTTCCTTTGCGTGTGAAGTACATAGCTTCCGCAGGCGCGACAAAAAATACCTCACCAGCTGGGGGGAAACCCACCGAGAGAATTAGGGAGTCGAGAGCGAACATGCCAGCGAACTCTTGATTTGAACTTCGAATTGGGGTTTCGGCCGTTCGCAATTAGGGCTTGATGGATGAAAGGGCTCCCCTTCAGCACTTTTGCCCAAAGGGTTATATTGGAAGTCCCGCCAACAATGCCCCCGCAAAGTGACAGCGAGAAGATATCGAGAAGCGCCTCTCTTGCTAGCCTAAATCCTGCTCCAGGCTCAAGGTATTTCGCCCGCGTGCCACTTGCAAACGGAATAGATGAGCGACGTGCCTCAGATCCACCGCGAAGGTTGGGGTGGGAAACCACCCTTTTCCCAAACCTCGCTCGGAACCTATCCTGGTCCGATTCGAGTTGAGTGGCGACAAAAACATGTTGGAAATCCATTGAATCCAGTGCTCTGGAAACCGCAGATGCGACTTGGTCGAAGGTAGGGGGTGTTGGATGGCCGGGCGCACTTCGCATATCTCCACTCCGAAAATGCACTCCCAAAGTTGATGAATTCAAACCCAATCTGCGTGCCCTCTCAGACAGGTAAGCAGATGTATCTTCCCTAAGTCGGACCCGACCCCACAATTTCCGATAGTCCTCCAGCGCGGTCGAAGCCGGCACGGTTGGATGCCTTCCGTCAGTCATCAAGACTCGATAGCGCCCTTCTTGGAGCCGGCGTTCGGTTACTTCTGAGAGTGGCTCGAATAATTGATGCCAGAGATCCGTCGAAGGAAAGTCGCCCTCGTCGGAAGAGTCTGAGTAACTCGTCCAGTACCTTGAAGTATCCACATATGGAAGAGCTCCAAGCCAGTCAGACACTTGTATGCCCCTCATCACGGTACCCAGGGTCGCCCCCAACCCTGCCTCATCTTTGCGCCAAATCACTAGAGCCAAGGGCCTGTCGTCTCCGGTCTCTCGCGAGTGCGCAAAATGCAATCGGCCAGAAATCTCTCCTTGTGAAGCAAAATGATCGCGAAACGCACGGGAGTTTCTGGCAGTCATCGTTGTGTTTTTCTCTTTGTTTGAACTATTTCCTTATACAACTCGATGTACTGGCGCCCCACAACCCCATAGCTCCACAATCTCACAGCTCTTTGGCGGGCGTTGATACCGAGGACTCGAGCGTCTCGAAGTGAGCCCGCAAAGTGAAGTAACCAGTTAGAAAGTTGTCTCACATCCCCTGGGTCGACTAGATAGCCGGAAACGCCGCACTCAATGTTGTCCCTCAGCCCTCCAACTTTGGTGCCCAAAACAGCTGTTCCACAGGATTGCGCTTCGGTCACAGTCTGCCCAAATGACTCTTGAGACGGTGTCGCAACGAACAGATCCGCACGCCTGTATGCGTTCCGCAAACCGACACTGTCGAGTGGACCGAGAAACTTGATCGGAAATCCGTGAAGGTTCTCGTCTTGCCGTCTCTCCCCAAAAACTTCAATAGAAATTGAGACGCCAGGGCTCTCGGCCGCTAGACGCTCCAATGCGACACGAAAAAAAGCCCATCCTTTACGCGGATCTTGGGTCCCCCCGGCGGCCCCAAAGAGCAAACGTAAGCGGCTACCCTCGTCTCGGCGTTGTGGCAAAACCAGGCGATCATAAGGATCTGGTTTCCAAAAATCGGTATCTAAAGGGTTCGGAATTACTTCACAGTCGACGTTTCGAAACAGAGGGCTACGCTCTGCAAATTCCCTCGTCCATTCGCTTGGGCACACCGCCAAAAAAGGAAAATCTAGGTGTCTAGCTTTTTGTTTCCAGAACCACTTCAAAGCCAAGAAAACGTCAGCTGGAAGGCCCAATTCGTTGTGACGATAACCGGACTCCACTAGCGCCAAGGAGGGGTAATGTTCAACTGATCCAGCCGGCCACAGATCTGGCAATCGCCACACAACTGGCTTTTGGAGGCGTCGAAGTTCTCGCAAGGACAGAGTCGCCCCACCTAACCAGTGCAGATTCACGATATCGATGGGTTGTTTGTTCAGAAGTGCACCTAAACCGGTAGGGAAGCTCGGTGGAATAGAAACCACAGAGCCCGTCGCCACTGAGATTCTCCGTCCCAGAGTTTTTCTTACGCGAGAATCTAGCCGCCTTCCGATTGACTTTGGCGCGGTTGCCAGGGTCGAGCTATCCTCCGCCTCTGAATACTGTCTTTCCGAGAGTGCGACTTGAATTCTTGAAGCGACCTCTTCCCCATTTGATGCGCTTTGAATCGCCTCGTGCACTCGGACCATTGCCGTTGCCGCCCCACCGCGATTCCAATAGTTGCCAACATGCGTAACTTTGAGAATCTGTTCACTTCTCAATTAGCTAAACGCTTCCATAGTCGGTCTGATATCTTTTGGGTGCCTAAGAGGGAAAACTTTTCCCTGGGGAAAGTTCTCCCTAATATGCCCTCTTCGTTTCGTGTGGGTTGCATCCTCACGAAATCCAATGTTGCTGATCAAATTCTTGGCCGGCATCACCGCGATACCACCCATCAGTCGAACACTATAAGCCCACTGTGCGTCCCACGTATCTGGAACTCCATCTCGACTAATCGAGTCTAGGAGCATTCTCCTGCGAAGCATCTCCTTCTTGGTCGGCCACAGCAATTTCTCGAACTTGGTACCTCGTACGTCTCGCCATGAGGAGAGTTCTGTGTCGGATTGCATCCAAGCCCTCCGCCATGTTGCCCAGCCCCAGACCAGTGGGCGCTCGGAAAACCCATAGCTAGAGTCTCGTGGTGCCACCGCACCCACGGAGTTATCTCCAGAAACATGCATGACTTTCGGATTGTCACGCCATCTTTCCAACATCTCAAGGCAAAATGGAAAAAAATCTTCGCCTGGAACGCAATCGTCTTCGAGAATAACTCCCTCTGCCACCATAGAAAAGAACCAGTTCAAAGCAGTTTGGACATGCACCCGACAACCGAGGTTGCCCTCATGGAAGGTTGTATGAAAATCGGGGGTTTCTGCAAAATGTTCGAGGACTATTGACTCTACCTCTCGAACAGCGTGGTGATCCTCTGGATGGCTTAACCTCGGTCCGTCTCTCGAAACGTAAATCGGACCTTTGAAGTCACTTGGAACCTTCTCGAGAACGCGTGAGAGTAGGTCAGGCCGATTGAAGCAAATGATGAGAAGACCGGCAGATGAACTCAACGAAGGGTCCTTGCCTTAGACCACCCAACACTTACCGAAATCACATCTAAAATGATACCCCTTCAGCCTTTTGGCCTGGAGAGGCGCTTCTTTGACATTCTTCTGATTCAAGGAAGCGGAGGACGGCGAAGCAAGAGCGCAGCGCTCGGAGGGGTGAGGCTTCTTTTGATGTCGAGTTTCGCAACAGCTGAGTAGTGCGGCTCAATTCAAGCGACCAAAACCTTCCACCGCAACGTGGCCGCCGAGAAGATTTGTCAAACCTTCTGGGCCCAATAAAGCAATTTCTGCAAACACCTCATCCAGTCCCTCATAGTATGGCTCCATAACCTCCGCAGTGTGAGCGATTGAAGCGTAGAACGAATTTGTTGCCAAGAACCCTTTCTCCAGCATTCTCCTCACGATATAGGTCTTTACCTCGGCCGACTTGAAGCCACCGAACTGATAAGAGCCAATCGCAGGAAGTCCGGTAACAATCGGGTCAAGGTCATATCGACGTGCCAACTCTCTCCAATTTGACTGGACCTCAAGACCAAGCCGATGGACTCGAGATGGCGCGTTCTCTTCCTCCATTACCCTTAGCGATACTAGGGCTGCAGCGGACCCAATTCGATCAGTCCAGAATGTCGACGACACAAAGGTTGACTCAATTGCCTCCATCACCTCTGAGCGACCGATGACGGCATTTACAGCGTAGCCGTTTCCCAACGTCTTACCGAAAACAGCGATATCCGGATTAACGCCATATTTCAGGTGCAAACCACCGAGGGTTTCGCGAAATCCTGAAGTGCACTCATCGAAAATGAGAACCGCGGAATGCTGGGTTGCGAGTGTGCGCACCTCCTGTAAGAACCCCTTCTTCGGGCTCTCGTTGCGCTCAACCTCCATTACGATTGCACCAACTTCGCCTTCTTCCAGTACTCTCCTCAAGGCCTCAATGTCGTTATACCGAAAAGGTCTCGAGGTCCCCTTCAGTCCCCCCGGAACGCCAACAGTGTCAAGACCAGGAAGGAGGTGTTCCCCTAAGGCATCGCTTTCAGAAATATTGGCTGCCAAGTACCAATCGTGCCATCCGTGATATCCACAAAGTGCAATTTTTTCGCGACCAGAAGCGCCACGGGCAATGCGCACTGCGACGGCCATCGCCTCTCCCCCTGAGCGAGTGAAGCGAGCCATAGAGGCCCAGGGATGGAGACGGCATAGTTCCTCGGCGAGATAGACCTCCTCAGGAGCGTTCAGACTTGAGAGGTTTCCTTTTTCAACAACCGAGCTCACTGCCGCATCCACTTCCGGGTGAGAAAATCCGAGGATGTTTGTGCCGACTCCCATCAGGCCAACATCCCAGTACGGGACTCCATCAAGGTCCCACACGCGGCAACCTGAAGTTCTAGAAAAATACGTTGGCCACCCCTCCGGAAGAAAACGACTTGGATGTTTTGAAAGGAGCATCGTGCCTCCAGCAATAACTCTGTTCGCTCGGCTCCAAAGCTTTTCACCACTGCCCATTGTCGCTCCGGCGTTTCTAACCAGGTGTCTATTCGCAGAAAACAACTCGGGACGAATCGTCGCAAGTTGAGCAACATCTTCGACGTCGAACAAATTATGGCCAAAATAGGTGAAAACGGCGGAGACAACCTCTAAATCCTCGGGTTCGTCAATGGTCAAGCGAAGGGAGCCAAGATTCTTCCCAAACTCGATTTGCGCACTACGTCCCTTAAAATTCCGCTTTATCCACGGGGTCACATGCTCGCGGTCGTAACTATCTCTGGCATTTTCTGCAGCTTGACGCAAACTTTGAGAGGTAAAAGCTTCTACGTCATAACCGTCGGGGAAAGTTAGACCCGTTGAACAATACTCTAAATCATCACTGCGAAGCCTTTGAACTACGCTGTCTACGACCTTTGGGTCCAACAGCGGACAATCAGCGGTGATTCGAACATAGACGTCAGATTCGAACCTATTGGCTGCCGCCAAAAATCGGTCAAGGACATCCACCTCGCTCCCACGGCTCACTTCCACCCCGTACTCAAACGCGGCTTCCTCCAAAGGATCATTCACCGACGACTCAGGAATGGCCAGAACGACCCGAGAGAGAGTCTTGGCCCGGCTGAGCCGTTCGAGTAAGTGTCCGAGCAATGGGTGCCCAAGGAACGGATGCAAAACCTTTCCCGGAAGCCTTATTGAACCCAGCCTCGCCTGGACAATAGCGATTGCAGAAGCCTCGGCGTTTCTTTCGGACAATCTATTCCCTTGCTCGTGGGTTGGAAACGTAGAAGCTAGGCAGCGCTTAAAGCGGAGCCTCAGCGGTGAATTGGAATAAAGGTTAGGGCTTGGACTGCTTCGCTCCAAATATAACCGAGGAAATCACTTTGACCAATGAACTCGCTACCGCCAGATCTCAAAAATGACACCTTATGCCTCGCCCCGAATCAAGGTAGGGGACAATGCTTCAGCCCTAAGAAGCACCAATCGCGACTTTTTGGGAATTCCCCGCAGGTATGAGAATCCAAATCGGAAAATTTGTGACCTTCAGAGAACTCTCGTCCGAGCAGTTAGGGTTCGCGAGAGCTTGCGAAATTTAGCAGCTTCAGACAACGATCCCCTCGATTCACATTAAAATTGGTTCTGCAGATTGCGCAGGCGATGTTTGTGTACATCGGAGGGCACAAAACTACATTCCTGGCTGAGGGCATGACTTCATACAATTCTCTTTAATCTGCGCCAGGGCGCCAAACTCTAATCTTCTGCGCGAGCAATGATTCGGGAGATTCAATCAAAATTTCCACCTCATCCCGAAATTCTGCTTCAAATTGTTCTACGTAGGTATCGACTCGAAAAGGTCTCGTTCTCGCACTAAGGGTCTCATGCCTGGATCCAGTCTGAAGGGTGTCGAATGAATCAATCCCAAATCTCTTTAGGAGTTCGGGGTGTCGAAACCAGAAATACTCAACGTTGTGTAAGTCGACCCCTACGAGCACAATTCTTCGAAATCCGAGCTCAATCATCAGTGCAATCAGGCGAGCAATGCTCGCCCCGTTGTCCACCAGGACCCCGCGGGAACCAAAGCGGGTCGCCAGATTCAAGATTCGCCTCAGGTCCTTTCCAATGTTGCTCGGCACCCTTGTCAACAAATTCACACGCCGATAGAAATAAGTCACGTTTCTCAAAAACTCCGGAAGATTCTCAGCATTCAGAAAGTCCTCGACCTTCGAAGGCGCGAGGAAGAGTATTTTGGGAAGTTTTTCTCTTACCTCGACTCTGTCTAAGGCGGCCAGAAGACGTGGGTCTGGATCAACTTCGTACGAGTAGACGTCTGGAACTAGCGGGTGGAAAATCCATTGATTCACGCCAATCGAAAATTCTGCCTGGATTATCCTGAGTTTCTCATCGCTAACCTCATTAACGCTAGCGCCGGTGCCCAAAATGAAAGCTGTCGTCGCATACGGCTTGGAAGATCTGAGGTCTCCCATATTCTCATGGTCAAGTGTCTGAAAGCCAAAGAGGGCTGCGGTCGAACGCAAACGTCCACGCTCTCTCCGAGCGAGGACAAGGAAAATCCCAAAGCGCAACCATCCCATTGCTTTCCACTCAAAGATCGTGCGTAATAATCTCTTCACAACCAACGCAACTCCATTCAAACTGTCGGACCATCAAGAGGGAGAGATCCTGGTCCGACATACCAAAATTTGTCAAAACGAAGGGTCCCACAAACCTAGAGGTTCTCCATCCCCAACAAATTCGGCGCTGCTCGCGGGTTCCTTATGTTCGCAGGCATCTCTCATCCTAACGGAGCTTCGATGAAAAGGCTCCTGCCGAGTGTCCGGAAATGCCTGAGGTGCAACCCCAAATTCCCGCACACATCCTCTGCAACATTTGCAATTCCCACACGGGGGTTTGAGATTGGGCTTGGTGATTCATGACTGTAGTTACACGTCACTTCTAGAATCCCGCAGATCAATCCCCTGCTCCATCGCCACGTCTGCCCTCTATCGTTTTGGGTTCCGGGAAAAGGATGGTCGGGGTGTCGGAACTTTTTTGCCGATCGCGATTCGCAGGCTCCTACCAATTACGGGGGTCAGTCGCAGTGGAGAAAGGGCGGCGCATTTCCCGGCATTCATCGATAAACCTCGAATCTGACGGACGACAGAAAGCCCTGGCAATCTCAATGACACTGTCCGTCGTGTTTGCCCCCACAACTATTCCTCTGAGTCCCTCTTGTGACTTCACGAACGCAATCGCTGCTTGAACAGGTGACATCTCCCACTTTTCCGCCAACAGATGGAACTCGCGAACGAATCCCTGCAATCCAACTACCGCAGGGGGTAGGTGCTCAGGGGCAGCAGTTAAGACGCCTTGTAAGAAGATGCTCCGTGCATAGATCCTTTTGCCGGCAGATTGCGCTTCACGAAAATCACTCTCGGTGAAGTCGCTCGTTGCAACGTTCAGAGGAAGCTGGATTGCCCTCACCACTTCTGCGTCCACTGCCATTTCAAGCTCCCGGCGTGTGTAAATAGAAACGCCAAGGCTGTCGACGAAGCCCGATGACTCATCGCGGATTCGTTCGAGAGTGTCCAATTGGTGTCTCGACCCATCAAAAACCTCGTGTTGGTACACAACACCTAATCTCGCGACACCCAGCCGCTCCCTGGACTGGACGATGGACGTCACCCCGTCCACTGCGGGGTCAATCTTGGTATGGATTTCCAGGCCTGTTTGGGCCTCTCCGATAACTTTTTCCGCCTCACCGTAGATAGGGGCTGTGTCTACCCCCACGAACCCGCAATCCCTCGCTGCGTAAAGCACCTCCTGCGGAGAGCCACTTACGGCAGCACCGGCCTGAAGGATGCCGTAGGGCCTCGTCAGCTGCGCAGTGCCAAGAATGAGGTCCACTCCACCATTCTGACAGTGCGGTACAGGACCGGCGACCACCGTGATACCGGGGTGAGTTCAGCCTGCCATGAGAGAAATAAAGTCAAAACCCTTGATTGGAAGCTAAAACTGTGGCATTCTTTGAGAGTCGGTCTGGTTGATACGGTGCAGTGTTCAGGACCGCGGTGGCGCAGAGACTCAGCGCTTCACAGACCCTCTTCCCCTTCCCTCAGAGGGCAGGCACACCCAAGGAGCCCACATGGATTGGCGCGATAGAGCAGCATGTTTGACAGTAGACCCGGAACTCTTCTTCCCGGTCGGAAACACGGGGCCAGCTGTCGAGCAAATTGATCGCGCCAAGGCCGTATGTTCTCACTGTCCTGTGACGGAGTACTGCTTGCAGTACGCCCTTGACACAAACCAAGATTCGGGTGTGTGGGGTGGGCTGAGCGAAGATGAGCGACGCGCACTGAAACGCCGGGCAGCACGAGCTCGTCGCGCCTCCTAGACGCTCGGAACTGCCGCAGTCACGTCCTTCTCATGGAGGAACTGCATCGGGACGGAGATAGTCACCTCTGTGCCCTCCCCGTTCAAGGTGTGCCAGTCGATAGACCCTCCCAGTTCTCCTTGGACAAGGGTCCGGACAATCTGAGTTCCTAAACCGTCCCCCACTTTGCCCTCGGGGAGACCGCCACCGTTGTCTCGAACGGTGACGCTTAGCGTCTCCTCGGTTGGCTGTGAGGAGATGACAACTTCGCCGTTGTCTTTTTCTTTCAACCCGTGCTCCACGGCATTCGTCACGAGCTCTGTGAGCACTAGGGCCAGAGGGGTCGCGTATTCGCTCGGCAGAATACCAAAAGAGCCCTCGAGTCGTGGCGTAACCACTTGCTGGGACCCTGAGGCCACCTCTGCCACCAACATCAATACGCGATCGAACACGACGTCAAAATCAACATTTTGGCTCAGGCCCTCAGACAGGGTGTCGTGGACGACAGCAATGGCAGCCACTCGCCGCATTGCTTGGCCTAGGGCATCCTTCGCCCCTTCGTTGTGGGTGCGTCGTGCTTGAATTCGCAACAGCGACGCCACAGTCTGGAGGTTGTTCTTGACGCGGTGGTGAATCTCACGAATCGTTGCGTCTTTGGTGATCATTTCCCGCTCACGGAGTCGCACCTGCGTCACATCACGAGTCAAGACAATCGCTCCGAAACGCTTGCCCCCCAAACGCAAGGGAATGGCACGGAGTGTGACTGTCACTCCCCCAGCCTCGATGTCAGTTCGCCATGGTGCTCGACCCGTGACCACGAGAGGCAACGACTCATCAACAATCAGAGTCCCCTGCAGCATCCCCGCGGTGACTTCAGCCAACATCATCGCTTCCAGTTCCTCCTGGAAGCCCATGCGACGAAAGGCCGAGAGGGCATTGGGCGACGCAAAGGTCACGCGGCCGTGCTCATCGAGGCGAATAAGACCATCAGACGCTCGAGGAGCACCTTGTGCCGGCGCGCTCGGAGTGTCTGGGTCAGGGAAATAGCCCTCAGAAATCATGCGGAAAAGATCATTCGCACACTCGTTGAAGGTGAGTTCCTGACGGCTAGGAACACGCGACTCGCTGAGATTTGCGTGACGGGTGAGGACCGCAATCACCGTGTCATCAGAGGGAACCCCATCTGACCGACGACCCATGCGGATGGGAACAGCGCGGACCTTCGTCGGAGCTTCCTCATATCCATCAGGAAGCTTCGAGTCCACAATGTCACCGGTGGTGAAAGCTTTCGAGACGAGGTCAGCCCATTCCGGACGAATTTCACTCTCGACGACATCTCGATAAAACAACGTGGCTGCGGAGGAGGGCCTCAGGTGAGACACCGCCACAAAGGAACCCTGGTCAGTGGGAGCCCAGATGACGATGTCGGCAAAGGCGAGGTCAGCGAGTAGCTGACCTTCGCTGACCAGTTGATACAACCAAGCGACCTGTCGATCAAACAGTGTCGTCCTCGTGAAGACAGATGCAGGTTGCGTTGCCACCCCCTCAGGGTAATGGCTCACGCTGTTGCGGTGTCAGGAGCGCACTAAGGGATGCTCGAGTTTGCCCCCGTGGTTTTCCACAAGTTCGCAACATTTTGGTTTTTGCCTGGCAAATAGTGCTTGGGTGAGAAAGCCCACGGCATGGATCCTTATCCCGCTGGTTGTTCGTCCCCTGTGATCTGAACTACTAGAAGAAAGGAACTGCCATGTCCATCACGCAAATCAGTAACCCTTCCGAGGGGCCTCGCAAAGGGAGAAAACGAGCAGCACCAAAAGGCGATGACGCCTTCGAAATCCAATGGAGCCCCACAAAAGATCTCCCCGATGCTTCACTCTTCGCACTGAATTTCACCCAACGCGCCCTCGAGGTGCTCTATGGTTCTAGGGACCTAGCCCAAATCACCCGGTGGGTCACCGATGACGTCTACAAGGCGATGCAAGCGAAGGTGGACGCGAGGACCAGAAAACTTAGCCTGATGCCAGCCGATGTTCGCGAGCGCATAGCCCACCACTTCACCCTGTCCCATGTCACGATTGGAAAGCCTCGAGAGGGAATTGTCGAAGCGTGCGTGGTGGTCAGAGGAACTCAGCGCATCCGCGCGGCGGCACTGCGCCTTGAAGGATATGACCATCGTTGGCGGGCCACATCCTTCACCATTCTCTAGCTAGCGCTTTTTCTTCTTCTGCGCACGCCGTTGGGCACGATTAGCAGCGGGCGGGGCTGGTCGCGACGCTGGTGGCTGAGCGACCGGCCTGGCTGCTGGAGCCCCACCCTGGGCGGGTGCAGCGGGGGTTGCGACCCCAAACGCTGATCCGGCGGCGGGAGGTGAGGCCACCACCTGGCCTTGCTGGTTGCGAACTTCGACACTTCCATCCGCAGCGGGGGCGGAGTAGCTGAGGTTTTGCTGGGGGACAACGGACTGCGCGAGTCCCTTGGCGGAAACCTGGGCTGCCATTCCACCCTCGGGAGGCTGAACCTGGACCTCGAGGTTATAGACAAACCCGGTGGTGTCCTCTTTGATTTGACCCATCATGGTGTTGAACAGCGCATAGCCTTCACGCTGGTACTCAATCAGCGGATCTCTTTGCGCCATCGCGCGAAGACCAATACCGTCTTTCAGGTAATCCATCTCATAGAGGTGGTCTCGCCAACGACGGTCGATCACGCTCAAAACCACTCGGCGCTCGAGCTCGCGCATCGCAGCAGCTCCCAGCTGGGTTTCGCGCTTTTCATATGCCACGAGAGCATCAGAGGACACTTCGCGCACCAGTTCGCTGGACTCCATGCTCATCCCCAGCTCAGCGACGACCTCATCGATGGTCAAACCAATCGGATAGAGGGTCTTGAGCTCTGTCCAGAGAG